>Ga0315541_1003960_pt1 | contig 11132 bp, 8 predicted proteins | sample SalMarSW160190MG_FD_203095 | JGI IMG/M metagenome (GOLD analysis project Ga0315541, IMG submission 203095) | Salt marsh sediment microbial communities from the Plum Island Ecosystem LTER, Massachusetts, United States - Salt Marsh Sediment SW1601-190 ...
ACGCTACCTGCCATCGCTTTTGGCCCCCTGGAAGACACCGGCGAGAAAATGCACCAAGCATTGAACGAGTTCTTCGAGAAGGCGATTTGGGCTTCGGGAGATTATGAGACGGTTTACCTGCATAACTTTGCCGATACGCTGCCTTTCCTGGCTCCTGTTGCCCTCGAAGGATGGCGAAACCTGATTGACCACATTGACGCTTACGACTTTACCCGTCTGAACTATGACATTATGGGACGCGTCTTTGAGCGGCTGATCAGTCCCAAAGAACGACATCGCTACGGTCAGCACTACACCATGCCCGACCTGGTGGACGTGATTAACGGTTTTTGTATCCGCCGGGCCGATGCCATAGTTGCCGACCCTGCTTGCGGCGGTGGCACGTTCCTGGTGCGGGCCTACGCTCGCAAAAAGCAGCTGAGCGGCGGCACGCTATCCCACGCTCAGTTGCTTGAGCAAATCTATGGTGTGGACATCTCGCCCTTTGCGGCCCATCTGGCGTTGATCAACCTGGCTGCTCGCGACCTGGACAGCGAGCCCAACTATCCACGGGTGGCCGTCGAGGATTTCTTCAATGTGCGCCGGGGCCATCCCGTTTTCCAGATACCGGCTCAGGGGGTGCTCAAGGTTGAGGGCCTGGGCAACACCCAGCAGGTACACGTTCCTATTGATCAGGTGGATGCTGTGGTAGGCAATCCGCCTTACGTCCGCCAAGAGGACATAGACCACGTCCTTCGAGCGAAGGAGGCTCCCCAAAAGCCCTACAAAATGTTCCTCAAAGAACTGTTCTACGAAGAATGGGGTAAGGGTGCTCCAAAACCTTCGGCCCGGTCTGACCTATACGTTTACTTCTGGCCCCACGGTGCCCACTTTCTGCCCGAGGGAGGCTACATCGGCTTATTGACCGGAAGCGGTTGGCTTGATAACGAGTATGGCTTCAAGTTGCAGGAATTCATCCTGGAGCGGTTCCAGGTGCTCGCTGTGCTGGAGAGCGACGTCGAACCGTGGTTCACCGAGGCACGGGTGAACACTGCGGCGACTATTTTGCGGCGCACTGATAATCCCCAGACCCGGGCCGACAATGACATCAAGTTTGTCTTGCTGCGCCAATCATTGAGCCAACTGTTGCCCCAAACTGAAAACGAGGCCGTGCGCCAACAGGCCGTAGATGCCTTGGTCGCCGAAATCGAGGGCTTGACAGAGAACGCCAAAGACGACCGCTGGCGGGTGCGCGTGGTTAACCAGGGACAACTGACGCTGCAGGGTTGGGAGTTCAAAGATGAAAGCACCGCGCTTCCCGCGGATTGGGACGGCGACTGGGCCACGCTGCGGGAGCAAGAGGGACACTACGCGGGCACCAAGTGGAGCATCTACCTGCGCGCTCCCGACCTGTTCTTTGAACTGCTGGACGCCTTCGGCGACAGGCTGGTGCCGCTGCGCGATGTGGCGCGAGTACGCCGTGGCATCACGTCTGGCGCGGACAAGTTCTTCTACGTACAGGACATCACCGATGGCCTGGACAACGAGACCCTGGCCGAGGTCTATGGCTTAGCCCGGAGCCAAACGGGGAGTGTGCGCGTGGTGAAAGCCGGTGACGGCTCGGCACACCTGATCGAGGCACAATACTTGAAGCCGTTGGTATTCAGCGTGATGGAAGTCAGTGGTCTAATCATCAATCCAGCAGCATTGAACAAGAAGATCTTGGTTGTTTCAGAAGTGCCTGAAGCCTTGGACGGCACGCACGTATTGAAGTACATCCATTATGGAGAACGAGAAGGTTTCCATGAGCGCCCAACGTGCGCCGGTCGAGTGAGCGATAATCCAGACAATCCTCGCCAATGGTGTGATCTGCGCCCGCCAGAACCTGGTGCTGTTCTCTGGCCACAGGCCCATCAGTATCGTCACATCGTACCGCTGAACCCAAAGGGATACATTTGCAACAAACGGTTTTTCAATGTTTATCCCAAGCATGACATCAATCCAAGAGTTCTGGCAGCGCTCCTCAACTCAACTTTGACCTGGTTCTTTAAGGATTTCTATGCCCGTAGCGTAGGCCGTGAAGGTTACCTAGACACTGATGTGTTCATCGCCAAGATAATTCCTGTTGTGGAAGCAAGGGGCCTGAAAAAGGATTTGCAAGAGCGGCTTGTGAAAGCCTTCGATGCCATTAGTCAACGTCCGGCGCGGTCCATTTACCCAATGGGCGACGAGTTGGAGCAAGCCGACAGGGTGGAGTTAGACGACGCTGTCTTTGAAGCGCTCGGCGTGAGTGATCCAACCGAACGGCAGCGATGGCGCGAGTGGGTATACGATGAATTGAAGCGGCTGTATAAGCGCAAGCGGGAGTTGGAAGAAATCGCCATGCGAAATCGCATCAAAGCCGCCCGCACCAAGCGCACATCCAGTGCCCGCACCCTGGCGAGGGAAATCTGGCGTGAAATGGACAAATCGGCCTTTCGCCGCTTCCCCGACGACTTTGTGCTGCCCAGTATGCCGACCAAGAAGTTCCGCTTGCCTGAAGGCGAAATACAGGTGGGGCGCGAACTTTTCACCGGGGCGGGTTCGTTAGGCACCGGCTACATCATGATTGGAGACGACCTCAGATTTGTCGGGAGCATGGTCAAGGCCGAATTCGTCCAGGCCTGGCAAGAGGCTGGCAACACTGGGGCAGTCCACGTCCCCGAAGACGATGAGGTCTGCCAGCAAGTATTGGATGCCTATCAACAATACCGAGAAGAGATACAAGAGGACATTCTTCGGTGGGCAAGGAGCCGGACGGCCGATGAACGATTGCAAATGCGTGTCATCAGCCTGCTGTGGCGATATATCAGCGAGTATGTGCAATCACAACCAGATGAGGTGGGTTTTTCCCACTAGCCGATCCGCCCGATCCGGTCGGGCGGCCAGACGATGAGCCTGACCCGCCCGCCGATACGGCCTACCGGCACGGGGCCAAAGAAGCGGGAATCCCGGGACTCCTCCCGGTTGTCGCCCAGGACAAAGATGTGTTGCGGTGGCACGCGCGTCAGGGGATAGTCCAGCCCGCCCCGGCGGATCGCCCACGGTTCCTCGAGCGGCTGGCCGTCGATAAAGACCTGCCCGTCCCACACCGCTACCGTCTCTCCGGGCAGGGCCACCGCTCGTTTGACCAGCAACTCCTCTTCCCCCGGCATATCAACGATCACCACGTCCCCCCGGCGCGGGCCGTGGGTGAAGTAGTAGGTGATCTTTTCTACGATCACTCGCTGGTTGTAGGTCAGGTTAGGCTTCATGCTTGGCCCCTGCACCACCATGGCCTGGGCCACAAAGACGTTGATCAGCAGGGAGACGAGGACTGCCGGCAGGGCCGTCCTCATCCCTTTTCTCAGAGCGCGTCTTAAAATGCTTGTGACCAGACCTCCGAGGTCTAGAAAATGGCTTTTCAGCAGCGAAACCGTGACTTTTGTGGACGTTTTGGGCGATGAAATCATCCACTGGAGACCTCGGAGGTCTAAAAGCCGGGCTCTGGATGCCGGGGTAGGCCCTGCCTTCCCCTTGATGGACCTGCGGACCACTATACCGCCGCAGCGGGTACAGGTTTCGGGCAGGTCGGTGCCCCCGCCACCAAAGCCGATCCGCACAAGTGCTTTTACGATGAGCATGGTTACCTCCTGAAAGATGGGTTCCAAGACATTCCGGTGCCCCCCCAACCATAGTATACATCGCCGAGGTCACAGGCTCATTAAAAAAACGTAGGGAATTGATGAAAATGAGGGCGGGGGAATCAAAAAGCGCCCGCATCACGCAGGCGCTGGTGAGCGGAGAGAGCGTGCAGTTTGACTGGGAGTGCAAAGTAGGATAAAATCCGTTATTATGAGAAGAGTTGATGATGGATTCCGATATCCGCGCCGGCGCTTGATCCGCGGTCTGCTGCGGCGACTAACCTGCGTGGCCTTTGCGATGCTCACCGATTTGCAGATCGTCGGCCAGGAAAACCTCCCCAACGAAGGCCCGTTGTTGGTGGTCGCCAACCACTTTAGTTTCACAGACCCGGTAGCGATGGTGCGGACGACGCCCTGGCCGTTGGAGTTCGTGGGGGGCTTTCGGATGCCCAACGCGCCCACTTGGGTGACCTGGATCCCCAGGCTGTGGGGATACTACCCCGTCTACCGAGGCACAGCCTCGCGGGACGCGCTGCGGGCTGCGGAAGCGGTGCTGGCGCAAGGAGGTGTGCTGGGAATCTTCCCCGAAGCCGGTAACTGGGCGACAGTATTGCGACCAGCGCGCCCCGGCACGGCCTTCCTGGCCGTCCGGACGGGCGCACGGATTCTCCCGATGGGCTTTGACGGCTTGCTCGACGTCTTCCCTTGCCTCCGCAGGGGGCGGCGCGCCCGCGTCACGGTGCGAATCGGCAAGCCTTTTGGTCCCTTCCGCGCGACGGGCCGGGGACGAGTGCGCCGCCAGCAGTTAGAGGTAATCGGCCACAAGATCATGCGGCGCATCGCGGAACTGATTCCCCCGCAGCGACGCGGGCATTATTCGGACGATCCGGCCATCCGTGCCGCAGCCCAGGGAAGCGAGATTTATCCCTGGGCCAATGTCCCAGAGTATCTTCTCAATAATCTGGGGTAGGGGCAGGTCTTGCACCTGCCCGTCAGGGCGACCGCAAGGGTTCGCCCCTACATTTTGAGAAGATACGTCCCGGACTACCTATGACCTGCGAAATGACCATGTCAAAACCAATGTCCACCCGGCGTGAGCGATGGGCCTGGTACCTATACGATTTCGGAAATTCGGCCTACGCCGCCGTCGTCCTGCTGGCAGTCTACTCGGCTTACTTCAAGGGGGAGGTGGTCGGCGGGGCGGAGGGCTCGCGGCTGTGGGGCCTGGCCGTGGGTATCGCGATGCTCGTCGTGGCCTTCACCTCCCCGGTGCTGGGGACCATCGCCGACTTCTCCGGGGCCAAGAAACGCTTTCTCCTCTTCTATACCACTATGGCCTGCCTCTTCACCGCGACGCTTTTCTTTGTCGAGAAAGGTGATGTGCTGGTGGGCATGCTGCTCTTCATCCTGGCCGAAATCGGCTACCGCAGCGCGCAGGTCTTTTACAATGCGCTGCTGCCGGAGATCGCCGCTCCCGAGGAGATGGGACGGATTTCCGGCGCGGGCTGGGCCATCGGGTCGGCCGGGGGCATCGTCTGCCTGTTCTTGATTTTGCCGCTGATCATCCTAATCGAGGGCACGTGGATCGTGCGGCTGTCGCTGGTGATCACAGCCGCCTTCTTCGCCACCTCTGCCATTCCCGCTTTCCTCTGGCTGCGAGAACGAGCCCAACCTCAATCACTGCCAGCGGGTGAATCCTACCTGAGCATTGCGTTCAAACGATTGCGGCGCACCTTCAGGGATGTCATGTACTTCAGGGAATTCGCCAAGTTCATTTTCGCTTTCCTGATCTACAATGACGGCATTCTCATGGCTCTGAACTTTGCGGCCATCTTCGGCGCAGTGCTGTTCGGTCTGGATCAGCAACAACTGATCATCTTCATGATCATCGTGCAGGTGACGAGCGTCGCCGGGGCATATCTTGCCGGGCTAGTTGCCGATCGCTTCGACGGTAAGCATGCCTTGATTATCTCGATCCTGTTAATGGTCGTCGCGGTGATGGGGCTATTCTTCAATCAATCTCGGGTTGGTTTCTTCCTCATCGGCGCGCTGGCGGGGTTTGCTCTGACCAGCGTCCAGTCCGTCAGTCGCGCGATGGTGGGGATGCTGAGCCCGCCAGGACAGAGCGCTGAGTTCTATGGCTTCTTCGCCGTGGCTGGTCGCACGTCGTCCTTTATCGGCCCAACCGTCTACGGCTGGGTGGCGGCAGAGGCGGCTCTATGGTTCGAGGCACAGGGACAGGCACTGGCGCAGGCGGAACAGTCCGGGCAGCGACTTGCGATCCTGTCCGTCGTTGTGTTTCTGCTGGTTGGCCTGGTGCTGTTGTTGTTCGTCAACGAAGCGAAAGGTCGTGCAGCAGCGGCCTCGTCGGAACGCGGTCCGTCTAGGGGATAGGCGCTTTAACCTCCCGGAGGTGCGGAACCTCCGGGAGGTTTTGCGCTTCCTAGTCGGTCAGCGTCTCCAGCGCCCGGGCCAGCACGTTGATACCCTGGTGAAACTCCCTGACCTCAATGTGCTCATCTGGGGTGTGATCCAGGGACGAATCACCTGGCCCGTAGGCCACGATGGGACAACCCCACGCGGGGCCGACGGTGTTCATGTCCGAGGTGCCCGTCTTCAGTTTGAAGCGAGGGCGCCCGCCCTCAGCGCGGATGGCCCGCAGCAGAGCCCGTACCGGCGGCGTGTTCTTCTCCGCCCGGAAGGGCGGGTCGCCGCCGGGGAAGGATAACCTGGCCCCGTTGCACCAAGTCTGCATCTCCCGCTTGAGATCCGCTGCGTCGGCCCCCGGCGGCAGCCGCACCACGATGTTCATCTCGACGCCGTCGTCTAGCCCATCGCCGAAGGTGCGAAAATCCCTCAAGGCGGGGTCCAGCGTGTCGAAGTGACTCGACCGGCCGTGATTGAGTTCCTCCGAGTAGGTCATCAGCCGGTTCCAGAAGGCCACCGCCTTCTCTGCCGGGCCCGGTCGTTCGCCGGCGCTGTGTCCGCCCGGTTGCACCCGCCAATAGTCCACGCAGAGCCTGCCTTTGTAGCCCAGCGTGATCCCCTCCCAATGGCCAGGCTCGCCGATGATCACACAGTCCGGCGGCTGCATCGTGCGCGCCAAGTGATGCGCTCCCTTCCCGTGCTCCTCCTCCTCCACCGCCCCGATCACCACCAACCGGGTGCCGTTCAACCGGGGTGCCACCCTTGCCGCTGCCAACACGAACGCCGCCAGCGGCCCCTTGGCGTCCACCGCCCCCCGCCCATACAGCCGCCCTCCCTCCCGTCGCACGGGGATGAATCCAGGGACAGTGTCCATGTGCCCCAGCAGCACGATCTCTCGCCTAGCCTCTGGGTCCCCCAGCGTGCCCACGACGTTGCCCGCCTCGTCGCGGTGTGCCCGGAAGCCCAGGGCCGTCATCTGCCCGACCAGGTACCCGGCCACCGTGTCCTCCTCGCCGGACGGGCTGGGGATCGTCAGCAACTCCTCCAAGAAAGCGACGCTATCTATTTCCATTCTCCATTCTCCATCCTCTATTCTTCATTCTCCAACACGGCCGCCACCCGTTCCACCACCGTATCTACGTCCTCGGCGCTGATCACCAGCGGAGGCAGGAAACGCATCACCGTGGCCCCGGCCGAGAGTGCCAGCACCCCACGCTCGGCCAGTCCGGCCAGGTAGGGCGTGACCTTGCCCTTCAGTTCCATCCCCACCATCAGGCCCAACCCGCGCACATCCCGTATCAGGGGCGAGGAGATGGCCTGCAGGCCAGCCATCAGCCGCGCCCCCAGTTCGGCTGCCCGTTCGGGGAGATGTTCCGATTCGATGTAGCGGATGGTAGCCAGGGCCGCCGCGCAGGCCAGTGGATTGCCGCCGAAGGTGGAGCCGTGGACCTTCCTGGGCAAATCGCCCACCCGTGAACCAATGAGCACACCCCCCATCGGCAGGCCTCCGGCGATGGACTTGGCCACACACATCAGATCGGGCCGCAGGTCGTGGTGAAGGCTAGCGAACATGCGCCCCGTGCGCCCGAAGCCGGTCTGCACCTCGTCCACGATGAACAGCGCCCCCCGCTCCTGGCAAAGCGCCTGCACCCCGCGCAGGTAGCCGCCATCGCCGGGGATGACCCCGCCCTCACCCTGCACCATCTCCAGGATAACCGCCGCCGTTTCCTCGTCCACCACCTGCTGCATCTGTTCCAGGCGGTTGTAGGGCACGAACTCGAATCCGGGCACCAGGGGCTCGAAGGGTTGGCGGTACTGACTGCGCCAGGTGGCCGAGAGTGCGCCGAAAGTGCGCCCGTGGAAACCGCGCATCGCGGCTATTATCTTCGTCCGACCAGTGCTCAGCCGGGCAAACTTAAGCGCCGCCTCCACCGCCTCGGTCCCCGAGTTGCACAGGAAGGCCCGCTCCAGCCCCGGCGACCCGATGCGAGTCAGTTCGGCCAACAGTTGGGCGCGCTGATCGTTGTAGAACCCGTTGGGACAGATCACCAGCCGCTGCACCTGTTCCGTCACGGCCCGGATCACAGCAGGATTGGCATGGCCCACGTTGGCCACCCCGTGCCCGCCGACGCAGTCAATGTACTCCCGGCCGTCGGCGTCCCACATCCGCGCCCCTTCCCCTCGCACCAGGACCAGGGGTTGCTTGGGATAGAGGCCGCTGCCGTGCCGGCCTTCCAGGGCGATAATCTCGCTGCTTGACTTCATACTCTTCTCCCCAATTGGTCATTGTTCATTGGCTCATTGTTCATTGTATCACGGTCCCATATCCAGCCAGCGCCCTGTGCACCGGTTGGGCCACCCGCCCGTCGGCGATGACCACCTGCTCCACCCCGTCGTGCAGGGCCTCGATGGCTCCCAGCAGTTTCCTCTTCATCCGTCCCTGGGCGTAGCGGTCGAGGTGCTCTTGGGCAACGGCAAGCGGGATGTGGGGGATGAGAGTGCTCTCGTCGGGGAAGTCGCGTAGCAGGCCCGGCACGTTGGTCAGGATGACCACCGTTTGCGCTTTCAGGGCCGCACCGATGGCCGCCGCCGCCCGGTCGCCGTCCACGTTCAGCGCTTCGCTCTCGTAACTGATGGCCAGCGGGGCCACGACCGGCACATAGCCTGCCGCCAGCAACGTTCGCAGCAGCCCGACGTTGACCTGCTCAATCTTGCCGCTGTACTCGCCGCGCAGTATCTTGCGCTTGCCATTGACGATGATGCGCAGCGCGGACTTACGCTTGCCCTCCAGCAGCCGCCCGTCCAGCCCGGAAAGGCCGAGGGCGTCCACCCCCAACTGCTGCAAGCGCTCCACCAGCAGTTTGTTGATGCGTCCCGCCGCGACCATGGCGAAAATCTCCAGCGTCTCGCGGTCGGTGTAGCGGCTGACGTGGCCTGAGACCGAGGTGACGAAGCGGGGCGGGTGGCCCAGTTGTTCGGAGATGACGTTGGTCTCGTGGGAGCCACCATGAACCAGGACTACCTGCTCGCCCTGTTGTACCAGTTCGGCGACGTCGGCGCATACGGCTTCCATGTCCAGCCCTTCGCCACCTCCAGCTTTGACGACGATCATATTTGCCTCCTCCCACGTTCTCGTAAGGGCGAGGCATCCCCGGAAGGCGACAGGCCGTGTTAGCCCCTTCGCTGACGGACGGCACTTGACAACACCAGAGATCTGTGGGAATGCCTCGCCCCTACTCATATCGGGTGTAGCCCTGGGAACTCCAGCCCCATCGTCTCTGGCCATCCGTACATCACGTTCATCGTCTGCACGGCGCTGCCGGCCGCGCCTTTCATCAGGTTGTCAATGGCGGCGATGACTACCAGCCGATGTTGGCCCGGGTCGGCGACGAAACCGACGTCGCAGTAGTTGGAGGCGGTCAGAATCTTGGGCTCCGGGTAGCGATGGATCCCGCGCCTGGCCCGCACCAGCCGCACGAATGGCTCATCCCCGTAATCCTCGCGGTACATGCGCCAGGCCTCCCGCTCATCCAGGTCCTCGTGCAGCAGACAATGGCAGGTAGCCAGCGCCCCACGCACGATGCCCACCGAAGTGATAGAAAAGTGCAGGTTGGGCCGCTGTGGATCGAGGCCCAGTTCCTGGATCAACTCGGCCAGGTGGCGATGGCCAATCGGCATATAGGAACGCACCACCCCGGCCCGCTCCGGGTGATGGGAGGCCGGGCCGGGCTTGTTGCCCCCCTCGGAGGAGCCGACCTTGACCTCGACCACCGACTCCCGCACCAGATGCCGCCGGTAGAGCGGCCACAGGGCCAGCAAAGTGACCACCGCGTTGCAGCCCGTACCGCTGGCGTACTGTGCGCCGGCCAACTCCTTGCGATGCAGTTCCGGCACGCCGTAGACAAAGCGCGCCAGCCAGTCCGCGGCCGGGTGCTCCCGTCCGTACCAGCGTGGATAGTCCGCCGGATCGCGCAGGCGGAAATCGGCCGACAGGTCCACGATCCGTTTGGCTAGCCGGGCGAACTCCTCGATCCGATCCATCGCGTGGCCGTGGGGCAGGGCCAGGAACAGCAGGTCGCAGGGGGCCAGGTCAGCCAGGCGAGTGAAGCGCAGGCAGGTGTGGGCCCGCAGATTGGGATGGACGAAGTAGGCGTACTGCCCGGCGTAGGTCTCCGAGGTGATCTGCGTCACCTCCACCCAGGCGTGGGCCAGCAGCAGCCTCAGCAACTCCCCCCCGGCGTAGCCTGAGGCACCCACGATGGCTGCACGTATCATCTTCCCTCCCTCGCTACCTTCAGAACGTAATCCACCATCATTAGGTGGCGCAGGCTTTCTGGCCTACCCGGGTGGCAGACTGGAAAGTCTGCCCCACTCTCAGAACGTAGTCCACTATCTTTCCGGCGATGTCGGCGTCGCTGGCCTGCATGGCCCCGTGAAACTCCGGAGTGTGGTTGACCTCGTTGACCAGCAGGCGTCCGTCCGCCGTCTCCAGCAGGTCCACGGCCACGATGCCACCGCCCACCGCCTGCGCCGCCCCCAGCGACAGATCCGCGATCCCGGGAGTGAGCGGACATGGCAGCGGTTCCCCACCGCGCGCGGTGTTGGTGATCCAGTGGGACGAGCGGCGGTAAATGGCGTAGACCACCTCGTCGCCGACTACCAGGGTGCGGATGTCCCGGCCGGGCTTGTCCACGTACTCCTGGATATAGAAGACGGAGTGGACATAGCCGCCCAGGGTGGTCTTGTGCTCCAGGATGGCCTCGGCCGCGTCCCGGTCGTTCACGCGGGCCAGCAACCGCCCCCACGAGCCGTGCACCGGCTTGAGCACCACCGGGTAGCCCATCCCCTCGATGGCCTCTAGCGCCGCCTCCGGCGTGAAGGCGACTACGGTGCGCGGAATGGGAAGATCGGCCTCCTGCAGGACGGCGCTGGTGAGTAGTTTGTCGCCGCAGGTAGCCACCACGCGGTGAGGACTGATCGCCGGTATCCCCAGGCCGTCCAGCCAGCGGGTGAGGTAGTAGGCCCGAGAGTGGCTCAGGCAGCGGACGAGCACAGCGTCATAGC
>Ga0315541_1003963_pt1 | contig 11111 bp, 8 predicted proteins | sample SalMarSW160190MG_FD_203095 | JGI IMG/M metagenome (GOLD analysis project Ga0315541, IMG submission 203095) | Salt marsh sediment microbial communities from the Plum Island Ecosystem LTER, Massachusetts, United States - Salt Marsh Sediment SW1601-190 ...
ATGGGTATGCATCAAAGCATGGATCCAACCAGATAGGCACGTCGCCGAGGTGGTTCACTACGTCGTTGGCGACATGCAGCCCCACCCGTACGCAAACCGGGTCCGAGTAGAAGCGGTGGATCAGGCGGCAGTCGTCCACGCTAGTCGCGAAGGGTAGGTAATCGCTCATGGCGGTAGTACCTCAGATCTCAATACTACGGCGTAGCTGTCTGCACACATGCTCCGGTTCCGGGAAGATTGACATCTCGTCGATTCCGACCCGTCCCAGCTCTGCGAGGAATAGGCTCTTATGGGCCGGTAGTACCGGCACGCACACAAGGGAGCTTGCCTGTCTGTTGTCTAGAGAGAAGTTCTTGTCACCGTGCAGCGTGAATGCCCCCTTTTGCAGGAGAATCCGGTCCGAGTTGTACACGGGGTAAACTGCCACAGTTGGCCGCCCGTCCTTCCGCCGCTCGGCGCCCAACGCAAGGTACGTCCGCAGGCGGTCAGCGTCGCGACGAGCGTCAAGGACCCTCGCTTCTCCCGCAAGGGATTGCCGATTGAGTTCGGCAGGATTCAGAAGGAAGACTGCGCCATATCCACGGGGACCTTCGCAAGCGAAGTACAGCGCTATCAACGGATTCTGAGTCCAGTCCAACAAACGTGTTGGCAATCCGTAGTGCTGGGCAAGCCCAAGCCATTCGAGTTCGTCGTCTGGGCGCGGTACATTGGGGGGCAACTTGGTCGGGGCGACGCGCTTGAATTCGTCCAGCAAACGGAGCGCCTGCTTCCTTTTGTCGACGGTCCGTGGACGAAGTGCGGCAGGAGTGAGCTTCCACGCAATGTCTGCGTGGCCACGATACCAGAAAGCCCTGCTGCTGGTATGGAGGCTGCTGGTAACGTCAAGGTAATCTCCGAGTGATCCGATTGCGTTGGGCAGGACCTTGCATCTCGGCCCGCGTGCTATGTAAAGCTTCTGCTTGTAAGAACTGAGGAGCTTCATACGCGGCGCCGACCCCTTCGCCAATGCACACGTGCGCCCACGGTCGATGATCCCATTACGCCACAATTGTAGTAAAACTCTCCGCTCTGTCAAGCGACGCCAAGGGGCAGCCGGCCCTGCCTATACGGACCGCTCGGGCCCCCTTTACCTCGCGCACCAGACTCCAGCGGCTTGGCGGTGGAAGGCCGCGCGGACGGCGGTTGATTCGCTGTTGACTGTGCTTTGCTACATCGTCCATCCCGGCCGCAGTTGGGCGCTGGAGTTGGAGCCGGAGGAATCCGCTGAGGGCATAATCGGGGAGGTCCGGCAGCATCTGGCTGTCTGGGGGACCCCGCACTGAGACGTCAGCGGGCCTTGCCCACCACGACGGCCGACTCGTACAGCGTCGTCTTCCCTCGCGCGGAGTTTGAGCGCACGGACGAGCGGATGATGCTGGTTCCCGTGCGCTTCTCGCGCAATGGGACCACCTCTTCGAGCTTCAAGCTTTGCAGCTCGCATATGCGGCCAAACAGCACGTCCGTTCTAAACTCGACCCCCTGAAGAATGCTGTTGCCCAGCACGACTACCTCCTTCCCTCCTGGACGGAGCACGCGCCTGAGGATTCCGGCGAACCGGTGGCAATCGCTGAAATAGGTGGCCGCGTAGTTTGCCCAGCCGGGGCCTCCATACGCTCCCTTGTGGGAGTTCACCGAGCGCAGGAACCCAATGCTTTCCTCCAGCTCGGGCATGTCGAAGCGCAGACTTAGCGCTTCCCCCGCGCGCACCGTCTGCCAGAACTTGCCGAAACTTCCACGTTCCACTGCCTTAAGGTCATTTGGGGAGTGTGCCAGGCGCAACCAGTACATCTGCGGCCGGCTGTTGCGGATGTAGTGGTAGTTGTTGAGGTACGGCGGTGAAGTGATGACCAACTGGATGCTGTTGTCCGGCAGGACGTGCTCTAGCTCAAAGAAGTCTCCCTGGTGGAGCTCTGCTGCGGGCAAGGATGCCTTGGCGTGGAGGTCCCGTTGCAGCGCCTTCACGTCCTCGACCATCAGCCTCAGCTTGCTGCCCATCGCGCGAGCAACAGGCGCGTCGGGCACCTCGGGTTTCCCCGCAGCGACCCGCGTGCCGAGGCTGGGCTCGTAGGAGTAATTGGAGAACCCCACCAGTTCCGAGGCCAGCGCGATGCGGAAGCACTTCCGAATCAGCGGGTCCTTCAGATCCTCAATGAAGTCTCTCGCGAGCAGGACCTTTCGTTCCACCAGCGGTGAAAGGAACCTTCGCCTGGTGCGGAAGCCGCGCGGTGCTGACCCTCTGGGAGAGGCCCCCGTGCGGATCGCTTCCTGAAAGGTCGTCTCGAATTCGCCGATCTTGCGGCTGAGTTCGTCCGCTGGGATCGCCGGGGCGCTCAGTTTGACTTCGGCAGCTTCTGCAGCGTACGGGTTGATCTCGAAGCCGCAGACCGGGTGCCCCCTCAGCGAGGCGGCAACCAGCGTTGTCCCCACTCCGGCGAAGGGGTCGAGCACAGTCTGGCTTTCTGGCTGCGCGTCCCCCGATGCGTAACGGTCCAGCACCTCACGAACGAAAGTGGCGCTGAACCCCGCTATCCAGGGGACCCACCTATGGACGGGCAAGTCGCCATTCTCAGAGAAGGCGGAGTCGCTGAACCCCCGTCCGGCCTCATGCGGCCCAGTCTCACCGCCTTCGGCCTCGGGAAACAGTGCCGTTTGCCCCGCGCGATAGGTGGGTGACGCTTCGTTCACCTGCATCTGCCGGTCGATCCACGCTTCCAGGTCCCTCACTCGCATGCGCCACTGCCGACCGACTTTGAAGGCAGGCAGCCCGTCACGCTCGATCAGCCGGTAAACCGTCTTGGCGTCGACGGCCAGAAGCTCCGCCGCCCCTTGAACAGTGAGTATGTCCATATCTCGCACCGCGAGAAGCCGCGGGAATACTGGGTGTTAAACGGTCTTATACGGAAAAAGGCGAGCGAAGTCAAGAGCACTTCACATATGATTAGTCTTGCGCCGCCTCCGGCGCGTCGAACAGGACGCCGGGGTTGAGCGTCCAGTCCGGGTCCAGCGCTTGCTTGATCGACCGCATGGCGGCCAGGTCCCCCGCGCTGAACTGGATCGGCAGGAACGGCTTCTTGATCCGCCCGATGCCGTGCTCGGCCGCCACGCTGCCCCCCAGCCGCACCGCCTCGGTCGCGAACTGGGCGTAGAGGTCCTCCGCCGCGCGCAACTCCGCCGCCGAGCCGGGCAGGATGTTGACGTGCAGGTGCCCGTCCCCGATGTGGCCGAAGATCACGAAGTCCAGCCCGGACGCCGCCAGCCGCCCCTCGTAAACTCCTATCATCGCGCCGAGTGACTCGTCCGGCACGGCCATGTCCGTGCCCACCTTGTGCAGTTCCGGCACGTCTGCCTTGCGCTGCCCGATGATGGCGTTGACCGTCTCCGGCACGGCGTGGCGGAGCCGCTTCATCTCCTCCATGTCGTTCTCGGTGAAGCCTGCCCAGCTATGCGCGGGGTCGAGCCCGGCCGCGCCGATGACCTCCCGAAGCGCGTCGTAGATCGCGTCCAGGTGGGCCTCGTCGTCGAACGGCGCTTCGACGTAAAGCATGGCGGCAGCATCTTCGGGCAGGCGGGACACTTCCACGTAGGCTGCCGTCTGCCGGCCCATCGTGCGCAGCAACGCCATCGCGCGGGGACCGATGTACTCGATGGCGAGCGGCGTCAGCGCTGGGATTCCCTTGCACGCCCGCACGAGCGCTACGGCGTCGTCCGGTCCCTCGACGAACTGGGTGAGGAAGAGCCGGTTTGCCGGTTTCGGGGCCAGTCGCAGCTCCGCCTCGACCACGATGCCGAGCGTTCCCTCGCTGCCGATGAAGAGTTCGATCGCGTCCATGCCGGGCTTCAGATAGTAACCGGCCGTGTGCTTGGTCTTCGGCATGGGCAGATCGGGGACGCGCAGTTCGGCCCGCCCGCCGTCTTCGCGCCGATAGGCAAGGACGCCGTCCTCTGCGCGGACGTCTCCGCGTCGTAGCTCAAGAACGCGCGCGTCTGCGGTGACAATGGTGAGCGCCTCAACCCAGCGGCGCGTCGCTCCGTAGTAGAGGGTCCGCGCGCCCGAGGCGTTGGTCGCGACTGTTCCGCCCAGGTGCGCCGAGGTCTCCGTGGTGTCTACGGGGTAGAAGAGCGGAGCGTCCGGTTTGCCGTCGGGATAGTCGCACAGTCCGTGGTCGAGCGCGTCGTTCAGTTCGGCCACGGTCGTGCCGGCGCCGACGCGCACGGTCCAGTTGCCCCCGCCGTCTCGCCGCACCTTGGGCCTGGGCTTGATGCGTTCGAGCGACAGGATCTCCTCGGCATCCAGGGGGACGGCGGCGCCGGTGATGCCCGTGCGGGCCCCGGAGACGGCGACGCGGTGCCCCGTCTGCCGTGCGCTCCTCAGGGCCGCTGCCACCTCGTCCACATTGGTCGGGAAATGAATCACCTCGACCCGCTCGGCGGCCAGGCGCGACTCGTCATGCAGGTACTCAGCGTAGCCCTCCCGGACGCGCTCCCAGCCGGTCACCTTGCGGTAGTCAGTCGCGCTCGTCTTCGGCGGCCGGGGCATAAGCTCATTCATGCTCGGCCCCCTCCGCCGCTTTGAGTTCGGCGAGCTGTTGGATGACGTGCGGCAGCACCTCCCGGTAGTCGCCCACGATGCCATAGTCGGCGATTTCGAATATGGGCGCCGCCGCGTCGCTGTTGACGGCCACGATGGTGCCCGACGACTGCATGCCGGCCCGGTGCTGCACGGCGCCCGAGATGCCGACGGCCACGTAGAGATCGGGATGAACCGTCCTGCCCGTCTGGCCAACCTGGCGTTCATAGGGCGCCCAGCCCGCGTCTACGGCGGCCCGGCTGGCGGCCACCTCTGCGCCGAGCACATCGGCCAGGCGCTGCAGCAGCTCGAACCCCTCCGGCCCGCCGAGGCCCCTGCCGCCCGCAACCAGGGCGTCCGCATCGGCAATGTTCACCGACTGCCGGGATTCCTCCTCGCGCCCGATCACCGTCACGCCCCCGGGCAGCAGACCATCCGGGAGCTTCCAGCGATGCACTTCCGGCTCCGCCGCGCCCTCTCTCTGCGGTACCGTCATCACTTTGGGGCGCACGGTCGCCATCTGCGGCCTGTGCCGGGCGGTGACGATGGTCGCCATCACGTTCCCGCCGAAGGCCGGTCGCGTCTGGAGCAGGTTGCCGGTCTCGGGGTCCATCTCCAGGCCCGTGCAGTCGGCCGTCAACCCGGTCTTGCACAGCACCGCCACGCGCGGCATCAGCGAGCGTCCCTGAGCCGTGGCGCCGGCCAGCACGATTTCGGGGCGGCGCTTCCGGATCAAGTGCGCGATGGCCAGCGCGTGCGCGCCGTCGGTGTACTCCGCCAGTCCTGGGTGCTCCGCCACGTAGAGGGCGTCCACGGGTAGGCCGGCAAGCTGCCCGCTCAGGCCCTCAAGTCCGGCTCCCGCCGCGACGACCTCCAGCGGGCAGCCGAGGGCGTCCGCCAGCTCGGCCCCTTTCCCGATCAGCTCGAACACCACCGGGTGCAGCCGGCCAGCGTGGCGCTCCGCGTGGACCCAGACGCCCCGGCACTCGCCCGCTGGCGCTGTTTCCTCAGGTGTTGGCTCTCGTTCCAGCCGGATGGCCTCGACGGGGCAGACGTCCACGCACGCGCCGCAGAGCGTGCACGCCTCGCTCACGACGATCCTGCCCTCCACCTCCGACAGGGCGCCGTAGGGGCATTCCTCGATGCAGCGCAGGCAGAGCGTGCACGCTTCGTGGTCTATCTTGAGGGCCATCAGACGAGCCTCTTGTCCCTGAGCGCGTGGACGAGTTCGGGAGCGGCCGTCTCCGGGTCCCCTTTCCACAGCACGCACTCGCCGCGCGGCGGCGGCGTGAAGACGCGCACGACGCGCGTTGGCGAGCCGTTCAGGCCGAACTCGGCGGCGTCTCCCTCGACGGCATCGACGCCCCACCGTTCGACGTCGCAGCGCCGGCCCCGCATCTGGCTGACCAGCGACGGCAGGCGCGGGAAGTTTAGGTCCTTCAGCACGGTCAGCATGGCGGGGAGCTCCACGCGCAGCGTCTCGTTACCCCAGTCGGTGAGCCGCTCGACGACGACGGCGTCCACGTCGGCTTCGACGATGCCGCGCACGTAAGTGGCCTGCGGCCAGCCCAGGTGCACGGCCAGCCCGGGCCCGACCTGTGCTGTGTCGCCGTCGATGGCCTGCTTGCCGCACAGGACGAGGCGCACGTCGCCGAGCTTGCGCACGGCGCAGGCAAGCGTGTAGGACGTGGCCCAGGTGTCCGCGCCCGCGAACGCGCGGTCCGTGAGCAGCACGCAGCGGTCGCAGCCGCGCGCGACGGCCTCGCGCAACACGGCCTCCGCCTGCGGAGGGCCCATGGTGAGCGCGGTGACCGACCCGCCCAGGCGCTCGTGCAGGGCCACCGCGCCCTCGATGGCGTACGCGTCGTGTGGGTTGAGGATGCTGGCCACGCCCTCGCGGATCAACGTGCCGCGCTCGGGATCGATGCGCACGTCCGTGGTGTCCGGCACCTGTTTGATGCAGACGACGATGTGCATTGTGCCTTGGGTTCCACGGCCCGCTCACTGCGCAGGCCAGCGAATGGGAGAAATGGTCGTTTCAGCGGGACTCGGCCCCCTCCGGGACGGGGACGGGCCGATCGGGCCATGTTACCAGGCACCCTACGGGCGCGCAACGGCCCGCAAAGCTGCAGCGCGTGGACGCGCCCGTCTCTCCGGCCGAAGCAGACTGCGCCGTCGTCGAGCCCCAAGGCAAGCCCAAGCGGCTCAAGCTATCGGCACTTCAGCGGCAAGAGCGTCGGGCGTGGGACTGGGGCGCTGTTAAAAGAGGAGCCCTGGGGCCCAGACCGCTGCCACTATGGGGCAACCCGGATTCGAATCACTTCCCCGTTGCGGAGAGGACGGTATGACACGGGCAAAGTTGTTCCTCGTCCGCTGCCAGGCATCAGGCCAGAGAAAAGCGTCCCTCTCATGGCGTCCCCTTCCTGACGCGCGTCCAGGACGGTCAAGTTCCTCAGTTGAAGCGATATCTCGTTGAAATAGCCAGGATGGATGTAGTCTGTTTGCTTCCGCGTGCCATCGGGCATCACGTGCTCAACCCACACCACAGTCTCTTCCCGATCGTCCGGATGAGGCCCAACCTGAGTGCTGTCAATCACAATCTCCGTTGCGCCTGCATCAGTAGCGTGCTGCACGTACTTGCGGACATTGGCGGTGAGACCGCCGGCGAACAGATGAGGATCGGCTGAGAACCGCCCATCCCGCAACCACTCGCCGGCCAGGGGCATCGTCTGGTCCAGGATGCCGAAGCGCTCACCGTCGTTGATGAGGGAGAGTACCATTGGCGGGAACAAGTCCTCACCCTCTGCGAGCGCTTCGGAAACGGACCCGGCGGCCGTTATGACCGCCTCCATGTGGCGGATGATGTCTTGTAGACGTTCGCTCTCTGTTTGCTCGCGCAGTGCGTTAAGGGCCGCGAGGATTGGCTCCCCTCGGCCTATGCGCTCGCCGAATTGCAGAAGGAAGCGTACCTTGTCTTGTGCCTCCTCGGGGTCGGGCGCGTTGGACCTCAACGTGTCAGCAACCATAGCAATCATCCTTTCTTTGAGCCGCTGCCGCGAGGCGTGGAGGCGGTTGTTGACCGTCGTGACCGGCACCTCCAGGAATTCGGCAACGTCCTTCTGGGAATAGCCGTCGATGTAGTAGAGCGTGGTGACTGCGCGCTCTTCGTCGGGGAGGGAGCCGATGGCGTCGAGCACCTTGTCCCTCATCTCCCGCCTCTCTGCCTTCTCTGGCGGCCCGGGGCTCTCGGAGGCGACGCTGCCGACCGATCCGAGTGGAGCAGTGCTCACCCGCTTGCGTCTTGTCAGTCGGTCGCATCGCTTGAACACGATCCTCCTGAACCAGCCGGGAAACGCAGCCGGCTCGCGCAGCTTCGGCAGGCAGCGGTAGGCCTCGATGAACGCCTCCTGCGCCGCATCCTCGGCGAGGTGGAAGTCGCCCAGAAGGGAGTACGCGTAGCCGTACGCCATGTCCTGGAACCGCCGGACAATCTCGCCGAAGGCATCCAGGTCGCCCGCTTGAGCTTGAGTCACCAGTGCACGCAAGTCATCCCCGCCCATTCCTATCTCTTCGAAGGCCTTCCACTCCAATAGTCCCACCTTCGGCGGCACAGCTTTACGGAGAATAGCATAACTCCCGCCGTGTGGCCCTACGAGCCGCCCCGCGACCCTGCGCATTTGCACTGCCGCCGGGGCGCCGGTATGTTTAGAGTTTCGTTCCGTGCAGGCGTCGCTCCCACCATCGGCTGCCATCCCAGCGGAGGAAGTGTGTGACTATCGAAGGGCCAAGGGCTCTGCGCAAGGAGGAGCTCGGCTCTGCCATCGAGCTGGCCGATGAGGTGTTCCGCGTCGGGTGGGGCTCGTCCATGGCGCGCCACTACCCGCTCCTTCTCAGCGAGAAGAACCTGGACGGGCTGCGGGTCTTCGTCGAGGACGGCAAGGTAGTGTCGCTCGTCGGAATGCTCGAGCGCGAGATCGTCCTTCTGGGCACGCGGCACCTCGCCGGCAGCATCGGTTCGGTCTGCACCGATCCGGACTACCGCGGGCAGGGACTGGCCACACGGCTGTTGCTGGACGCCAGGCAGAAGGCCCGTCGCGACGGCGTGGACGTGTTTCTGATCTCGGGCAGCCGAGGCCTCTACCGCCGGCAGGACTACGTGAACGTGGGCGATTACCACACGTGCACCATCAGGCGCGACCAGTTGCCGCCCCCTGGCCGTTGCGTGCTGCGCCACTGGCGGATGGAGGACGTGCCCGCGCTCGTCCGGCTTCACGCGGCCGAGCCGGTGCGTTTCGTGCGCCCGCCGGACGACTTCGTGGCCCTGCTGAGCTGCGGCCAGGTCGTGAACCGCAGGGGCGAAACAAGGATGGTATGCCAGAGCGGAAGCGACGAGCCGGTCGGCTACGTGGCCTATCGTCTGGGCGGCTTCCGCCCGCAGGACCGCGATACGGACACGGTGACGGTCGCGGAGATGGCGGGTGCGCGCTGGGCCGTCGCGCGCGTGCTGGGGGCACTGCTGGAGGAACACGACGTGGCGAGCGCGACGGTCCACTACCTGGCCAGCGACGTGGAGTTTGGCGAGATGGCCCGCTCGTGTGGCTGGCCCACGGAGCCGCGCGGCTTCCCCGGAACCGTGGGCATCATAGACGCGGGCCGGTTCTGGGATGCGTGCACCCCCGTGTTCCGGGAGAAGTTGGGCCGGGAGTTCGACGCGCTCCAGTTCGACGCCGGGCCGCCGGTCAGGATTGCCCACGGACGGGAGCAGCTCGTGCTAGAGGACATGAGCGCGCTCACAAACCTGGTCTTTCTGCCTCGCCATCGGAGGGGGGAGCTTGACCTCGGCCTGAGGGACGGGTCCGAGCTCGCCGGAATCCTCGATGAGCTGTTCCCCCTGCCGCTGGTCGACTACGGCCTCAACTACATCTAGGCAGCACGCTGACAGAACCTTCCGCGCACAGGAACAACAATGACGATCCAGGGACCCAAAGCCGCAAGAGGAGTGGAGATCCGCAGCGCCGCAGAGCTCGCCCACCGTGTGTTCCGGACGGGAGGAGACGCGCACCTGCCATCCCCCGCCGACGACGAAGTGCGCGAGAACCTGCGCGTGTTCGCCGATGACGCCAAGGTCGTCTCGGCCGTGGCCATGACCTACCGGGAGATCGCTTTGCTCGGCGTCCGGCACCTGGCCTGTTGCTTCGGCGGGGTCTGCACGGATACCGACTACCGGGGGCGCGGCCTGGCGACGCGGCTCCTTGTTGACTGCAGGGAGAAGGCGCTGGCCGACGGGGCCGATCTCGTCCTCATCTCCGGCCGACGCGGGCTCTACAAACGGTCGGGGTATGTCGAGACGGGCGCCTTCAACGTCTGCACCATCCGGCGAGACCGGATGCCCGTGGCGGGAAGCCCTCAGTACGAACTGCGCCCGGCGAGGCGCGAGGATATGCGGGCCGTCCTGGAGCTGAGCGTGGCCGAACCGGCTCGCTTCGTGCGCGGTCCGGACGAATTCCTTCGCTTGCTCCAGCGGGATCGCCTCTGCACCGCGCCGGGCGAGTCGCGGCTCGTCTGGCGGAAGGGCGGCGACCGGCCGGTTGCGTTCGTCGCCTGTCAGATAGGCGGCGCGCCGTGGGAACACAAGGCCGAGAACGCCATCACGGTGCTGGAAATGGGAGGCTCGCGTCGGGCAATCATGCAGGCGATGGCTGCGCTGCTGGCGGAGCGCGGATTGGACGACATGACGCTCCGTTACGCGGACTGCGACGTTGAAGTCTCCCAGATGGCGGCCGGCTTCGGCTGGCCATCGGAGCCGACCGGTTTCCGGGGCACGGTCGGCATCATAGATCCGGGGCGGTTTTGGCAGGCGTGCGCCTCCCTGTTCAGGGAGAGGCTGGGGGGCGAGGCCTTCGGCCGTCTCCGCTTTAGCGTGGACGGCGATGTCAGGATCGCGTATGGCGATGAGGAGCTGGAGTTGGCGGAGATGCGATCGTTCACGGACATGGTCTTCTGCCACCCGCGCCACCGCGACAGGCTGGAGCTGGGTCTGGCGGAGGGCTCCGAGCTGAGGCAGACGCTGGACTGCCTCTTCCCCCTGCCGCTGGTCAACTACGGCCTCAACTACTACTGACGGGCGATGGGATGCCATTGGCGGGACAGCCAGGCAGTCGCCGGCGGGCGCCATTCGCTATGCTTTTGTTGACATGTTCTGCCATGGCTGATACTGTGGCGGAAACGCAGGGGTAGGGGACATGATAGAACACGATTTCGACGTACCGTTTATCTCCAATCTCGCACTTCGCGAGAAGCAGATACAGCAGAACTACCGCCCCATCATATGTGTTCACAAGTGGTTCGCGCGTCGGCCGGGCTCCCTTTTCCGGGGGCTGTTGCTATCTGAGTTTGCGGGCGGGGACCTCCGAGAGGTTTACTACAAGACCAACAAGCTGGCGGGGGTGCGTGTCGCTGACCCCTTTATGGGAGGCGGGACTCCTCTGCTGGAGGCGAACCGTCT
>Ga0315541_1003964_pt1 | contig 11110 bp, 12 predicted proteins | sample SalMarSW160190MG_FD_203095 | JGI IMG/M metagenome (GOLD analysis project Ga0315541, IMG submission 203095) | Salt marsh sediment microbial communities from the Plum Island Ecosystem LTER, Massachusetts, United States - Salt Marsh Sediment SW1601-190 ...
TGGCTTATAGAATACAATTTCAACCGTCCGCACCAATCTCTTGCCTATCTTACTCCGGTAGAGTATATTGAAAAAGAACTTGCTAAAATCCGCAGTCCAGTGTTACCTATGTGGTCAGCCAGCACAATCTCTTGGCTATCTTGCCCCCGTAGTGTATATTGAAAAGGAACTTGCCAAAATATTCCCCCGGTGTTACCCACGTAGTCAGCCAGCACAAATTCTTTGACTAAATGATTCCTTGTGTTATAATAGACCAGCGCCAGTGACAGCAGGTACCCTGAGGGTTTAAACAACTTGCCTGCCGAGGCTTAAGTTAACCCTGTGTTATCTGGCACAGGGATTTTTGTTATAGACTTCCTCTCCCATGACGGGAGGGAATTAAAGAGAGGGCGAATATGTTAAGAGAAAAGAAGGTGCAAATAGTAAGCAATCTAGCCGATGATTTGTCGCGGAGCACTATTATCATCGCTACTAATTATCAGGGCCTGCTTGCTAAACAAATGGCTGAGTTGCGTAATGCTCTGTCAAAAGCAGGTGTCGAGTATCATGTGGTCAAAAACACTCTGGTCTATCGTGCCGCTGACCAGGCAGGTAAGCCACAACTGAGGGATATAATCGAGGGTCCTGTGGCCCTGGTCTTCGGCTACGATGACATAGTTAATACAGCTAAAGCTCTTAACCAATATATCAAATCCGCGGCATTGTCTTTACAAATTAGAGGAGGACTGTTAGAGGACCGAATTTTGCTTCCAGAGGAAGTGGTAAGCCTGGCTAATTTGCCACCTAGAGAAGTTCTCATCTCCAAACTAATTGGGCAATTACAAGCCCCCGTAGGAACTTTACATAATATTCTTAACCTTCCCTTGCAGGGGCTATTGAACGTGTTACAAAACAGGGCTCAAACCATTAGTGCATAATAAAGGAGGGAATCATGTCACCAGAGGAATCAAAGAAAGCAGTTAAGGAAGGGGAGGTAAGGAAAGTTTCAAGGGCTAAGAAAGCAGTTAAGGAAGGGGAGGTAAAGGAAGCTCCAACGGCAAAGGAAGAGGTTAAAGAAGGGGAGGTAAAGGAAGCTCCACGGGCAAAGGAAGAGGTTAAGGAAGGGGAGGTAGAGGAAGCTCCAACGGCAGAAAAGGAAGTTAAGGAAGAGCAGGTAAAGGAAGCTCCAAGGGCTAAGAAAGAGGCTAAGGGTTTATCCAATGAAGAAATTATCGCTGCCATTAAGACTATGACAGTGATGGATCTGGCTGATTTGGTCAAGACCCTGGAGAATGAATTCGGAATTAGTGCTGCCCCTGTAGCAGCAGCAGCGCCGGCAGCTGCCCCTGGCAAGCCAGCAGAAGCACCCTCGGAGGAGGAGAAGACAGAATTCACCGTCACCTTAAAGAGCTTCGGCGAAAAGAAAATAGAAGTTATCAAGGCGGTGCGTGAGGTAACTACTCTAGGATTAAAGCAAGCTAAGGATTTGGTAGAAGCTGCTCCACAGGTAGTAAAAGAAGGCGTTCCCAAGGAAGAGGCCGAAACAGCAAAACAGAAATTAGAAGCTGCTGGAGCGACTGTAGAGGTTAAGTAGAGTCATCTCAGAATTTTTGAATTCTTGAGGGGGGAGGTTGAGTAAAATGTCTCTGGCTACTTACCAAATTATCTTAGTGCTGGGAGGATGTTTCCTTCTTCTGGGGATCATTTTTATTCTCTGGAACAAGAGAGAAAAGAACAAATACTACAATTCTATTTTGCTAACCCGAAGAGATATTAAGGAGACTATAACTCATGAACACGAGCGTTTCTGGCTACAAGCCTGGCAAATAGGAGGCAGGATTTCCCTTATCGTTGGCATTGTACTGCTGATTATTGGCGGGATTATGAAAGCATCCTCGTGAAGGAAAGGATTCCTTCACGCCTCAGGATTTGGTGCTGACGTATTCTCCTTCTGGCTTGACGTGTATACCGAACAGGTTTCAGGTTTAAATTATTTCCTTATGCCGGTACTGTAGAGCTTCAGCCATGTGGTGTGTTTTGATCATGTCGCTATGCTCTAAGTCGGCGATGGTGCGGGAAAGCTTGAGGATGCGATGGAAGGCACGGCCGGTGAGATGAAGCTGCTTCATGGCGGCGCGAAGCAGGCTCTGAGCTGCTGATTCCACCGTGCAGAATTCTTTCACCTCCTTGGGCGTCATATCAGCATTGCACCTCAGCTTTGTCCCTTGAAAACGCCCAAGCTGTATTTCATGTGCTGCCTTGACCCTGGCCCTGACTTTATCCGAGCTTTCCCCGGGCTTATCTTCAGTGAGTTTTTCATAATCAATATGGGGAACATCAACAAAGATATCAATGCGGTCCAGTAATGGTCCGCTTATCCTTTTGTGATAGCGAGAGATTTCTCCTGACGAGCATTTACATTCCTTAAAAGGGTCGCCATAATACCCACAGGGGCAGGGGTTCATAGCTGCAACCAACATAAAGCTAGCAGGGAAGGTAACACTGCCACGAGCACGGCTGACGGTAATTGTTCTGTCTTCTATCGGTTGGCGCAGCGATTCCAGTGTTATGTGCCCAAACTCAGGGAATTCATCCAGAAAAAGCACCCCGTGGTGCCCCAGGCTTATCTCCCCGGGCCTTGGCCATTGCCCCCCTCCCACCAAGCCAGCATGGGAAATAGTATAGTGAGGGGAGCGAAAAGGGCGCTCTACAACGATGGGAGTGTCTTGCGGCAACAATCCACTAACACTGTAAATCTTGGTTACTTCGATAGCCTCCTCCATGGTCAACAGGGGAAGTATCGAGGGCAAAGAACGAGCCAACATAGTCTTGCCACTTCCCGGTGGACCACACATGAGGATATTGTGTCTTCCTGCCGCCGCTATCTCCAGAGCTCTCTTGGCATGCTCCTGCCCCTTAATATAAATGAGGTCGAAGGCGTAACTAGGGCGAAATTCCTGCTCCCAATTTAGCTCGCTATGGTACTCCGGGATGTCTACTTCGCCTTGAAGGTGCACAACCAGTTGCGCTAACGATTCCGTAGGGAATATATGTATATTGTCTATAAGGGAAGCCTCTTTAGCATCATCCAAAGGCACGAATATGGTAGATAAGCCTTTATCACGGGCTAAAGCTACCATGGGCAATACCCCATGGGTATGGCGTAGCTTGCCATCCAAAGAGAGTTCCCCTAAAAAGATACTGTGGGTGAGGTCGGCGTTTAGTTGTCCTGAGCTCATCAGTATGCCTATGGCTATGGATAAGTCGTAAGCAGGGCCTTCCTTTTTTAAGTCCGCGGGAGCCAGGTTGACAGTAATACGCCTGTTGGGGAACTTGTAGTAGGAGTTTCTTATGGCTGACCTTACTCTTTCTCTTGCCTCCTGGACTGCCTTGTCTGGTAGTCCAACGATGGTGAAAGAAGGTAAGCCTGGTGATAAATCCACCTCTACTTCCACTACGGCTCCCTCCAGACCCACCACAGCAGCACTTTTTACCTTGGCTAGCATCTTGATAAAATTTTTTGCCTAAGTAAGGCTCAGTCTCCTTCCCTTAGAAAGTCTTCAATTTTCTTAATTAGTTCTCCATTCTCTTCCTCAGATAGCATAAGGTTGCTTTCCAGCCTGTTAATATAATCATCGATTTGAGGAAAGCGAGACCTTACCCGGGCTAGCTGTTCATTCTGGTCTCGAACCTCCTGGTCCAAATCACTAAAATCAATTTTCAGGTCTAATCTTTCATTCAAAAAGCTCAGGACCTTCTTTTGAGCCTGGGCATCTTCCACTGCTGCCAGGTAAAAAGGTATTGGCACCCACAGGCTCACCCCGGGAATATTCCTCCCCTTAGCTATCCATAACAGAAAAGAATTCAAGGTTGGCCTTTCACCAGGTGGAGTTTGATAATCCATATCCCTGCCCAAGTCATATTGGCTCAAGACCTCTTTCATTTCTGCTGAGTTAACTACAGCAAGCAACTGCCGGGGGGTAGTATGAGCACCAAAGCTAACCATGGCACCGATGGTATATAACTCTTTTACCTGGCAATGATGCTCAGCCACATCCAAAACTGAGTTTAGAAATTTATACCATTCAGCCCCAGGAGAGCCACTCTGGAAAACCACCAGCTCATGTTCCCGGCAGGCATAGAACTTGCTTTCAGGAAATTGGGCCAGATTACCTTTTATGGCAACTCCACCCAAGGGAAAGAAATCCTCTGGTTCAATCTCGGCAAATTCTTGCCCTTTCAGCTTCCAATTCAAGTAGTCAGTAGCTTTCCGTCCCAAATTGCTCATATCTTCACTCCAACCCAGCACTAAAGAGGAGCTTTGAAGTCTTGGTTTCTTATAGATTTTAATAGGATATCCCTGGCTCAACCTCCCCCACCTCGCTTTTTAAAGAACTTTTCAACATCTTCCATAATTCTTTTCTCTTCTTCCTCGGTAATCGGCCCGGGCTCAGCCGGTTGGGCATCAGTTACTTGCTTTAATCTATCCAGTTGCCCCCTTATTTCTGAGGGGATTTGTTGGTAAAATTCTTCAATTCTTCGTTCTACCTTTTGGTCTAATTCATCCAATTTGTCCAGGTTAACCTCTATTTTTAGACTGTGGCTGAGGACTTCCAGCACGGACTTCGAAGCTTTGGGGTAGGACAGAGGCAATCCCTGAAGATATATTGGTATCTCACCCATCAGGCAAATAGCCTCAAAACCTCTTTTTTTGGCAACTCCCAGCAAGAGTCCATTCAAGCCGGTGATATTTCCATGTCCTCCCTTTCCTTCGATGTCGGACATGAGTACAGTATTCCCGTACCCTCTTATCTCAGGGATTAAACTTTCGCTATTGGGCACGGCCCAGACTCTTGGCTTTGCAGTATGGTGAGTCAAAGCCACAGCCGCTCCTGAAGTATAAACCCTGCAACATTTAAATTTCTCGGCTACATCCAAAACCAGGTTAGCCATGTGATAGGCTTTTCTTCCCTCAGCATACATCCTCCCCCCTTCGGTGGGCTGTTCTTCCCCAATAAAAAATATTATATCTTTTCCCCCCGTTCTCTTGAAATAAAATTTGCTGCTGGGAAATTCCAGGTATTCCAGAACTCCCTTCTTAATCAAGACCCGATTGGGATAAAGGAAATCCCAAGGCTCAATTTCTCCAAACTCCTCTGCCTCTAATATACCTCTTAAAGTATCAACAGCGATTATCCCGATATTTCCTATTCCCGGCCAACCAGCTACCAAAATCGGGTTCTCAAGCTGGGGCTCCTGATAAAGTCTGATTCCCATCGCACTCCCCAAATCTGCTTTCATATTATATACTATCTTCTCGCCTGTATGGTGAAAAAATAGCCGTCGCCTATTTATGAGGAGCTAGGCAATGAGAAATTGGGAGAAAGACCTTCCACCAATCGCTAGAGAAAGATTAGCCAGGATTGGTGAGTTGACACGAGAAGAAAAGGAGAAGATGATAGATTCTGAGAAGGTGAACTCTCTACTCTCGGAATTTTACCAAGGACAGCTTGACTCTGAAAGCTTGTGGAAGAGGTTAAAGGAAGAAGGCAAGCCATCCTTTTTGAGAGAAGCCCAGATGAGACTGATAGATTCCCTTAGTTTTGGGAGTACTCCAGCCGAGCTGCAAAGGAAAAGGGACGGAATTTTGGCCATAGAGACCCTAAAGAAAGAACGGAATACTTCTATAGTTGAGCTAAATTTAAACCTGATGGAGGACTTACAAAAGAGGTATAGAACAGAAATAGAGCAAGCCTACAATGGCATAAGAGCCAAAGTAGAAGGAAATCCCCAACTAAGGGTAAAACAAGTTCAGCAAGGACAAAACACCATGGTTGTTCAACTGAGTGTTGATGAGGCGATAAAACAGCTTCCTCAATGGCAAGATTTTCTCTCCGACCAAGAAAAAAGATACAGCCGAGAGTTTGCCAAAGTAATGGAGAAATTAAAAAGAGAGTTAAGATAAAGGACTTATATACCTATAGCCACAGCAACGGCATGCTGCTTACTATCAGAAAGGCTAACAGAGACCTCTTTTAAGTTTAATTCTTCCGCTTTATTCAAAGCTTGCCCGTAAAGTTTGACTGACGGTTTGCCATCGTCGCCAGTGAGAATCTCAATTTCACGCCAAGCAATACCCTTCCCACCTGTTCCCAGGACCTTCATCACCGCCTCTTTAGCAGCAAATCTAGATGCTAAGGACGCAAGTCTATCCTGGCAAGTCCTGAGCTCCGTTTCGGTGTAAATCCGGTTTAGAAAACGCTCTCCCTGTCGTTTGATTGCCGATTCAACGCGCTCTATCTCCACAATATCAACGCCAATAGCTGGCATTTCCTCTCCTTCTCAGGGCACTTCTTTTTTCTTTGTGCTTACTATATGTCGCTATATAGCTCAAACTCGTAGGGATGCGGTCTGGCCCGTAATGTATTCACTTCTTTACGCATCTTGTATTCAATCCAAGCGTCTATCAAATCCTCAGTAAACACTTTCCCTTTTAATAGAAAGTCATGGTCGTCTCTCAGGGCATTTAAGGCATCTTGCAAAGAACTAGGTAAAGCCTTAATACTAGCTCGCTGTTGCTCCGGCATCTCGGCAATGCCTATTTCAAAGGGACCAAATCCTTCGGCAACTGGGTCTATTTGATTCTCGATTCCATCAAGACCTGCCATTAGCATAGCTGACAAAGCCAGATAGGGATTACAGGTTGCATCCGGTGGGCGGAACTCTATTCTTGCCCTCTGCCTATTTACATCATACATGGGTATGCGTACCGCTGCCGTCCTATTCGCCGCAGCATAGAAAAGATTCACCGGGGCTTCATAGCCAGGGATAAGCCTTTTATAAGAGTTGGTGCTGGGATTAGTAAATGCTAGGAGTGCTGGGCCGTGTTTCAACAAGCCGCCAATGTAATTTAAGGCCAGTTGGCTCAGGCCAGCATAGCCATCTTTATCATAGAAGAGTGAAATCTTGCCGTCAGATAGATACTGGTGGACATGCATACCATTCCCAGCTTCCTGGTACAGCGGCTTGGGCATAAAGGTAGCAACTTTGCGATTCTGGTAGGCAATATTCTTGATTAGATACTTCATCAGCATCACCGCATCCGCTGACCTAAGTAGAGTATCGTGTAGCACCTCTATCTCCACCTGAGCTGCGCCTACCTCATGGTGGTGGTATTTCACTGGTATGCCAGACTCCTCTATTAGCTTGACCAACTTCGACCTTAGATTAAACGTGCTGTCTGCAGGGGAGATGCCGTGATATCCTGCCTGTGAGGGAAACTTATATCCCAAATTTGGGTTCTCTTGTCTTCCTGTGTTCCAAAAAGCTTCAGTAGAATCGATGTAATAATATGATTGGTGTGTTTCTGAAATATATCTAATCTCATCAAAAACATAGAACTCAAGCTCAGGGCTAAACAAAGCAACCCCTTTCCGGGTTGAGGCCATATATTGCTCTGCTCTCCTGGCAACATTGCGTGGATATCTAAGGTAGGGTGTCCCATCAGGCTGGAAGATATCACATACTATGCTGAGTGTCCTAAGGTCGGGAAAGCGGTCAATGATACGAGTACTATTGTCTGGTATTATTTTCATATCTCCAGCTGTAACCTTCTTATAACCAGGATAGCTAGAGGCATCTATCCCAATACCATCGGTGAACGTCGACTTACTCAACTGGCTTGCAGGGATAGTCACATGATGCCAACGACCAATTAGGTCAATAACCTTGAAATCCACCATTTCAACACTCTGATCCTTAACAAACTTGAGTATTTCTTCCTTCGTTGGAACCATATTTGCCTCCTATTAGTGGGATTTGCATGACCTTTGGTGCTGCCCGCAACTTACAATGGCTCGGTCTCTCGCATCAATTCCCGTGATTCCTGGAGTAGTTGGCTGCTATCAAACCACAAGTTAGAGGTGAAGTCAACTGGGTACTTGTCCCACCCCCGGCAATGACAATGGATGGGGGAGATGCGGAGGCTGAGATACATGGGTAACACCTGTGAATAGAATATAATTTCAATCGTCCACCCCAACCATTTGGCTATCTTGCCCCTGTGGAGTATACTGAAAGGTAATTTGCTAAGATCCATAGTCCAGTGTTACCTAAGGTATTTGGAGTATGAAAAGAGTCTATGTTAAGGAAGAGGTCTGCATTGGCTGTGGCCTATGTCAAGTTTATTGCCAGGTGGAGCAATCCCAATCTAAGGACCTCATCAAGGCATTTAAAAAAGAGGCTCCACGTCCTTTGCCCCGTGTGCGTGTGGAGAGGAATGTAGAGATTTCCTTTCCCATTCAATGTCGCCACTGTGCCGAGCCCTGGTGTGTTTATTCTTGTCTTACCGGTGCGATGCACAAAGACCCTGTAAGTGGCATGGTCAGCGTTGATATGGAAAAGTGTATTGGCTGTTGGACCTGCATAGTAGCCTGCCCTTACGGGGCGCTTGGTCAAGACATGAATAGCAAAACTGTTATTAAGTGCGACCTTTGTCCCGGGCGGGAGATACCTGCCTGTGTAATGAATTGTCCCAACGAAGCGCTTGTACTCGGTGTAGATGAGAAAGAAGAATGATATGGATAAGATGATCGCCATAATCGACTACGGTGCGGGAAATTTGCGTAGTGTCGCTAACGCCGTCAAGAAATTGGGTTACCACCCGAGGGTAACAAGCGAGCCGGGTGAAGTGTTTGATGCTGCTGTAGTTATCCTCCCCGGTGTTGGCGCCGCTGCTGACACCATGAATAGCTTAGAGAAACTAGGTATGACCGACGCTATTCGGCAACTGGTACAACGAAGGCGACCGCTCTTCGCCGTTTGCGTAGGGCTGCAGATACTGCTTTCAGGAACTGAGGAGGGAGGCTGGCACGAGTGCTTGGGCGTAATTCCCGGGAAGGTAAGAAGGCTACCGCAAGGACTTAAAATCCCTCATATAGGTTGGAATCAGGTAAAACAAAGGCTTACCCATCCTGTTTTTGAGGGCATACCAGATGAAGCCAATTTTTACTTTGTCCACAGCTTCTATGCTGAGCCTGAAGACATGTCGGTGGTGGCAGGCACGACAAGCTATGGTGTGTCTATGTGCAGCATGGTAATCAAGGATAACCTAGTCGCAACTCAGTTTCACCCTGAGAAAAGTGGTGAAGATGGATTGAAGATGTATGCTAACTTCTTGAAGATAGCGCTAGGCACGAGCTAGAAATAAATGCAAACCAGATACTTGACTATAGGAAATTCGGCTGGCGGCATTGGAGCTGCTGAAGCAATACGCCAGGTGGATAAGAAAGGGGTTTTGACCATCGTTTCCGATGAGCCTTATCCCGCCTATTCACGCCCTCTTATCTCAAAATACCTTATGGGAGAACGAACTCTTGAGGAGATATTATTCCGTCCCCTCGACTTCTACGACCAGAACAATATTATTTTTCTCCCCGGCAAGAAAGTGACTCACTTAGAGCTAGATCATCAGACCGCTCAGCTGGAAGACGGCGAGCAAATTGCTTGGGAAAAGCTTCTACTCGCCGTAGGTGGGAAACCCATCTTTCCCAGGATGAAAGGGAGTGGCAAGAGAGGTGTTTTTACTTTCACCAACCTTGATGATGCTAAGGCGATTGACAGATTCCTGGATAACGCCAGAAAGGCAGTAGTTATTGGCGGCGGGCTCATCGGAATTAGCGTAACTGAAGCTCTAATAAAAAGAGGGGTTGACGTAAGAGTAGTGGAAATGAAAGAGCGAATATTAAATACCATACTCGACCAACAGGCGTCCTCAATGGCTGAAGAAATTCTTAAGCAGGCCGGCGTGGAAATCATTGCAGGGCAGACTGTGGTTAAGGTCAATGGGGGAGGGACGGTTGAAGAGGTTATTTTGGATAATGGAGCTGCTATACCCTGCGATTTAGTGGTGGTGGCTATCGGAGTATTACCGCGCCCGGAGCTCGCCCTAGATGCTCATTTAGAAATAAACCGAGGTATAGTAGTAGACCATCATATGGCTACAAACCACCCGGGTGTTTATGCCTGTGGAGATGTAGCTGAAGCCTACGATTTCGTGTATGGAGAAAACAGACTTACCCCCATCTGGCCTAATGCCTATGTTGGAGGCAGAATTGCTGGCCTTAACATGGCTGGCGTTACATCTGAATATCCCGGCAGCACAGCTATCAATTCGCTTAATTATTTTGGAATTGACATTGCCTCCGCAGGAATGCCTACAGCACCCAACGACGACGGCTACGAAACTATTAGCAAACAAGAAGGCAATATATATCAGAAGGTCATATTGAAAGATGACCTCATAATGGGAATGATATTTGTAGGAAATATTGAAAAGTCGGGCATAATTTTCGGTCTTATGAGGGATAGGGTCAATGTAGAGAGCTTTAAACAGTCGCTTTTGGCTGATGATTTTGGCCTGGCATTCTTTCCTAGGGCATTATGGCAAGAGCGACTGGCACCATCACCGGATATAACTCTTCAACCCGCTCCGCCTATTGAAGCTGAGGAGGAAACCTTTGCTGGTGAGTAGCTACCTAGCTTTGGAGTGATGAAGTTGAAAGAACTAAGCAAGATAAACGACTTTTATCACGATGATAAGGTAATCGACGCCTGTTCCATCTTTGGAATGATGGACACTTCGGGGAATCGGTTTTCGGGCAAGCCGGTCGTAGAAGCTATCGCCAACATGCACGTTCGAGGCAATGGTCTGGGCGGTGGGTTTGCTATTTACGGGTTATATCCTGAATATGCTAACTACTATGCTTTCCATGTAATGTATCTGAGTCGGGAGGGGCAAGCCAAAGTAGAAGATTTCCTCAGGCACAAGTTTCATGTAATTGATGCCAAAGAGGTGCCCACTAAGCCAACGCCCGGTATAGTAAACCCTCCCTTAGTATGGCGTTATTTCCTCGAAGTGAAAGTCGAGGAAAGCAATGGGCAATCAGAGGACGACTATGTCGTGGATAGGGTCATGGAAATCAACACAAAGATGGAAGAAGCCTTTGTCTTTTCCAGTGGCAAGAATATGGCAGTGTTCAAAGGGGTGGGTTATCCTGAAGAGATAGCAGAATATTTCTGCCTGGAGCAATATGAAGGTTATCTCTGGACAGCCCATGGCAGATTTCCCACC
>Ga0315541_1003966_pt1 | contig 11103 bp, 7 predicted proteins | sample SalMarSW160190MG_FD_203095 | JGI IMG/M metagenome (GOLD analysis project Ga0315541, IMG submission 203095) | Salt marsh sediment microbial communities from the Plum Island Ecosystem LTER, Massachusetts, United States - Salt Marsh Sediment SW1601-190 ...
ACCCTACCAGGACGCCAAGTAAAGGAAAGGAGTCCGAAATGCCTCGCGACCCAAAACAGCCACGTCTCGGCCGAGGACTGGCCAGCCTGATCCCCTCTTCCGACCAAACTCCGCCTGTTGGCGAGTACCGCGCCGCCCCCGCCGACACCACGCCGCCGGAGGCTACGCCGTCGCCCCCAGAGCCCACGGCCACACTGATGCTGCCCGTCGACGGGATCGAGCCCAACCCGTACCAACCGCGGCGCGACTTCGACGAGCCCTCGCTAGCCGCGCTGGCCGCCACGCTGCGGGAGCACGGCCTGCTCCAGCCGATCCTCGTCGCCGCGATGCCATCGGACGCAGGCGCTACCGAGTACCGGCTGATCGCCGGCGAGCGCCGCCTGCGAGCCGCCAAGCTCGCCGGTCTGTCGGAGCTGCCGTGCATCGTGCGGCCGGCCAGCGGCGCACACCTCCTGGAGCTGGCGCTCGTGGAAAACCTCCACCGCGCGGATTTGAACCCGGTCGAGCGCGCGTCAGCGTACCGGGAACTCATCGATCGGTTCGCCCTAAACCAGCAGGAGGTGGCCGATCGTCTCGGCGAGCCCCGCGCGACCATTGCTAACCACCTGCGCCTGCTTGGGTTATCCGAGGATGTCCGGGAGCTTATCCTCTCCGGCCATCTGACCTTTGGCCACGCCAAGGTTCTAGCCGGTGTCACTGATGACGTGGACTTGCAGAGGACGCTGGCAAAGCGCTGCGCTCAGGAAAGGCTGTCGGTCCGGCAGCTTGAAGAGCTTCTCCGGAGTGGTCAGGGTCGCACCAGCCAAACCCGGCAGGAACGTGGGCAGCGCCAGGCGCCCTCTGCGTACATCCGCGACGTCGAGGTCCAGCTCACCCGAGCCGTGGGGACCAAGGTGAGTATCCGCCAAAGGCCGGGCAAGCACGCCGGCCAGGTCCTGATCGATTATTACAGCCTCGAGGACTTCGACCGGATCGTGGGGAAGCTGGGTGCCGAGTTGGAGAGTTGAGGGCATTGGCCGGGGATGTGCACGGGGTATATATAGTGTCTGTCCCTTGGCACTTTCCCCTCCCCTTCCTTACACTGTGCGCACCGCCACCGAACCTACGACCACGCGGGTAATGGATTGTGGGAGCGTCTCGGTGATGGATTTAATGGACGCCAGGCCGGCGGGCACCGCTGCAGGCCTGGGGACCGGGCATATACCCATATAGTGTCTGTCCCTGGTGACTTCACCTGATTATCCTTTGATCCTTTGTCCGCGTGGGGAGGCGGCCCACGTGCGGTTCGTCATCGGTTGGCGGACGCTTTGCGTGCTCCACCGGATGGCAGCCAGGCGACGGGTGACGCCTGCCCGGCTAGCGGCGGCGGATATAGGCATATAGTGTCTGTCCCTGCTGAGTTTACCTAATTATCCTTTGAGCCCCTCTCGCCATGGCGACGGGCCTGCGCTGCCCCTGGCCATCGGTTGGCGGAGGGTTTGCGTGCTCGACCGGATGGCAGCCAGCCCACGGGTGACGCTTGGGCGGCTAGCGGCGGCGGATATAGGCATATAGTCTCTGTCCCTGAGGAGTTTAGCTAATTATCCTTTGAGCCCCTCTCGCCATGGCGACGGGCCTGCGCTGCGCCTGGCCATCGGTTGGCGGAGGCTTTGCGTGCTCGACCGGATGGCAGCCAGCCCACGGGTGACGCCTGGAGGGCGGGGGGCGGGGGAGGTAGGCATCTAGTGTCTGTCCCGAGGTACTTGACTTGATTATCGTTTGATCGTTTGTCGGCGTGGGGATGGGGCCGAGCTGCGCCTGGTCATGCGTCGACGGAGGCCTTGGGTGTTCCACTGGATGGGGACGAGTGTAGGGGTGAGGATGGAGAGGTGCGCGCGGAGGAGCCAATATAGTGTCTGTCCCCGCGTAGTTGTGGTTGGTCTTGGCTGGGGAGGGCGTGGCCTGCGGGCGTGAAGCTTGCAGTCGCGGGGTGATCACATCTTGCCCCAGCCGTAGGAGCTGAAGGTTCGCGGCCAGGGGCCGGCGGTCAGCTTGAGATAGAAGTTAATGGAGTAGCCGGTGGAGCGCTGGTGGATACGATCGCGCTCGACGCCGTAGTCGGTTTGGCCGTACAGGCCGCCGTAATAAAAGGGGTCGTTCAACGAGCGTTCCTGGAGTGTCAGTCCGAACTGGGCGGACTTTTCGATCGCGGCCCGCACCTCGTCGACGTGCTCGCTGAAGCCGAATTCTTCTGCCAGCTTGAGATACTCGAGGTGCTCGATGCTGGAGACGAAGGTCGCGCCGAAGTTAGGGTAGGATCCGTCGTCGGCCATCCAGTCGAGGTGGACGCGGGTGCGCTTCTGGACGTGCCGCAGGTAGCGGTCGTCCTTCCAGTAGCGGCAGCCGGCCATGAGGGCAATCAGGACGAAGTCATCGTTGCCGTAGGTGATGGGCGTCCGGCCGTGCCAGCCGGCCATGGCGGGGTCGTCGCCGGAGGCGTCGTAGATGGCGACGACCTTTTCCAGCATCGGCCGGAGGCCCTCTTCGAGGTACTTCTCCTGGCCCGAGAGCAGACCCGTGTAGTACAGCGCCAGGCCGCCGCCGGCCTGCCAGTCGCCGTCGACGCCTTCGGTGCGTGCCTTCCCATCGGGGCCGGGATCGTCGGCCGCGACCTCGCTGTGTCCGATCCGCCTGGTGAAGTCGAAGTACAGGTACGGCCAGCAGTGCTCGGCCTTGGTCCCATACTGCATGTACCAGTCGCAGAACATCTTCGCCCGGTCGAGGTACTCCTGCCGGCCGGTGCGGGCGTACAGGTAGTCCAGGGCGAAGCAGGCGGTCGCCCCGTCGCGGACGAGGCTGATGGTGTCGTTGGGCACGTGCTCCCAGAAGGCGCCCTGACAGGCCGGGTAGCGCACGTCCAGGCATTGGAGTGACAGGAGGTAGCGGACGCCGGCCTCGGCCGCGTGGGCGTACTTGTGGCTGCCGGTGCGATCGGCCACGTCGAACAGGTCCATGATGGCCATCGCCTGGGCCCACACGCCGGAGCCGCGCATCCAGCGCGTGCCCTTGTACACCTCGTAGATGAACCTGCCTTCGTCGGCGGGCTCATGCACCGGCCCCCAGGGCCTCTGCCGGGTGCACTGGGTATTGACGTACCAGTTCGCGGCCGTGGTTGCGTGGCCCAGGTAGCGGGCGTGGATGCGGGGGTCCATTGATAATCTTCCTTCCCTTGCGGCGGATGCCTTTCACGGAACGATCGCTCGGGCCGGTCCGCAGGGCGCTTTAGCCCGCGCCGGTCAGTTCTTCGAGCAGGTCCAGATAGTCGATCACGCTCAGGCCGGTGTGATAGCCGGGGTCGGCGTCGGGCGTCGCGGGGATCAAGTCGATCGGCCGGGCTTCGCTGTCGATCGTCTGGTAGGCCATCAGGTGCAGATCCCGGCGGACGAAGTCGCCGAGGAAGGCATTGGAGCAGGCGCGCGCGATCTCCACGAACCGGGGGCGCCGGTCGGCGGGCACCACGCGGCATGCCCCCAGCGCCGCCCGCATCGTCTCCGGCAGCGACCACCAGGGCATGTCGCTGCGGAGGGGCCGGCGCGAGCCCAGGTCAAACGCCTTGACGATGCCCGCCCCGACCGGGGCGAAACCGTTGGCGAAATTCCGCTCCAGCATGGCCGGCAGCACGTCCATATAAGTCTTTAGGCTGTCGCCGCTTACAGATTTCAGCGTGGCCCGCTTCTCACCGGCCCCCAGAAGTTTCAGCGCCAGGCCCACGCACTCGCAGGCGTGTCCGGGGTCGCTCCGCAGCACGCCGCCCGGCTCCAGATACGGCCTGCCGTCGTCGTCGACGAACTCCCACATGTCGTACTTTTTGGAGGTGTCGCTGTCGGCCTGGAGGTTCACGTGGTGTCGCAGGACGTGGTCGAGGTAGGCCAGGCCCATCTCCTGGTAGACCGGATCGCCCGTGCACTCCAGGAACAGCGCCGCCGCCCCCAGACCCAGCATCCTCGCCCCGTGTCCGTGGCGGCCGGGGACCGCGCCGATGGCGGGGTTGGCCGGGTCCAGCGGCTGCTGGTCGGAAGCGTACCGGCCGTCACGGATGTCGCGGTCGATTTTCTTATACCACGCCCGCGCCTCGGCGAATCTTTCCTCGTCGCCCAGCACCTGCGCCGCCGCGGCCATGCCCTTGACGTAGAAAAGTTCCGTGGTGTTGGCCGGAGCGTCGGGCGGAAGCTCATGCGCGACCATCCGACCGTCCTGCGACATGCGCAGCGGCGTACCTTCCGTGGACATGCTGAAGAAAAGCCGCCCGCGGTTGGACGCGCGGATCGCTTCCATCCGGTCGAGCACCTCGGACATCATGCGGCCGACCCGCGGGCAGAGGCTCTCTCGCAGCGAGTCGTCCACGTGCGGGCACCGGCGGAGCCACGCCTCATGGCCGGCCAGGGCCTCCAGCCCGCGCCCCTGAATCCAGCCGTAGATGACGCCGGGCCCGCGGACGGCATCGTCGTCGGCGAAGTCGTGCCCGTCGAAGAGGCTCAGCTTGGTGTCGACGAAGTGGTAGTCGCCGCGGCGCTGGTATCTCTCGAGGATCGCTTCCAGCACGCGGCCCAGCATGATGCGGTAGTCGCCGGCCGCGGCCGCCAGCTCGGAAAGCCCGGAGCCTTCCGGGAGGATCGCCCCGCGGTACTGATTGGCCTGGAAGCTGTGGATGGTCATTTTGCCAAATCTCCCCGCGTCGGCTTGACGTCCGGCCGAAGAAGTACAATGATGCTCCGGCCGCCGGCGCAGATAACATCATGCGGGCAGGCGGGCCCAGATGCAAGGCCGCGTCCGGGCGATCTGTCGGAGAAAACAGTTATGAAAACCGCTCATCGGCGGGTGGACAAATTCAGACGGGCGGGCCTGTCGGCCGCGCGCTGGTTCGTCAACAGCCAGTGCCTCACGCGCAAGCCCTACTGGGACGCCAACCACGGGCGGTTCATCTACACCCGCTACCTGGGCGACGGCAGGACCGTGCTGGGGCTGAACTGGACCCAGGCCCGCGGAATCTTCGTGCTGCTGGCGGGGTGGGAGCTGACGCGGGAAGCTGCCTTCCTGAAGTCGGCGCTGCTGGCGGGGGAGTATATCAAGGCCCTCCAGATTTACGACTCGCCGGGCGAGCCGCATCGGCAGTACGCCATCCGCGAGCAGATTCCGCAAAGCTCCTACGCCGCCCCGCGCGACGCCACCGAGGCGTGCCTGGGTCTTTTGTTCCTCTACCGCGCCACCGGCCGGGAAGACTACCTCCGTCGAGCGGTGGATTATGAAAAATGGTTCAAGGCGAACGCCTGGGGCCCGTCGGGCTGGCCGGTGGGGCAGGTGCACCTGGACCGCAAGAAGCGCGACGTCGCGACCGGCAGCTACCAGGCCGGCGACGGGCCGATGTTCTACTACCTCCACAAGGCCACCGGCAGGCGGGCATACCTCGACGGCCTCGTGCGCCTGGGCCGGCAGACCCTGCGGCGATTCGTTCGCGCCGACGGGGCGATCGTCAGCAGGCGGCTGGACGCCCACCACACGGACAAGGCCGGCGTCGTCCTCAACGACGACGGGATGATGGTCAGCCTGCTGTGCGCTTCCCTGGCGACCGGGGACGAAAGGTATCTCCGCGCCTGCCTTCGCCACGGCCGGTGGATTCTCGACAACGTCAAGAGCCCGCTGAAAATCCTTTCCGCCCTGCCCTGCATGTGCACGTTCCTGATCGAGCTGAGCGCGGTCACCGGCGACGAGAGCTACCGCGACTGGTCCGCCTCGATGCTGGAAAAGCACGTGCTGCCGCTGCAAGTCCGCAACCGCGCCGACCCGATGTCGGACGGCGCCTTCCGCGGCGAGGACGAGCCGGTAAAGTATTACGGGCCGAGCAGGGCCAGGAAGACGGACTTCATCACGACCCGCGTGACCTGCTACGCGGCGCTGGCGTGCCTGAAGCTGGCCGGCATCGTCGGGCCGTATTACGGCGCCCTGGGCTGGGAGCGGAAGGTGCGCAAGCTCAAGCGGCTGCCGCCCCTGGCGGTGGAATAGGCCGGAGGCGCCGCGGGGCGTTCGACAGGAGGTGTCGCCATGGCCGGAACTTACAGGTGCATTGCCGTCGCGGCCGTGCTGTCTCTGGCGGCCTGGGCGACGCCGACGCCGGCTCAGCAGAAGGAAGGCGCCACCAGGCCGGCATTCGAGGGGCCCTTTCACAAGCCCACGGCCGTATGCGATCAGGACGGAAAGCCGATCCTGACCCGGCGGGCCGTCGCCCACCCCGCGGTGGCCGATTGGAACGCCGACGGCAGGAACGACATCCTGCTGGGCTGCCACAAGAACATGGACACGGCCGCGGCCGAGATCCGGGTGCTGCTCAACGTCGGCACGAAGGACAGCCCCAGGTTCCGCTGGCCGACGAAGGAGCTGGTCCGGCTGGAAGGACAGCCGCGCGGCTTCTCGGCTTCCTGCGGGTGCAAGTCCAGCGGGACGTTCGAAATCCATCCGATGGACTGGAACGGCGACGGCCGGGGCGACCTCGTGGTGAACACGTACTGGAGCACCGACGGCGTGCGGCTGCTGCTGAACGGCGGAAAGTCAGCGGCCAGACCGACGTTCGTGAAGGGCCGGATGCTCCACCGCATCGGCAGCCACGGCAAGGGCTCCGGCGGCGGCGACTGGAACCAGGACGGCGTCGCCGACCTCGCCTTCCCCGTCAACGCCTACGGGTGGGCGGTGTATCCGGGCAGGAAATCCGCCGGCGGCGGCGTTCAGTTCGCCGACAAGCCGGCATTCAGCAGCGGGGATTTCCGCCTGGTCGGACAGGACCGCTGGTTCGACCACAGCCCGTATGCCTGGAATTTCTCGGGCAAGCGCCCGGCCGGGGCGAAGGCCGTTGAGATCGTGGCCGTCATGGAGGACCCCGGCAACGCCCGGCGGACGTACTCCGAGCATCTCTGCCACATCAACTACTACCTGCTCGACCGCCAGTCCAAAACCTGCACGCTCAAAGGCACGCTGGCGACCAACAAGGCCGCGCACACCCGCCTGGGGATCGGCGATCTCAACGGCGACGGGTCCATGGACGTCCTCTACACCGGCGGGGCGTTCAGCCGCGGAGACGAAACGCAGATCTGGGTGATGTACGGCAAGGCGCAGAACGTGCCGCCCGCGGTCGCCACGCATCACGACGAATAGGTCCACGAATTACACGAATTGCACGAATGAGAAGAAGTTGCGGAAGAAGAAAAGAACATTCGTGTAATTCGTGGACTATTGCTGGTCGCAGATGGCGAAGGCCCGCCGCAGCGCCTCGATGGGGTCACCCTTGGGCGAGAACTCATGGCCGAGGTAGAGGTCATAGCCGCTGGCGGCAATCGCCTTGCAGATGCCGACGTAGTTGAGTTCCTGCGTGTCGTCGAAGTCGTGCCGCCCGGGCACGCCGGCGGTGTGGAAGTGCCCGATCCACCGGATGTTATCGCGGATGGTGCGAATGACGTCGCCTTCCATGATCTGCATGTGGTAGATGTCGTAGAGCAGCTTGACGCGCGGGCTGCCGACCTTTTCGCACACGGCCGTGCCCCAGGCGGTGTGGTCGCACTGGTAGCCGGGGTGGTCGACCTTGGAGTTGAGCAGCTCCACGTTGAGGTTCACGCCCTTCTTCTCGGCGTGGGCGGCGACGCGCTTCAGCCCGTCGGCGACGGCGTCGATGGCCTCGACCTCGCTCATGTGCGGCTGCCGGTTTCCGCTGAAGCATATCAGCCCGGGGATTTTCAGCCGCGCGGCCAGGTCGATGGAGACCTTCAGCTCCCGCTCGATCCGGTCGTGGTTGGCCCGCTTGTTCAGGCCGTCCGGCAGCGACAGGTGGCCCGACATGCTCGCCACCACCAGCTTGTGCTTGGCGGCCAGGGCGACGACCTCCTCCACGTCCTCGCCGCGCTGCCACAGCTCCACCGCCGGATAGCCGATCTCCGCGGCCGCGGCGAACAGCTCGTCCAGGCTCATGCCCTTTGACTGGAAGATCGGGTAGCAGATCGATTGCTTGATGCGCATTGCCGGTGCCTCTTTCTCAGTATTCGACGCCGATTTTCACGTACGTGTCCGGTTCGGTTGCGATCTTGGGATACTCGGCCGCGGCGTCCTCGAACTTGACCACGGGGGTGACGACTTCCTCGCCGCTGATGCGGCCGTCGATGAGCAGCCGCAGGCAGACCTCGAAGATGCGGCCTTCGTTCCAGCGGGGATACTCGCGGTTGGGCTCACTGCACGAGCGGGAGAAAATCAGGTTGGGGACGTTCAGGTGGGCCTCGGCCCCGAAATCCAGGCCGGCGTCGTACGGCGGCGGGAAGGCTCCGGCCACGACGGTTCCGCCGTAGGCGGCGCCGCGCAAGGCCTGCTGAAGCGCCTGCCGGGCGCCACTGTAGTCGATGGCCACGTCGACCCCCCTTCCGCCGGTGGCCTTTTTGATCTCCAGCCCGGCGTCGCAGGCGGTCGGGTTCAGGGCGAGGTCCGCCCCCAGCCGCTTGGCCAGTGCCCCCCGGCGCGGCAGCGGCTCCACGGCAATGACCGGCGCGGCCCCGGAGACCTTGGCGATCTGCACCACCATCAGCCCGATCGCGCCCATTCCGAAGACGGCGACCGCGTCGCCGACGCGGACGTTGCCGTCGCGGACGGCCCCGAGGGCGAAGTCGGCCGGGTCCAGGCACACCGCCGATTTCCAGGAAAGCTCGCCCGGAAGCTTCCAGCAGCGCTGCTCGGGCGCGACGTGCGTCTGGCGAAACCCGCCGTGGAGGAGCACGCGATCGCCGACGGAAAGCTCCTTGACCTCCGGGCCGACCTCCGTGACCGTGCCCACCGTCATGTTGCCCACGCACGAGCCTCTCCGGGCGGGGGGCTTGGCGGCGGGCTTGCCGGGCGGCTTTTCCGGGATGAAGAGCTGATAGTCGTTGTCATACCGGCCGCGGGCGCCGGAGTAGCCTTTCAGGAACGCCAGCTCCGTGCCGTGCTTGGCGGCGCCGAATTCACTGCGGATCCGGACCTGATCGCCGGACAGCTCGGGCTCGGCGTATTCCTGCCACGTCAGTTTCTCCAGACCGAACGCCAGAAGTTCCTTGGGCATGTTGATCCTTACCTCTATTGCTGTTCAGCGCAACGCGCGCCTGCCGTCTGAGCCGGCCAACCATGCGTGCGGCCGGCGCTCAACCATCGCTGGGGATTCATACCTGGGATTTGCGCCCTTTTCCAGCCTTTTGGGCTGCCCGGGCGCTGGGGGCGTCAACGTCGCCGGCCGCGGCGGCTCATAACTCCGCCGCGGATCTCGCGTGCAAGCCCTGTCGCTACCGAAAGCCGGTGTTGTCTTGCACCGTGATCGTCGCCTTCTCGCAGCCGGGTCCGATACTGACGGCCTGCGTCTGCCCGGGCCCGGGGATAAGCCTGTTGCCGGCAATCTTCACGTTGCGGCTGTTGCGGAGCAGGATGGCCGAGTGCCCGCCGGTCCTGTCCGGCCTGCTGTTGCTGCGTTCGATGTGGTTATTCCCTATCGCGACGCCGTCGGCCGAGCAGACGAAGATCGCGCAATTGTTGGTGTCGCGGATGGTGTTGCCCTCGATCCGGATGTTGCGGTGGACGCCGGCCGGGGCGCGGCCCTTGCCGGCCTCCAGGTCGGCGAAGACGTTGATGACCCCCGGGTGCCAGCGGGCGCCGTTGTTGCATCCGGCAAAGGTGTTGTTGCGGATCAGGATGTTGCGCGTGCCGATGGATTCGGTCCACGGATGCAGGTCGGTGGTGACGTTGATGCCCGCGGACTGGTTGTTGCGAATGGTGTTGTTCTCGATGACGGCGTCGCGGGTCTGGATCAGGAACCCCCTTGCCCGGTTGGCGCGGACCTGGCATCCGGCGATGCGAAGTTTCGGCGCCCAGGCGGTGTTGCCGAGATAGTGTCCGACCTCGAGCTGCTTCGGCAGCGGGCGGGTGAATGCGATACGGTGGGTGCCGGCCCGGCGGTCCACCGCGACGGCTTCGACAGTGCCGGCGGCGTAGGGCAGCAAGGTTCGAGGGTCGATCAGCTCCAGTTCGTGCCCGGCCTGCGGCGGGACGATCCAGTTGTTGCGGACCACCGCCAGCACGGTCCTGTCGTCGACGCGCCGCGTCACCCGCAGGTACATGCCGTGGACGTTGACCGCGTCGTCGCCCATGCCCTCGAACAGGCACTTCTCGATCCGGATGCTGCCGCCGCAGGAGTTGAAATGGGTGGCGTCGGCGGTGGTGGACATGATGCGCCGCGTGCCCGGGCGATTCATCACCCGCACCTTTTCCAGGTGCAGGTCGCTGCTCTGCGAGGCGCTCACGCCCATGCCCGGAGCGGTGTAGATGGTCACGTTCTCGATGCGCACGCCCTTGCAGGATTGCAGCCGCAGCGCCCCGGGGCCGTAGACCACGTGCCGCAGGACCATCAGCTCGCCGACCCTGGCGCGGATCGCCCGCTTGAGGTGGACCCGCAGCACGCACGGGCGCAGCAGCTCTGTCGAGGCCACCGCGTCGTAGACGTCCAGCCCGCGGACCGCCGGAAACTTCGTGGTCGGGTCGTACTCCATGAAGGCCTCGACCGTCTCGCCCCCGCGCACGCCGAACTCCTCGAATACCTCGACGTCGAAGCTCTTCTCGGCGGCGGCGACGACCTTGCCCACCGAAAACGGCGGCCGCTGCCAGTCGATCACCATGTTGCGGACGACCAGCTCCTTGCACTCATGGAAGACCATCGCCCCCATGATCCCGTGGAAGATCAGCTCCGAGCCGTCGCCCTCGACGGTCAGTTTCTCGCACTCGGCGAAACGCATCGCCGCCGCCGGGCGCGAGGGCTTCTTGGGCGGGTGGAAGTCGTACCGGCCTTTTGGGAACCGCAGCACGGAGCCGGGCTTGCTGCGGCACAGCCTGATGGCCGCCCGGACGCCCGGCGTGTCGTCGGCGCCGTCGTCGGGCCTTGCCCCCGTCTTCGTGACGGGGATGACCTCGCCCGCGGCCGCGGAACAGATGAACGCGCACATCAGGCCGAGAACGCACGTTGCCACTGACATCTCGATGTCCGCTCCTAACCCGTCCTCGTGTGAATAAACGCAAGGG
>Ga0315541_1003969_pt1 | contig 11100 bp, 13 predicted proteins | sample SalMarSW160190MG_FD_203095 | JGI IMG/M metagenome (GOLD analysis project Ga0315541, IMG submission 203095) | Salt marsh sediment microbial communities from the Plum Island Ecosystem LTER, Massachusetts, United States - Salt Marsh Sediment SW1601-190 ...
GGCGTGGTAAATCTCATTTTGCGAGGAGTCTCTTCCCTTTGTGGAAACGATGACTCCCGAGTCGAGAAATTCATCGGCTACTTCTACTGCCTGAGAGAGAAGTCCGCCCGAATTATATCTTAGATCCAGAATAAGCCCTTCCGTCTTCCTATCTTTCAACTGGGCCAGGGCCCCTTTAAAGTCCTCATCCGTATTTTCATCCATAAAACTCATGATCTTAATATATCCTATGTCATTAGGTAATATCCTTGGTTCAATGTTGGGAGACTTGATAATGGCCCTGGTGAGATTAAAATCCAGATATTCTTTTTCTCCTTCTCTCTCAATAGTTATCTTTACCTGGGTTCCTGGCTCACCTCGCAGCTTCCTGGCTGTCTCGATGAGGGTAATTCCTTCCGTTGATTTCCCTTCTATCTTGATGATCCTATCCCCTGGCTCGATTCCAGCTTCACTGGCAGGAGTTCCCTCTAAGGGAGAGACTATGGTAAGGAAATTATCTTTGATAGTGATCTGAATCCCCAAGCCCCCAAATTTTCCCTCCCTTTCCGTTTGCCATTCCTCATAACTACGAGGATCCATCCAGTATGAATGAGGGTCCTCTAAGGATTCAATCATCCCCTTGATGGCTCCCTCTATAAGTTTGGAAGGCTTAACCTTTTCCATATACTGAGTCTGGATAGTCTGATAGGTGTCAATTAAGGGCTCCAAATCCCGGAAAAGGTCGCCCCCTGCCCAAACCCGGGAGAATAAGATTCCCCCTATGGTGATACTGAAAAAGACAATTAAAATTAGCCATCCTCTATTTTTTTTCACTTATTCTTTTCCTCAAACTCCGTATTATTTAACAACACCATCCTCCCAGAAATCGGCGAATTTGATTTCTAAAGGTTCATCTTCTCGACTAACTCTTGAGAGTTTCTCATCACCGACTCTATCTCTCTATAAGATAGTCCTGCCCCTTGTAGGATTTTTCTTGCCGTCTCTTCAGTTATTAGATCCTCTACTCTGTGAGCATCAGTGTTCAAGATAAGTTTTGCTCCCCACTTGGTGGCCAGCCTTGCCAGCCATCCGTTGGTCAAGCTATGCCCTTTTCGGCTGGATATCTCCAGATAAATTCCTCTTTCCTTAGCTATTTTGACTTCCTCTTCAGAGATCAGGCCCGGATGGGCTAGAATATCGATATCCGCGCCTAACGCTGCTGTGTTGGTACCCTTCGGAACTGGCTCTACTATGGTTTCTCCATGTACTATTATGAGCTTAGCTCCTTTTTCTCGCGCTTTCCTGGCGAGTTTATTGATCAGGGGAGGTAATAAATGGGTTAACTCCACCCCAGGAATTACTCTAATATCACTATTTAGATGTGCATTCTCTCGGCAAAACTTAACTATCTGAGGAACTATCAAGTCTAAATTCGATGAATCAACATGATCAGTGATGGCCAAAGCCCTATATCCCTTTTTCTTTGCTCTTTGCACCAGCTCAGCCGGACAAAGCTGCCCATCACTTAGGAGACTATGAGTATGTAAGTCGATCAACGCGGTCTGCTCCTATTTTTATTAGTATATTAGCATATTTTTAGGATTTTGTAAAATCTTCCTCGGCAAAAAAATATCCACAGGCCGAAGAAGCTATGGTTGGTCAGTTTCCAAACAAGAAATCTCTCTCTTTCTTTTAATGAGCCCAACACAGCCAATAACTCTCTATCCCTTATAAGATAGTTATTAACAGAATTATCCACATTATCCACAGGAAATTATTTCCCCCTTAAAAGGAAAAATTTTCCGGGAAAGCCACTAATGCGCTTAATGTGAGAGAGATACAACCTACGGGACAGAATTAAAGAAACTGAAAAAAGTGGAAGTAAATTCATCTGGTTCTGTTGAATCTTAGGGTGTTGCAAAAAGGGTGGCAAAGAATTTGAGAGAAACTCTTCAAGGCAACTGGCGATAATCAAAGGTTTTTTTATTAAAATTCGCATCTTCTACATTTATTCCCTCTTTTCTCATTATGAAGATATTAGCTACAACAGATATAATTACGAAGGAAGTTATATTCGGATAGCTCCATTCTTCATTAACCAGCTAACCGATTCATATACGGCTTCGAGAGAACTGTAGTGGGGTCGATAATCTAACAGCCTCTGCGCTTTAGAAATGCTACAATTGGGGCTGTGAGCAATATGATCCCATGTATAATAAGCTTCCTCTTCCGAAACAGTTTTTTGCCATTCATCCCAGGGAAGAAAACTTAGATGAACTGTTTGCCGAAACCAGGCTGCAATACTCTCAGCATATCCTCTCAATGTTACTGCTGCAGGAGAAGTAACATGAAAGCTCTCCCCCACTGAATTTCTCCAGTTCGCCATGGCCTTAATAAATACCTGAGCAACATCATCAGCATGAACATGATGAACAGTCTCTAAGCCCAGATTTGGTAGTACTAGCTCTCCTCCTCTGGCCAGTTTTGTAAAAACTTCCGGATTAAAGTGGCCAGCTGGATTAAGTGGAGCCCAACCCTCTCCAACGATATGGCCTGGATGTAACACTGTAGCAGGAAATCCATTTAGACGGGCTTCTTTCAGAAGGTATGTTTCAATTGCTGCCTTCTGGATACCATATTCACCAAAGGGATTTCGTGGTTGATCTTCAGTCGTAGGAACAACTACACTGTGACCATGCACCCAAATTGTGCCGCATGACAAAAAGTGCTGTACCTTTCCTTTGAGCTCTTCTACTATTTGTTTCGCACTTTCAATAGTAAAACAGATCAAATCAATAACTAAATCTGGTTGCAGTTCAGCAACTCGTTTTGCAAAGGCACCACGAGTTTCTTCTTTAGTTCGATCCATTACTATTTGTTTGACATATTTCCAGGCCTGATGGGAATGATAAGGCCTTTTTTTACCTCTGCTCATTGATATGACTTTATTACCTGTCTCCACCAAACGAGGTACTAGGTAGCTTCCAATATGACCAGTTCCTCCAATAATTACAATTGTCATACAGTATACACCCCTTTCAAAGATTTATTGAACACAATAGCTTTTTAGTCAAAAGGAAAGCTATCCAGGATATAAGAAACAGCAGCACCATAAAGTTTTAAGAAATTGCTCGATATAACAGGAGTTTGTTCATTGGAGACTCTAATATTATGTAGCGATTTTATTTAAATTCAAATTTAATTTTATAATGATTAAGCCAAGGGGGCATTAGCTTAATTCCCTTTTTTATCCCAAAAATCGGACACCTCCAGAAGAATCTGCTCAAAACTTATTGTGACTTAAGCTAACCTTTATCACATCCTTTTCAGAACCAACTTTGTGAGCCTTATCAACAGCCACCTTCAGGAAATTTATCAAATAAGGTATCCCCAAGGTATCATTATTCTTAACATCCGCCCCTTGAATGTCTTTCCATATTTCACCGTCATTACTCATTTGCCAGACATAGTCTTTAAGCCATCCGGGCCTGACGGGTTTGAAAGTGCCCAGACTCTCGAAACTTTCCATCTTCCACCGGAGGCGTTGAAACTATAAGCATCTCACCTAACTCAATTGTATACGAAATTCGCTTTTTGTTCAAATTTAGAGGGATGTACCACTTTCGTGCTATCCCTCATTTGGTCAGCATATGCGAACTTTTTTTTGCTCATTCTTCCTACTACTTCTTGTGCGACAACCCAGCTCATTAAGCCTCGTAGCAACCTTTGGTAGACTAGAATCCTGTTCTATATACAATCTGAATATTTCCCTTAAGACTTTTGCTTCTTCATTAACCTCATATTGTAATTTCTCTCTATTGTAGGTGTATCCGTAACGAGAAATGCCGGTCAAGATGTTGCCTGATTTTGCACTTTTTGCCATTCTCATCCGAGAGCGCTGAATAAAGGTGTCTCTTTCCAGTTAGCCACTGAACCCAATAAGGAAATCATAAAATTGCCTATAGGGTTTGAGGTATCAAACGGCTCGGTGACTGATTTAAAGGAAACCCCGACTCTGGTGAGTTCATCTACGGTGTTGAGTAACTTTCGGGTATTACGGAAGAATCTATCAATTCTATAGACTGAAACTCCTTTAAACATTCCCCTTCCGGCATCATTTAAAAGCTCCTGAAGCTCTGGTCTCTCGGAGATAGTTCCACTTTCCCCTTTGTCTATATATTCTTTGAAAATCTCGTAATTATTGGCCTGAGCAAAGTTACGGAGCAGGTCCGGTTGAGCGGGAATGCTATATTTTTTAGCCTGCTCATCGGTTGATACCCTTGCGTATATTGCCACCTTCATTTATTCATTCTCCTTAGCCAATCCCACCGATAGATTCACCGAGGCTGTTGTTTTTCTAGCTCCCCCTTTTTGATTCACAATAGCAAGTCTTTTCCTTTTCCACGCAACCACCACTTACTTTCCTTTTTTTCTGATTTTTTCCCTTTCTTTCTGAAAGAAGCTTTTACCTTGTTTGCCAATTGTTTCTAATTCGCGGGTAAGTCGCTCTATCTCATACTCAATGTCAGAAGGTCCCTCGCACCTCACCGAGATAATATGGCGCACCACTTTCTTTTTTCCCGATTCGGTCGGCAATTCTATATGCTCAACTAATTTGAGAGCAATATACACTATCGGAAGGCAAAGTCGTTCCTTTTCATATCTACCCGGATACTTTAAAAGTTGCAGTGTAAGTGTTGACATATAATACCTCCGTCATCACTATTTCTCCCATAGGTGATATTCCCCTTGATAAAAATAGCCCAGAGGAATGTCCTCTCTGGTTGAAAATTTAGCTACAATATCAGTATTCATATCCGTAGCCACATCGTCTATGAACGAATACACAACCTTGAGTTGTTTTTTAAATTGATCCAGCAAAGCTATTCTAGATTTACCATAGAATACATTTCTATTATCTACAACCTGTACACAAATTTTACCTTTTGTATGAATACCCTCAGGAAAAAATTTCTTTCCAAGGCCCCCGTCCAAGTCATAATAAAAACCAACATGGATAAAAGTAGTCGGGTTATACATCATATATTCAATTTGAGCTCTCAAGAGTTCAGTCTCTAACTTTAGCGCTTCAATTCCGAACCACCACGGTTCTTCTCCATACTGCAAAAAGGCATCTGGATTAACTTTGCGGCCCAAAATAACTTCTCCATACCCCAAAATCGGCACAAAACAAAGACCCACACCCAACAAAAAACCAGCTAGTAGTCTTCTAACCCTCATTTTAACTCCCTCCTTAACTTTTTTTTACCCAGGTCAATAGGTTGCCTTACCCTGAGAAAGTAACTATTTCAGCCTCCCATGAAGGTCTTTTTTTCCCTTCTCATTGTCTATTCTTTTAATTCCTTTTTCGGTCAAAGAGTAAGGTTGTCCTCTTAATATCCTTTTAAGTTCACCAGCCCGGCGTAGATTTGTTATACGTCTTCTAACTTGATGATGCCATGCAGGTCTGCCGTAAGTTATTCTTAAATGTTCATCAGTCAACAACTGTCTGAAATCAGGTAAAGCATAAAGCCTTTCATATATCTGCTGTAACCCAGCTTTTCCACCAAGCAATTTTATACTTTCAAGAATCGATGTTTCCCAAAGACTCATACCTGTCTCCTTTCAAGCTGCCTCTATCCCACAACTAGCTTTATAAAAAATCCCTTAATAGGGACACTCTAATCTCATCAAGGGCATTATATAGGTTGCTTTCGTCCCTCGATACGCGTATATGAGCCTCTATGGAGGTGTTTTTTCTTGTCAATCAGTATAAAATCTTATTTAGCTCGATTCATTTTACAGCCTCCACTCTTAACGGTCTCGGAACTATACCGTAAGGGGTCACCTCAAACCTACCACTGAGCAACACGGTTTCTATAGCTTTATCCGATAGATATTCTTTATACGCTTCATTTCTTCCAGAAACTACTAAAAGTTTTGCATATTCTTTTCCTGCTGGATAACCTGATAAGATAGAACTCTCATCTATTGTTTCTAATGCCTTTTCTTGGGAAAGGTTTTGTAAATTGTAAAGATATAGATAGTCCGCCAAAATCTTTGAATGCCTACTCTCCGTCTTAGCTTCCATTTCTATCCTTTCACCCTTCGACATAGGTGTAAACCCCTGGGGGAAAGAATACCCCAGTTCTTTTGCCCTTTTCATTAACTCGTATTTGCTTGTGTCCCCCGCTTCCGCTTCTGGGGTGTGCGGAGGAAAATATGATTTGACAAGCAACCCCACCAAGAATATAGCAATCAATGTCAAGATAATCTTGGTATACCAATCAATCTGAACTATTACTTTTTGCATTTTTCTCTCCTCATTTCTCTTTCTTCTTCTTCTCCCTAAGGAGAAGCAATTTAATCATCTGTCTTGCCTGCCTTTGTAATAGTCTCCCTCAACAAAGTCCCTCTATGAGCCTCTTTTTTCCCTGGTATCCCTATAAATCCTGATTTAGCCTACTCTTGCCTATCTCAAGGCTTGTAATCTCATTCAATTGTAAAAGGCATAACCAAATCCAATCACAGCTATACCGATAGCCCAACCGGTAGTGCTTTCATCTGGTCTACGAGCACTTTCATTGATTATAGCTAATCCAGTGCCAGCTAAACCAACAACCATTCCTAGAAATATATGCGTTCTGATAGAGCGTTCCCACCTAAGGGTATCCAGATTAGATTTAGGTTCCTCATTAGCTAGAGCAAAAATGCTTAGACCTAGACATAGCACCATGGTAATGGCAATTATCCGTAAGACCATTCTTCTCACCTCCTCGCTAACCTATGGTCTTTACTTTGGTTAATTCCCCTTGAGTTTTGAAAATATGTTATATCCTAGATGTCAGATATATTTGTTTGTCTGCTCTGTCTCCGGCTACTGCCTCCCCTACCCCTTATCTTTAGACTATCTCCTCATAAACCTTATCTACCTTGTCAATGAGCTTTTTAAACTCTGGCCAGTTATCATCAAAGAGATAAAACCTCAAGCCATTCTTTGTCCAGCCCTTATAGCCCTTGCCGAACAGCTTGAAGGCTTGCCATAATTTTTAAAATTCTGCAATATTCTGTCTGTGAGTATTCCTATATCCTCAGCAATTTTTATTGGGGCATGGGGTAGCCTTCGGCTAACTACCAATAAAATAGTACTTGTCAAACTCATCAATTCTGCGCAGACAAAGGGTTCCATTGTATTTTGTGTAAGTTTCTCCTTACTGAAATAAAGCCCTTCAAACCCCTCTATAATGTCAATTGTGTAGAGGACTATCCCTTTTTATAGCTCCTTCTACTAAGAAAGATCCTCAAGTTAACCTCTCATTACCTACCAGGGAAACAACAAGATTTTGAGTGTCACTTAGCTTAGCCTTTCCTATCTCTTCTTGTTCAGTTTGCTTTACTTTTCTCATTGTCTCTCTCTAGCTTAGTCTCCCAAACTAGCCTTGCTAGAGTCTTTCTAGCCTTATTTCGCTTTTTGACTCTTTTACGAAGTTAGAAATTGCATTTAAGCCCACTCAAAACCTCAAGGAATAAGTTTTATATGCCTAAAATTTTTGAGCTTAAAAACTGCCTACTCACGTGCGAGTTCTTGTAAAAAATAGCTAAGTCTAAAACAAAACGTGACTTCATATAAGGTTCCAGTCTAAAAATAAAATGACGTTTCGCAAGGAATCTATAAAAATGGTGCTCACATAAGGACTTAAACAACATTGAAAATTTTAAGTATGTAATTCATCATATAAGGTTTACTGCTTTTTGTAGATCTTCCCTTCCTACGTGAGTATAAATCTCTGTGGTCTTTATGGAAGCGTGACCTAAAAGCGTCTGAACTATCCTCAAGTTTCCTGTCTTGTTATATACCCTAGTAGCAAAGCTATGTCTAGAGTATAGGGAGTCATAGCAACGTCAATCTCCGAGTCCTCCCTTTGCTGTTTAATTACATTCTCCACCTGCCTGGAGGTTATTCTTTTACCTCTCTTAGACACAAAAAGAGGATCCTCTTTCTCTAACCCATAAACATATTTTATCACAGAGCCTCTCGTCGATGAGAACCCGCTATTATAGCATATGAAAGCGAACTTGTCAAATTTCTTCGAGCAAATTTCTATGACATGGATGAAAGAACAAACGACTCAGAGTAGAGGAGTTAGTCTATTTTATCCCTCTGCCTTAGTTTGCCTTGAAGTGCCGCCTTCTTCAGTCTCACTTTTCTCCCAAGAGAGTCCTCTCTTTTTCATAGGTCAACTAGATAGCTCTTCTGAAGAGCTATTTTTTTGACAAAAAGGCTGATCGACTGCTCAGATATCAAACCCCTTTGGGAAATACAAAAGCTCACTCCAGCACGGCTTTACGGTTTCCAAAAGAAAAATCCCAAAAAGTTAGGAATGAAAAGAAGCGGAGACTTGCCGCCTTGCTCTTCAAGACCTGGAAATTTTGGAATTGGTTAATCGGGAAAAGATAAAGGGGTCAGGGTAATCCTTGGAGATATTCGTTGACTGGAGACATAGAAAAGGCTATTGATCATCTAGGTATCTGGAAGAAGAACCGTCTAATTGATTTCCGACATTAAATCGAGCGGACTCTTAATCTTCCTTAAATCTTTCATCGCAACATGAGTATAAATTTCTCAGGTCGAGAAGTACATTCAAGTCTTGGATGATTATGGAAGTATGGGAGAGGATAGTTAAACAACACCTTATTTTGCAACACCTGATATTTAAATAGAACCCATTATTTATTGGGTAAGAAAAAAGAGCCTTGTGCTTTTTTCCGCAGGTGGGACTGTCTTCGGAATCAATACAAAATTAAAAATTCCTTTGACAAATGACAAATTAAAGGTAGAATCGTAAATGCTCAGTAAATGCCGTGTCACATTGAATTTTCAGGGTAGCCGCACCCTTTAGGGTGCGCAGGCTAAAGCCTGCGACTACCAAAAATGACGGGGTTCACTGAATACTTACGTAGAATCTATCATAAGAAAGCCTGAAATCAATCAAATAAAAAGAGCTATTTTCCAAGAAAGTATCAGTGGTCGTCAACTAGGTGACCGGCAGAGAGAAACAGATGAGGAAGAAATTAACAGGGACAGAGAGACAGGCCGTGCAGGAATTTGTCGACGCTCTAGTCACTGCGTTTCCGGAAAGAATTAAGCTTGCTAGGCTGTTTGGCTCTCGGGCACGAGGTGAAGGAGATAAGGAATCAGACCTGGATTTATTGATTGTGGTAGATAAAGAAGATGAGAAACTAGATGATAAAATCATTGATCTTATGGGAGAAATTGGGGGCAAATACATCCAACTTATTGCGCCGCTTACTATTTCTAGCTACGAGCTTGAAAATCTCAACTACCAACTCTATAGGTTGTTGATGGAAGTGAGGGGTGAGGGAATAGATTTCTGGAGATCACCAGGTATGTCTGAAGACGGTGGGCGTTTTATTGAGAAAGTGGTAGATATCAACATCAAAAAAAGAGGCGACGGAATGGAGAGGATGATTAAAGAACAAATCACGGCAGAAGTAAAGGAAGGAAGGGAAAGCTTAAGGGCTAGCCGGGTTTTAATTGACCATGACTTATATTCGGACGGCGTCTCCAAGGCTTATTTTGCCATGTTCCATCTATCCCAGGCAATTCTACTTTCTAGGAAGATAGAGAGAAGGAAGCATTCACAACTAATAGGTGCCTTCCATTACCAATTTAGAAAGAGTGGAGAGATTGCAAATAAGTTTCATCGCATCTTGGATAAAGCTTACGAGGATAGACAAAAGGCTGATTATAAGAGGTTTAAATTCTCTAAAGAAGAGGCCGAGAAGAGATTTAACGAGGCCCAGGTTTTTATTAAAAGAATTGAAGAATTATTAAAAAAGGAAGGATTTCTTGCAGATTTCAAAAGCCTAAATTAGGCTGGGCATCGAGGGAGAGAGGTGAGGTTTTGCCCTGCTTAACTTTGGCATAGGCGCAGGCAGCTACCATAGCGGCGTTATCGGTACAGAGTTCTAAGGGAGGAAAGAAAATCTCCATCTGATCGGGTTTTTCTTTTTCCAGAAATGAGCGAAGGAAAAGATTGGCTGATACTCCTCCCCCCAAAATAATTTGTTTTACTTTTTTTAGACAGGCCACCTTAAAGAGATTTTTGCTGAGCATTTGAGCTATCTTGAGCTGAAAGCTGGCGGCAATATCGGCTGTGGAAACAGGAGCTTTTTTCCTTTCCAGATCTTTAACATAATAGAGCACGGCTGTCTTTATTCCGCTGAAGCTAAAGTCCAAGCTATTGTTTTTTAAATGAGTCAAAGGTAGATCTATGGATTGAGGGTTTCCTTTTTCAGCCATTTTTTCAATGACAGGGCCCCCTGGGTATCCTAAATCAAGGATCCTGGCTACCTTATCAAACGCTTCTCCCACGGCATCATCTCTGGTGGTGCCCAATATCTCATATTCTCTTTCCTTTGATAAATAGATGAGTTCAGTATGACCGCCAGATATAATCAAACCTACTAAAGGAAGGACAATTTCCGGATAGCTAAGGAAATTAGCATAAAAGTGAGCTTCCAGGTGATTGATGCCGATAAAGGGTAACTCAAGTGCGTAAGCTAGCCCCTTGGCTGCAGTTAACCCTACCAGAAGTGAGCCCAACAGGCCTGGTCCATAGGTAGCGGCAACAGCATCTAGATCTTTCAGCTTCATCTGGGCTTCGCCTAGAGATTCTTTTATAATGGGAATGATAAGTTCCAGATGCTTCCTTGAGGCTATTTCAGGGACTATCCCCCAGAATTTTCGATGTAGATTTACCTGAGAGGCTACCACATTGGAAAGTATCTTTTTTCCATTTTCTACCACGGCGGCGGCCGTCTCGTCACAGGACGTCTCTATTCCCAGAATAAGCATAAGATACACCTTGAGGTGGGTTTACGTCATATGAATCGGTTTTCCCTGGGCTTTTTTGGCTGCTTCCATTACAGCTTCAGAAAGGGTAGGATGAGCGTGAATGGTGCCACCTATTTCATCGACGGTTAGTTCCCATCTAACAGCTAGAGCAATTTCATGCACGAGATCGGCCGCATGAGGCCCTATGATCTGCCCGCCAAGAACCTCACCACTTTCCTCCTCTACGACCAGTTGCACAAAAC
>Ga0315541_1003970_pt1 | contig 11100 bp, 11 predicted proteins | sample SalMarSW160190MG_FD_203095 | JGI IMG/M metagenome (GOLD analysis project Ga0315541, IMG submission 203095) | Salt marsh sediment microbial communities from the Plum Island Ecosystem LTER, Massachusetts, United States - Salt Marsh Sediment SW1601-190 ...
ATTTTGCAATGTTAATTTTTCCATTAAATCAGTATTTGTCATAACATGGATAATGTAAAACGGTTTGTTTAGATTATTGGATAAAAGTCTAAATAAGTTAGAATCTCCATATGGGAAACATGTGGAATGCCAATGAATCGTAAACCTGTAAAGATTGCAGAAGGCTTCAAAAAACAGTTAGAACGCTTAAAGAATGGAGAATTCAAACGGAAATACAGAACTAAAAGCATTAGTGATGTCATTGGAAGACTTTTAGAGATCAAAAACACGTATGATGTTTTGAAAGAACAGCAAAAAGGCATCGTTGAAACTACAAAAATCGAAGAGCCACCAATAAGAGAAGAAAGGGAAGAAGATGATTATTTTCCATGCAATTTATTATGTAAGAAATCGAGAAGTTGTAATTCTACTTCAATGAACATTAAAAGCGAAATTGTAGAAAATGGTTGCTATGTTTCTAAATATCCTTATGAATGGACTACTCCAGACGGTAGACTCGTTAAAGTTTGCAAATTGATGTTTTTCTGTAATAATTTTCCCCATGATGCCGAAGAGCCATACCCCCAATGCTTAGCCAAACAAAAAGATGTGCCCATTCAATTACCTAAAGATCGCATTATGAGAAACCCTCAACTATGTTGGATTTGTTATAAGATGCGAAAGAAAGCTAGAGCAATGAAACAAGAAGCAAAAATTTTCGGAAGAGCAACTAGAAGTAAAGTGAATTGGGGAACTTCTGAAGGGAATCCAGATTTATGGAAACTAGGGAATACTTAAAAATTCAAGAATGTATCATTAATCATGCAAACGCTCAAGAACCATAGTAGCATCAAAATCTCTATAGAAAATAAACAGCTTTTAGCAAACAGAAAGAAGAAATACAAAGTTAAATCAATAGATCAAGTTATTTCAGTTCTTTTAGAGAAGGAAAAGGAAGCTAAGGTTCTTAAGAGAGCTGAGCGGAAGGAAATTAAAAACGTGCCCATAGCCATAGCTACGGAAAAGCTGAAAGCATCAATTGAAACTGCACCAACTTTTAAAATAGTGTTGACGTCAGACGGAGACTACTGCATTTTCAAACCCGCGACACAAGTCAGAAACGATGGAAGAGTCTATTGTGCTAAAGACTACGCTGAAACTGGGAAACTCCATGTTGTTACTGAAGATCAATGTTTTGAATGCTTCCAGACTCATGAAAAGGTAACGTATGAGAAACTTATGGCAACTCCAGATGATATGGTTTATGAATTGCTACACTCATTTACACATTGAATCCTTAATCAAATATCTAAATCCCTTTCATCCCTGAGGAGAGGATAGGGTTCTATTTGTTTCTGTCCCAATGACTACTTTTTAAACAAAATGACTACTTTTTTTTAAGACGGAAGATTCAAGCCTTAAAGTTGAAACGAAGGCTAGATTAGGGAGGAATGTGACTACTTTTTTGACTACTTTTTCTATAGAAATGAAAATGTCACACTCATGTCACACATCTATGTGACATTTACCCATGCTTTTAACATTGTTGTGTTTATACGCAAACAATTGAACAATGCGTCAACATGATCGCTGATGGAGGCTTTGAAATTCTGAGAATCGTTGAACCTAAGCTTGGAGAAGACCTCGAAAAAAGGCGATCCAGTACATTATGACAAATGCTTAAGAATACCATGTTTCATAATCTATCTGACATAGAAGTGTGTGAAAACTAGAAGATTAAGCAAGACGAAAAGCCTCGGGCGGGATTTGAACCCGCGGCCAACAGCTTACGAGGCTGCCGCTCTACCGGGCTGAGCCACCGAGGCACATCTATTAAGTGATTGATGACAAGCAGATTTTAAATGTTCGGAAAACAAAAAGCAAAGTTGAAAGCCTTTTTCACATGTCAAGTCTTTTTTCAACAACTGTTCCGCTCAAACCTCAAAATCAAACTGAAATTCTGAAAAATAAATAGTGCTATCTTTAAAAGCGAACACGAATATTCTAACACCTCGGGTGAAAAAATGTCCATTCCAAAAAGATTCGGTGAACACGAAATTATCGACACTATCTGGAAAAATTTGGATGTAATGCCTAAAATGCCTGTTCCTTTCGGTGATGACGTCTCCGCTGTGGAAATTGGCAGAGAGAATCTTATCGTGTTGAAGACGGACATGCTTGTGGATAAAACTGATGTTCCGCCAGGTATGAGTCTTTGGCAAGCTTGTCGCAAGGCTGTTGTCATGAACGTTAGCGATTTCGCCGCAAAAGGTGTGAAACCGATAGCCATGCTTGCTTCCCTCGGGCTTCCCAAAAAGCTGGCAACAGAGGAGAACGCTGAACAAATTGGAAAAGGCTTGAATGCTGGAGCACGCGAATATGACGCATACATTATCGGCGGAGACACAAACGAAACCTCAGACGTGGTAATCAACATTTCACTTTTTGGAACAGCTAATAAGAACACATTAATGTTGCGGAGTGGAGCAAAACCAGACGACTTGGTTGCAGTGACAGGTTTGTTTGGAAAAACCACCGCTGGCTTGAAAATTCTAGTTGAACGTTCAAAGGCGCCACAAAGAATTAGCAGAATTCTCACTGATTCGGTTTTGATGCCTTGTGCTCGCTTGAAAGAAGGCTTAGCCATAAGCCAAACAAAAGCCGTTTCAGCCTCTATAGATTCAAGTGACGGTTTAGCATGGAGTCTTCATGAAATCGCAAGGGCAAGCAACGTTGGCTTTCTAATCAATAGTCTTCCAACAGCCAAAGAGGCGGAAAGATTCGCAAAAATCAATAAGCTAGATCCGTTAGAATTGACACTTTACGGAGGAGAAGAATACGAACTTGTGTTAACGATAAAGCCTAAGCTTTGGAAGAAAGCTGAAAAAGCCGTGAAAAAGGTTGGTGGAAAACTCTTTCCAATTGGAAAGGTTACCGCTGAAGAACAAGTTCTCATAGAAATCAACGGAAAAAGACGCATCATTGAGCCTCGGGGCTGGGAGCACTTCAAAAAGCGCTAGGTTTAATTCATAAGTAAACATACTATGATTTGAATCTTGATGTCTGACTTAACCACCCGCCCAACGGTTCGAGAAGCAATCTTCTATGAAAAGCTGAAAAATGGAAAAGTCAAATGCCACTTGTGTGAAAGAAGATGCGAAATTCCGCAAGGCGTAAAAGGGTTCTGCAGAACACGAATAAAGAGGGTGCTTAAAAACCAATCGATTTGCGAATAGTTTCTGGCTTGCTGGAAAGTTTCATGTTGAATGTTAATTTCTGCTTTTTCTAAAGGAAAACTTATATGAGGACTGATTGCTTTATTTTTAATCTCGGGTCGTGATCTAGATTTTTGGGCGAAAACTCTGTAAGGTCATTTCTTTTTGGCTGAGCGTTTGCGTGTACGCCTTTTGACAATGGTTACTGATCTCGTTTGATTTAGCTGGCGGATTTTGGCGTTTGGAAAAGCCCGTTCAATGTCTCTTCGTAGCTTGGCGATGTCAACTTCTCCGTAGGTTTTCACGTCAACTATTTGTTTTTCATTTTCGTCATAACTCACGGAAATCGTGTATCCTGAGCCGACTTCAATCTGTGTTGGCTCTAAGACGAATCCTAGCTCTTCAGTGTCTAATTCGATGAAGCTTTCTGGTTCATGTTTGTGTTTACGCTCTGGCATTGTAATCACGACTCTTAAAGAAAAGGGCTGTGAAGATTAAAGGTTTTTACGTTCGAATAAAGATTGAGCGTACGTACACGGCGTATCAGTGAAACATCATTTTGTCTTCGTATTTTTTTAGGTGTTGTGTTGCTTCAGAGACGTCCATGAAGAGTTTGCTGACTCTTTCCACATCTTCAATCGTAACATCTTTATGTTTGACACTTTTAGCGTTTTGAGCGGCTAAACTCAAAAGTTGAACTGAGTATCGTAGAGAAGTCTTAGCTCCGACTTCTGTGATTTTTTCTAACGCGTTTTCTTCAATGTTTATTTTCTCCTCTTTTGATCGTATTTTTAGGATTTCGCGGATGCTTTCAGCATCGTAATCTTCAGTTCCTATGATTACGGAACGATCAACGAGGTCAAGAGGGAAGCCCATGGGGCTTTTGATGTCGGTGCCTCGTATGGTGGTGACGCCTCGGTTTGTGGCTAGAATGATGATGGGCACAAGTTCGCTTTCGATGGCTCTGCCTAAGAAGCTGAAGGCTTCCAAATCTAGAAGGTGTGAGTCATCAATGAATAAGACGCCTGGGTGGATGAAAGCCTTTTCTTCATCTACCATTTTTTTAACTGCTTCATCCACGGCTGTGCGGACTTCACTGTCTATTTCCTTTGTTGCTGTAGCTCCCATGAACAAAGAGAAAATTCCTCCTCCCATTCTTTGACGGGCGTTTATTTCGTCCATATCTGCTAGGGTTAAAGTGTAGACAAATTCTTTCTCTTTAAGCACATCACCTTGAGGTCGAGGGATTTTTTTCCTAGTGTCTATGTCATAGGTTTTTCCTTTAGTGCTGTCCATACTTATGCCAAGGTTGACTACTCTTCCACTTTCAGCGTCAATTTGTATGATGTATCCTTCTGAAATGTTCTGCTGGATAACTTGCTGAGCTATGTTTGACCCTGCTTCAATTGTTTTCTCCTCATCTTGAGTTTTCAGTGAGAGTCTGATGCTTTCGGGAACCTTTTGGTAAGGATTGTAGGGATGGGGAGCAGTTTTTATGTCCATGCTGATAAGTTCGCCTTCGTACACTTTGCGCATCTCATGAATTTCCACTCCGATGCATTTTCTTATGGCTTCAATGAGGATTTCTGTTTTCTTGCGTTCGCTGCTGTATATTTCACTTCCACTCATCTGGATAAACGGCACATTTTCGCCTAATTCCTTGGACATCGCCACAGCAATTGCTGTCTTCCCTGTTCCAGGGGGACCCGCAAAAATCACGGTTTTACCGCTTAGCATTCCCTCTTTTATCATTTGGATAACAAGACCTGCAGCTTCTCTAGCTCTTTCCTGACCAACCATTCCATCCTTTATTTTGACTGCTTTCAAGTTTTCATCTAAACCTAAACCTTTGATGTGCGTGTGGGCACCAATTCTTCCAAATCTGGTTGCCGGACGCGCAGGTAATTCTTTAATAGACGCCATAAACATGCCACCTAACAAACTTGAAATTTCAAAATAAGATACAAAATAACCAGATATAAAAACTTAGCTTTACCCCGAACAACTTTTTAGAGAACTTTCTATGTAATAAGTATTAAATACTAGGAGGAAATTATTTACTTCTGATCGAGATGAGCGAAGAAGAGAAGGCTACGTGTCCAAAATGTGGGGCGCTCATATCAAAAGGTGACAGATTCTGCAAGAACTGCGGAGCAAGCTTAATAGAAGTCTCTGAGGCCTTTACAGAAACACTCTCCTCTGAGCGTGTGCCAGAGGAACTGTATGAGAGAAAATTCTCTTTGACTCAAAGATTTTACAAGCTTTTGACAGCGCCATCAGAGGCTATGAGAGACATTGCCCTTGCACCAGATTATGAAGGAGTTGCAATCATAATTGTAATGGAGCTGGTCTCAGCCATATTGGCTATAGCACTGGTGTTACAAAAGATTCATTTCGTTGGAGAATATGCTAACACAGTAATGGGCTTTGTTACTCTAGGCCTAACCTTAGGCTTCATCTTTGCCATTGGTATAATTATTGTTCGATGGCTTATAAAATCATTAATCGTTAGATACGCCTGTGATAGTGGAAGTGCTTGGAATTTCAAAACCGCAGCTTCAATAACAGGATACGCGTATCTTCCAGAAATGATCATAGGCCTGATAGGAATATGCGTTTCATGGTTCCTAATTCCATCGATGACTTTTAACGTAGCAGACTTGGAAGTAGCACGGCAACAATTGGAAAGTTATCAGGCGCAACTTAATTGGCTTAAACTGTTATGCACTTTACCATTTTCGTTTTTTGGATTATTATGGAAATCTTACCTCGGAGGTTTAGGAGCACGCTTTGGAACAAAAGAGAAGTGCTCACTTGACACGGGCATCGCCGTGTTCTTCGTGCTTGGTCTGATTAGTCTGCTAATTTCATTTGTTATTCGATAATGGCCTTCACTCTAGAACTCCCTCCTTAGCTTATGCCAATCTAGATTATAGCTTTTCTATCCAGCAAGTAATTTAAAACGGTTATACACGAGGCTGCTAGGTAGAGCTGCTTTCCAAGGGAAACCTTTTCACCATACCGTAAAGCAAAACCTTTAACCCTCTTCGGCAGCCCCTTATGGTCTCCCAAGACAAAAATGGGATTCTCACATATGTCAGCCTCAAAAATGTCTTTTCCGCCTTCTTCAAGAACATAAATCGGTGATCCATTTGCTTTTGCCTTCAGCAGAGCCTCAAAACTAGATTTGTCAATGCCTATGCCTGGATGGGATTTTCCAGATAAGACGTTCTTGAGAATCTCTTTCCATGTTTCTTCGTCTGGGCGTACGTCTCTAAGCGTTGCGCCGTCAACCTTTAAGTGTAAGGGTGGTAGTGGTGGGCCGCTTAGTAGTGCGTGGAATACGACGTTTCTGCGGATTTTGTGAGAAAGAAATAGGCTGGCTTCGATGCATTCATGTACAATGTCTAGTCTTCCAGCCTTGCGTAGACTTGTGAATTTTGAATCTGTTCTGCCTTTACGCGAATACAAAATAAACTCACGCAAGAAGTTTCACCATTCTTTGCTAATAATTCGGTTTAAGATAAAAATGTGGTCCTTTGTTGGGCACAATATCTTCTCGTTAGGTTTAATGAGCTATTGTTAATAGTTGAGCAAAATCATATAACGTCACTGAAAACCATTGTGAGGATAGATTGGTCATGGAAAACTTGATGATAGAGACTGTAAATGTCATAGTGACTGACGTAGCTTGTTTGAGAAAGAAGTATGCGTAGCTCCTGTAGAAAGTTCAGCGAACGGAATACTTGTAGTTGCCCAGCTCAGAGATTACAACATTCGGGGACTTAAACTCCGTTTCGAAGAGGGAAAAATAGTTAGCTTCAAGGCTGAAAAGGGAAGCGACGCGTTCAAGAAGATACTGGAGAAAGCTGAAGGAGATAAAGACAGGATAGCGGAATTAGGTATAGGAATAAATTATGGCATGAATCCTATGGGTTGGAGTGTATACGACGAAAAAGCCCTTGGAACAGCACACATAGCCATAGGCAATAACACACACTTAGGCGGAGTCAACAAAGCATCAATACACATAGACTTCATTCTGTACAACCCAACGATAAAAGCCGACGACAAAATCATAATGGACATGGAAAAACTATCCTAACAGACAGACGTTATTCGTACATATGAACAACACATCAATGAAAAGAAAGCAGCATACGCTCCAAACATAGGTTCCTATACAGAAAACTATGGGGGTCTATTTTTCTACGGTTTGCGTGGAAAATCTGCAACTCGCTACGATTATTGTCTGACAAAACGGAAATTGAAGTCCGACAAATCTACAGCTCAAACGACCTATATATAAGGGGGGTCTAGACCCGCAGACAGACAGAGACTCTTTTAATAGAAAATGGAGCCTCGGGCGGGCGTCGATCCCGCGACCTACGGCTTACAAGGCCGTTGCTCTACCAGGCTGAGCTATCGAGGCACCTTAACTATAGAAATCACATCATCAAAAATAAAAACATTCGCTAACTAAGCCAGCGACTACTCTCTTGCTTCAACATATCCTCAGCCTTTCTCAAAATCTTCCTTTCATTAACATAAGTCAAAACTCGAAGAGCTTCCGAAGTGCGAAACCACTTAACCCTATCCGCTTCAAAATCATGATCTCTCACTGAACCCCCAACATACTTCAAAAGAAAAAAATGAACAATCTTCAAGATACGTTTTCCTCTAAAAAAATTGTAATTAATCTCCCCAATCTTCTCAACAATCTCACCTTCCAAGCCCGTTTCCTCCCTAACTTCTCTCATTGCCGTCTTCTCAGCCGTCTCACCCTTTTCAATCAACCCCTTGGGCAAACACCAAACCCTCCTCCTAGAAATCAACGCCACCTCAAACTGACCATTAATCACTCTAAAAATCACTCCTCCAGAGGATACCACCCGCTGAGTTTCTGATTCCATAGCTTTTCCACCAACCGCATTCCTACTTTAGGCTTCATATGCACGATAGACTAATACATTTACCCTTTTAAACCCTAGTTCCTGCGGTTAAACCCTATACGTTGAACCTCTTAGGCTTTCTGAACAGTTTAATACCTTTCATTTCAGTGATGTATTCGAAGCCTATGGCAATTATTTTTTTTGCTTCCTCAATGGTTGTTGCTGCTGCTACGTCAAATTCGTCGTCTTTAAACGGCATCATATGAATGTATTTCATAGTGCTCTCGATTCTTTTGTGTCCCAAGAGTTTCTTGACTTTCAACACGTTTCCGTGGGTGTAGTGGGCGATTAGACTTCCGCCCCAATGTCTGAACGTTTTGAAGGATATTGCTCTTAGTCTGGGATTTTGTAGTCTTTGAGCTGCTCTCTTCCGCATGCGAGAAAAACACGTATACATCGACCTATAGCTTGTTGGGAATATTCTTGTTGAGGTTTTTGGTAAGGCGTTTAACATGGCTATGAGTTTGCCTGAAACTTTTAGTTGTCGTGAAAGATGTCCCTTCACTGGATAGTTTATTGTTATGACGTTTTTTTTGATATCTATCCAACGTAGTCCCAAAGCTTCTCCTGGATCAGCAAAGGTTTCTTTCAACGTTTGAAGAAACGTTGCCATTCTCTGACTTTTACATGACGCAATGAGCTGATCAAGCTCTTTCTCTTCAGGAACGAACGGCAGGCAGTCTTTTGGTTTGTATCGTGGCTTTGTCCAAGATATGTTCTGCATTTTCGCGAATGCGTCGTAAGCGTAAACCGCTAGCATTTTGACGCTGTCTTTCCACGGTTGTTCTGCAATGATTCTTTTGACGTCTTCCGGGTCAAGAAGATTTGCTCCTAGATTGGCGAGTCGGCGTATCAGCGCAAAGTATTCGGTGCCTTTGTAAGCTTCTCTCTCCAAATAAGCCATGAACTTAACGACTAATCCTTTGGTAGTCTTTGGATCCGGCTTTGTGGCTCCCGCAGCCTTTTCTTTTCGGGATTCTACTGTGGCCAAGTTTTTCGCGCCTCTTGTCAAGGCTGCGCATACTTGACGGTTAGAATGTATGTTGCCAGCTCTATTTAATGACCAGTCTGAACTTTTTTGTAATGGTTTCTGAAGACCCGGGTTCAAATCCCTGTTAAGACTTTCGGAAAAGCGATATCCACAGCGACGACATAGCAGCCTTTGAACAAGCCCATGGTTTGTGCGGCGTACGCCCGCCTTCCAGATTTTTGAGGATCCACATTCAGGACATCGGAGCTGAGGCTGTTTAGGGGACTGGTGCAAGCGGCTTCCCGTAGCCGACTTCCCATTTTTAACTTGCTTTCCGTCAACTACAGAGGAGCAGTCCTCTTCGTAGAAGCCCAGTCTTTCCCCATCAGCTTCAGCCAAGCCCTGCAGACTCCTTCACTGCTTTTTTTGAACGTGCCCTTTAGCTGTTCTCAGTGGTTTCGCGGATTGTAAGGCCATGACGGCGATTGCGTGACTGCAGATAGTGACTTTCCATTTTTTGAAGCCATTGCAGTTGCAGATCCAAACGCCGGACTGTAACTTTTCAACTGTGTAGTAACCAAGTGGGCTGTGGTGGGTGCCTCGAACAATGAAAAGGTTAGGGGATATTCTCATTATCTTATTTTGCTGAATCAACTTTATGGCTTTGAGAAGCAGCTCACGCGGATACCGAAGAGTCTTTTTCATGCTCTATTCTCCCCCTTACACCACCACAGCTTTGCCAGGCTTTGGGCTAGGCATCAAAATCGCATGGTCAAACGCCAGCTTAATAACGCGTTGCGGCTGTTGTTTCAGTTCTTTTTCAATGTAGTCTGCTAGATCGAGAAGGCTGATCTCGCCACGTTCATTTCTGTAGGTTTGACCCCAAGATTTGACATGAAACATTGTAGCAGATTGAATCGTGTCTGAGTGAGCCTTAGTTTCAATTTTCGCTTTTGGAGTTTTTTCATTAATATCAATGAAAGGTTCTGAAGCTTGCACACCGAGTTCAGCATCTGCACACCGACTTTCCATTTGCACACCGAGCTCACCGAGTTCCAGAGGGGGCTCCACAAGTTTTTCAGGGCTTTTATCCATGGATTCAACATTGTTTTCATGCTGTTTTTCCACAATTTTAGACGTGGGCATACGTCTGGAAGTCGGAAAACTCGGTAACTTGGTGTGCAGATAATGACCGTACTTCCTGGTTATTCGTTTCAGTTTTTCTTCATCAAAGTCATAGGCTTTAACATTGCCCTCAGGGCTCCTTAGTGTTTTCTTTTTGCCGCTGAGAACCTCACGAAGTCGATAGCCAACCTTCTGCTTGGTGACTTCTCCGAACTCTGCAGTGTACATTTTATGAGGCCGCTTTTCATCTAACTTTCCCTCGAGATCTTCGATGAGAGTTTCCCATATAGCGCTGAAGGAAATGGATCTGTTTTTCACGTATAAGCTGGCAACAACTTTCACCAAGTGGCCCTCTAACGTGTTCTGTTTCTCATCCATGCGTTGCTGCTGCAAATTTTCCAAGAAGCTCCGCAGGTCCTTTTCAATGGTTAAGCCTTGCACTATGCGGATAACTGGTTTCCATAATTCTTTCAGTCGGCCTTTAACAGGCAGCTCTACGTTAGGTAATTCCCATTCTTCCGTTAGTAGCCGCCACTTAAGCAACATATCTCGCAGCTCTCGAATCCGCTTCAAGTCCGCCTTGTCTATGTCAGCCCAATCCTTGTTTGGGAAGCCCTCAATCATGGAAATGAAAATGAACCGTTCCAGTAAGCCTTTGACTCTGGGCATGCGTTCTGCTGCACAGGCTTTGAGGCAGAAGCAACGGAAATATTTGATGAATCGTTTGTGTTCTAGAATAATGGTGCGTGGCACTTTGGCGCCTTGTTTGTAGCCAGCCTTGTAGATTTTTGCTTTATCCCAGTCTTTTCCGAAGCCTTGAACTTCATCTTCCAGGATGGTGCCGGGAGCATCTGAATCG
>Ga0315541_1003971_pt1 | contig 11097 bp, 2 predicted proteins | sample SalMarSW160190MG_FD_203095 | JGI IMG/M metagenome (GOLD analysis project Ga0315541, IMG submission 203095) | Salt marsh sediment microbial communities from the Plum Island Ecosystem LTER, Massachusetts, United States - Salt Marsh Sediment SW1601-190 ...
CGTTGGTGACCTCGTAGTAACTGATGTGGGCGTCCCCACCTGCGTCCAGTGCCAGAGAGGTGTATTGCCCCACGTCCCCGGCGCTATCCACCGTCTCACTGATCCAGGCAAAGCCGTTATAGTGGGCGTACTTTAGGTTGCCGTTGGTATGGTCGTAGTAACTGATGTGAGGCCGGTTAGCGCCGTCCAAAGCCAGGGAGGTATACTTTCCCACGTTCCCGGCGCTGTCTACCGTCTCCAAGGCCCAGTCGGACCCATTGTAAGTGGCGTATTTCAAGTCCGCGCCTTCAATCTCGTAGTAGCTGATGTGGGGGTGATCGTTGCCGGCCAAAGCCAGCGAGGTGTACATACCTGCAAAGCCCAGGCTATCCACCGTTTCCGAGACCCACGCAGAGCCACTGTAATACGCATACTTGAGTGCTCCCTGGTTGCTGTCGTGGTAACTGACGTGGGAATAGCCGTATGAATCCAGCGCCAGCGAGGTGTACGCGCCTACACCTGCGGCGCCGTCCACCGTCTCGGTGGTCCAGGCGGAACCGTTGTGAGAAGCGTGTCTCAGCCCGTCACAAGCCTGTTCGGTCCCCCGGCAATAACTTATGTGCGGAGAATCATACTTGTCCACTGCCAGGGATGCATACCATCCCGCGTCCCCACCGTCGTCCACCGTCTCGATCTGCCAGGTCAGGTCTGCCAGGCTTTGGATGGAATGGGCAGTCTCCTCGACCTGGACTGGCGCCGGCTCGGTCTGCCAGGCCTGTGGCGCTGCCTGTACCTGTTTCGGGCCGTCGGCGGCTGCAAATGCGCCCGCCAGCAACTCTAGCAGAAGGATAAGGGATAGCCCTATCCTTCCCAAGAGCCAGGGAATTTGTGTTCTCGTGTTCATCGCTTACCTCCATAAGAGTCAGGGAAATGGAAGGCCGTTACTGAGCCTATTCTAGCACCCTACCGTCAAAAAAACGTCAAAAGGGCAACGCTTCCTTTGCCTGTGATGTCCAATGGTGGTATAATTTCTTTCATCTACCCTCTGCTGGCTACAAATCACTGACGATGGCCAAACTAACGATTTCTTTGCTGGGGTCTTTCCAGGTCACTCTCGACGGCGAACCGGTCACCGGTTTCACCACTGACAAGGCACGGGCGCTGTTGGCCTACCTGGCCGTCGAAGCGGACCGCCCCCATCGCCGGGATGCGCTGGCCGGGCTGCTGTGGCCCGACCAGCCCCAGCGCAAGGCACGCCAGAACCTGCGCCAGGCGCTCTCTCATCTGCGCCAAGCGATAGGTGACCGGGATGAGGCCACACCGTTCCTGCTAGTCAGCCGTGAGACAGTCCAGTTCAACACCGCAAGCGACCATTGGCTGGACACCGCTGCGTTCACTGCCCTTATCGAGGCCTGCAGAGACCACCGGCACCGTCGCCTGGAGACGTGTCTTCCCTGCATGCGGCGGATGGAGCGCATGGCCACGCTGTATCGAGGAGACTTCCTGGCACAGTTCTTCCTCAGCGACAGCGACCTCTTTGAGGAATGGGCGTTGCTCGAACGGGAGTGGCTGCACCGCCAGGCAGTGGAGACGCTCTCCCACCTGGCCGGCTATTACGAGCGGCGTGGTGACTACGAGCAGGCGCGCCACTATGCCTGGCGACAGGTGGAACTTGAGCCCTGGTGCGAGGAGGCCCACCGCCAATTGATGCGCCTACTGGCGCTGGATGGGCAGCGCAGCGCAGCCCTGGCCCAGTATGAAATCTGCCGCCGGGCGCTAACCGAAGAGTTGGGCGTCGAGCCGACGGCCGAGACGGTGGCGCTGTACGAACGGATCCAGGCGGCGGAGCCAGAAACCACGTTTTTTCCTAAAAACCTGGTTTCTCTCCCTCCCTCACCCACCCCCTTCGTCGGCCGGGAGGAAGAACTGGCAGAGTTGGCCGAATTGCTGGCAAACCCCGATTGCTGCCTCTTGACCCTCGCCGGCCCCGGCGGCATCGGCAAAACCCGCCTGGCGCTTCAGGTGGCGGCGGACCAGATCGGGGCCTTTGCCCACGGTGTCTATTTCGTGCTCCTCGCCCCCGTCAGTTCAGCCGAGCACCTTGTTCCCACGATAGCGGATGCCCTCGGTGTCCCCTTCGACGGCCGCCAGAATCCCAAAGAGCAACTCTTTAACTACCTGCGTGAGAAAGAGATGCTGCTGGTGCTGGACAGCCTGGAGCACCTGCTCCCCCCCGCACGTGGGGGGGACAGAGGGGGGGCGGGGTTACTGGCCGAGATGTTGAAACGTGCGCCGGACGTGGTGCTTTTGGTCACTTCGCGGGAACGGTTGAACCTGCAAGAGGAATGGGTGTACACGGTCGAGGGGCTGACGTACCCGGAAGGGAAAGCCGCGGACGGGTCTGCTCTGAGCCTCTCGGCTTCGCTCGGGATAAACTCCGCCGAAGGGCCAGCAGCCTACAGCGCGATAGATTTGTTCCGCCAGCGTGCTTGCCAGACGTACCGGCGCTTCTCGCTTTCGGAGACAGAAACAGGCCACGTGGTGCGTATCTGCCAGTTGGTGGAGGGGATGCCGCTGGGGGTTGAGTTGGCTGCGGCCTGGGTGGCAATGCGCTCCTGCGGGGAAATCGCTCAGGAGATAGAGCACAACCTCGACATCCTGTCCACCTCCCTGCGCAACGTACCCGCCCGCCAGCGGAGTGTGCGGGCGACGTTTGAGTATTCCTGGCAATTGCTCACAGAGGCGGAAAGGGACATTTTCGCCCGGTTGTCCGTCTTTCGCGGGGGATTTCGGCAGGAAGCAGCCGCTCTGGTGGCTGGAATATCCCCGTTCACTCTGTCGGCTCTACTGGACAAATCTTTGATCCGCCGTGTCTCATCCGACCGGTATGATATGCACGAACTGCTCAGGCAATATGCGGCCGAGAAACTTGAGACCAATCCGCAAAAACACGAAGAAACACAGGTGCAACATGCCCGCTATTTCGCTGCCTTCCTGGAGCAACGAGAAGAGTATCTGAAGGGAGCGAAACAGAAACAAACCTTCCTGGAGATCGCCCTGGAGATTGAAAATGCGCGCCAGGCATGGCAACTGGCTGTGGCGCGCGGTAATGTTCACGAGGTTGAACAAAGCCTGGAAAGCCTGTATCACTTTTACAACGTCCAGAGTCGGTTCCAGGAGGGGATCGAACTCTTTGCCCAGGCGATAGACCAGTGGAGCGGAGACGCACAACAGGCACGCATCTTCGGCAAAGTCCTGTCCCGCCAGGGTGCGCTTTATCGTTACCTGGGCCTCTATCAGCAGGCCAGAACCTGCCTGGAGCAAAGTCTGGCGATCTTTGAGCGCCTGAAAATACAAACCGAGCAAGTCTTCTGCCTGGTCAATCTGGCGAATGTGGCCCGCAATCAGGGGAAATACGGAGAGGCAGAGCGGCTGTCTCAAGAAAGCCTGGCGCTGTCCAGGCAGGTTGGAGATCGCTGGGGCGCATCGTTTTCGCTCTTCCTGCTGGGTATGGTTCGATATCGGGCCGGAGACGTGGTTCAGGCAGGGACGTTGTTTGAAGAAAGTCTGGCTATCGGCCGGGAAAGTGGTAATCAGCGTCTCATACTGTCCCCTCTCAACGGGTTGGGAGACATTACCTGTCACCGGGGGGATTACGCCAAAGCACAAGTCGTGTTTGAGGAGTGCATCGCATTGAGCCGGGAACTTGGCGACCAATTCAAAGTCGCGATGCACCTCAATAACCTGGGCACCGTGCTGCACGTTCTCGAGAAGTACGCAGAGGCCCGGCCGTTTTATCAGGAAAGCCTGGAAATCTGCCGCCAGATTGGCGACCAGGGAGGACAGGCAATCGCGCTAAGCAACCTGGGCGAAGTGGCTTATGCGCTCGGTGCATATACCGAAGCGCAGGAGTTCTATCAGGAAGGGCTATCCATTGGACGCAACATCCAGGATCAGCGGGCCATAATGGCTTGTTTGAACAACCTGGGGGGGACTGCCTGTGCCCTTGAGGACTACCAGGGAGCCAGGACCTGCTTTGCCGAGGCCATGAAGATTGCCACGGAGACCCAGACGTTGACGCTGCTATTAAAAGTCCTGGTCAACCTGGCCATCCTCTTTGCCAAGGAGGGCCAAACAGACCGGGCCGCGGAGTTGCTTGGGCTGGTGTGCCAACACCCCGCCAGTGAACAGGTGATCCAGGAGAGGGCTGAGCGTTTATGGGATGAGATGGCTCTCGTTCCACCGGATAGCGTCCCAAGGCCCCTGGATGTGGTTGTCGCCGAGATACTCGCGGAAATCTCCCTGCCTTGAGGGAGCGAATGGTCAAGGGAAGACTGGACGCAGGGAAGGATAGCGGAGGGCTCTGCGCAGGATAAGGGGCAGGAAGACGTTGTCCAGAGCAGCAGCCGTGACCAGGTCCACAGCCGTGACGTCGTAGACAGCATCGTGTCCGCTCAACTCACTGGTGGCGGTGACGACGGTCGTGTCTTGCGTGCCGCTGATAGCCGTTGAGGGGGTCTGCACGGTGACGGTGATGGGACCGCAACCGAAGGCCGGCAGGGTAACGGTCGGTCCGCCCGACGGCGTGGCGACGGTGATGGCGTAGCTCTGCGACGAAACAGCAGTCAGGGTGAACGTCTGCATCTCGCCGATGGGATTGGTCAGCGTGTGAGTGTAGATGGCCGTGTAGCCCGGCAGGACTTTTGCGTTCCGGTCGGGCGCCAGCAGACGCGGGGTGCGGAAATCTGCCTCCTGCGGGCCGTTCCAGGGTGGGTACAGCCAGCGGCCGCTGGTCTGGCCGAGCCAGTTGCCGGGCCGGTAGAGCAGCCGCACGCGCCAGCGGTAGATGGTGCCCCCGGTGAGGCCGTCCACGGTCTGGCTCAGGACGACGCTGGTGGTCAGCACGTCGCTCCAGGCGGTGTCCTGAGTCTGTCGAAGGGCCGGGCTGCTGCCGGAGATGGCGGCGGCAGCGGTGAAGGGGGTACCGAGGGGGGCGAGCTGCCATCGGAACGCCACTGCTCCTCGTCCCAGCGGTGTCCGCGCGGTCAACTGCAGGTGCACCTGGTTGGCGGAGTTGGAAAGGCCCAGGGAGGCGATGGGAGTGTACCCATCGTTGCGCAATTGGCGTGGGCGCACCGGCAGGCCACCTCCGCTGTTCCCCAGGTAAACGAAGGCGCTCCCTTCATCTACTAGCCCGTCGTTGTACGTGGGCGCACCGACGATGAGGTCACTGTAGCCGTCGCCGTTCACATCCCCGGCGGTGGAGATGGTGAAGCCGTACCCGGCTCCCTCCTGGTCGCCCTCGATGCTCCAGGTGGGGTTGGCGTCCAGGCCCTCTGGCCCACCCTGGTAGACGAAGGCTGCCCCTTCGTGGGATTGGTCGCTGGCGTAGCCAGGCGCACCGACGACGATGTCGGCGTAGCCATCGCCGTTCACGTCCCCGGCAGTGGAGACGGCGAGCCCGAACTTGGCCTGCTCCTGGCCGCCCTTCGCGCTCCAGGCAGGGCTGACGGCCAGGCCCCCCGGGCCGCCGTGGTAGACGAAGGCTGCTCCCTCGCGCCAGGGGGTGAGCCAGGGAACTTTAGTGTATTTGTAGGCTCCGACGATGACGTCGCTATAGCCATCGTTGTTCACGTCGCCGGCGGTGGAGACGGCGGTGCCGAACTCGGCATTCGTGAAGACGTCTGTAACCGTCCAGTCGGGGTCCAGGCTGAGGCCCGTGGCCGAGCCATGGTAGACAAAGGCGGTTCCGTCGAGCTGCTCTTCGGTTTGGGAATTGCCATACCAGGGTGTGCCGATAACGATGTCGCTGTAGCCATCGCCGTTCACGTCGCCGGCGGTGGAGGCCGAACGGCCGAAGTTGGCGTAGGCCTGGTCGGTCGGATGGGCAGTCCAGGCGGGGTCGGCGGCCAGGCCTGCTGGCCCGCCGTGGTAGACGAAGGCGGCCCCCTCGTTCGTCCCTTCGGCGTCGTAGCCGTTGGCCGTGACGATGACGTCCGAGTAGCCATCGCCGTTCACGTCGCCGGCGGTGTAGACGGCGGTGCCAAAGCGGGCGCTGATGCCAAAGTGGGCAGTGCCCTGGCCGGCCGGGGGGGCAGTCCAGGCGGGAGTGGTGGCGAGGCCCTTGGGCCCGCCGTGGTAGACGAAGGCTTTCCCGTCATCTATCTGCTCGCCGTCGTAGCGCGGTGCGCCGACGATGACGTCGGCGTAGCCGTCGTTGTTCACGTCACCGGCAGTGGCGATGGCGGTGCCGAACCATGCCCACTCCTGGTCGCTTTCCCCCATCCAGGCTGGGCTGTGTGCGGGGCCATCCGGCCCTCCGGCGTAGAGAAACGCCATCCCTTCCTCGGTCTGGCCGTGGTCGTATCTCGGCGCACTGACGATGACGTCGGCATAACCGTCGCCGTTCACGTCTCCGGCAGTGGCGACGGACCAGCCGAGGAGAGCTCCGTCCTGCTTGCTTGTGGCATTCCAGGTTGGCGCTGTGGCCAGGCCGCTGGGGCTGCCGTGGTAGACGAACGCCCCTCCCTCGTCTGTGTGCTCGTGGTCGTAGCCGGTGGATCCGATGGCCAGGTCGCTGTGACCGTCACCGTTCACGTCCCCGGCGGTGGAGACGGCGGTGCCGAAGTGGGCGTCCTCCTGGTCGGTCGGGTGAGCGGTCCAGGTAGAGTCAGTGGCCAGGCCGGTCGGCCCACCATAATAGACAAAGGCTGCTCCCTCGTCGGGCTGGACGTCGTCGTAACCGGGCGCGCCGACGATGACATCGGCATAACCGTCACTGTTCACGTCCCCGGCAATGGAGACGGCCGCACCCAGGTGAGCGTCCTCCTGGTCGCCTGTGGCCGTCCAGTCCGGATCTGTCCAGGTCCCTGAACCTGTAGTGAGCCCGGTCGAACTGCCATGGTAGACGTAGACCCGCCCTGTGTTTGTCAAGGTGGTGGCATCGAGCATGTCGTAACCGGGCGCGCCAATGACAACATCGGTGTAGCCATCGCCGTTCACGTCCCCGGCGGAGGAGACGGCAGCGCCAAAGTAGGCGTCGTTCTGGGCTCCCGGGGCTGTCCAGTCCGCGCAGCCTGTGGTGAGCCCGGTTGGGCTTCCGTGATAGACGTAGGCTCGCCCTGAGTCTCTCAAGCTGAGGGTGCCGGTGACGTTAACCCCGGGCCGTCCCCGTTCACGTCCCCGGCAACGCCTACGGAGGTGCCGAAGTGGGCGGCGGCCTGGTCGCCCGTGGCGGTCCAGTCTGCCCCCTTCGGCAAGCTCAGGGCAGGCTCCTTCCCCCCCGTGGGGGGGACCGAGGGGGGGGTAGCGAGGCCCGTCGCACTGCCGTGGTAAACGAAGGCCGCTCCTTCGTCGGGCTGGTCGCCGTCGTAGTCGGGCGCACCGACGATAATGTCTCCGTGGTCATCACCGTTCAGGTCCCCGGCGGTAGAGACGGAATAGCCAAAGTGGGCGTTTTCCTGATTGCCTGTGGCTGTCCAGTCCGCCCCCTTCGGCAAGCTCAGGGCAGGCTCCTTCCCCCCCGTGGGGGGGACCGAGGGGGGGGTAGCGAGGCCCGTTGCACTGCCGTGGTAAACGAAGGCCGCGCCCTCATTGGTCTGATTGCCGTCATAGTCGGGCGCTCCGACGATGATGTCGGCGTAGCCATCCCCGTTCACGTCTCCGGCGATGGAGACGGCGGTGCCGAGATGGGCCTCGGGCTGGTTGCCCTCAGCGCTCCAGGCGGGAGTGGAGCCAAGCCCCGTGGCCGAGCCGTGGTAGACGAAGGCCGTCCCCTCGTCGGTTTGACCGCCGTCGTACCAGGGTGCACCGACGACGAGGTCGCTATAGCCATCGCCGTTCACGTCCCCGGCGGTGGAGATGGCGTAGCCGAGGCGGGCGCCATCCTGGTTGCTCTCGCCTATCCAGTCTGCGGAGGACGGAAGGGCGGTGATAGTGAGGCGGAGGGTGATGGGGTAGGTGGCGGTGGAACCGTTTGTCGTGATGCGTAGTACGTGAGGCGTGAAACATGAAACGTGAAACGTGTTGCGTGGTGTGTGATGGATGGGGACGAGTTCCAGGTGGGTGGGGTGGGGGCGGCCGGTGGCGTCGGTGGCGCGGGGGGGGCCGTAGCGCAGGAGGGGCGTGCCGTCGGCGGTGGTGAATTCGATGGCCTGGTTGCCCTGCCCTGAGCCTGTCGTAGGGTCATCGGTGAGGTGAGGGGCGAGATCGCCGGTCAAGGCAAGTTCGAGGACGATCAGAGATTGGGGGTTGGAGATTGGAGATTGGAGACTGGAGGTTGGAGGTTGGAGGTTGGGGATTTGAAATCCTTGCTCGAGGCCGCATTCGTCGTTGACGTACCACTCGGTGATGGGGTCGCGCTGATACGTGACGCGATTCTCGTGAACGGAAAGAGTTGGCGTGTCCACGGGTGTCACCGCTCCCTCCTGCCCAAAGCCAGTCAGAGTGAGGCCCCAGCTCCAGGTGGGGTGGACTGCGGTGCGTTCCACGACGCGGATGCCAGTGGGGTAGAAGCCGGTGCGCAGGTTCTGCGCCCGATTAGGGGCCTGGTAGCCGGCCGGTCCGTCGGGGAAGAGGGGGGATTCCTGCCAGGTGACGTGATATTCCCGGCGGTGAAGATCCTCTTGTACAGCAGTCCACCAGTCGGCATTGTGGGAGGTGGGCGATTCAGAGATGAACGTCGGTGGTTCCCGTCTCTCCGTCCTCTCTGGTGAGGATGGCGTAGGAGGAAGACGAAAATGACGAAATCGAAGGAGCACCAGTAGCAGGAGCAGGATGCCGAGACTGGCTCGCAGGATGGTCCGGAAGCGGTGAGGTTTCATCGGTTATTCGGTTCGAAGCCGGGATTCTGTAGGCCGCTGAGCGACTGGTAATTGCGCAGCACCAACGGCAGGTAGATGAAATGAGGCTCGAAAGCGGTGGCGGTCTCGGTGTAAACGCCCGTCGCGCCCTCGTCGGTCGTGACCTGCACCACGTTGGTCAGTGGCCCGGCATAGTCCGTCTCGACGGTGACGACGACCGTCTGGATCCAGACGCCACCGGGCGCGGTGATGGTTGGCGTCCAGGTGCAAGTTCCGGTGGGGGTAACGTGGGCCGGTAGGGTATCGGTGATGGTGGTGTGCAGGTGGAAGTTGCCGGTATTCGTGACGTAGATGGTGTACGTCAGTTGTTCGCCAGCCTGCACCAGGACGGGGTGACCTCCCCCTCTGTGGGGGGGATAGAGGGGGGGCGTTGAGCCGCCGGTGTGGGCCTGCTTGATGACGTGCAGGTCTGGCGCAAGCGTGTGGGTGTAGACACCCGTCGCGCCCTCGTCGGTCGTGACTTGCACCACGTTGGTCAGCGGTCCAGCGTAGTCCGACTCGACGGTGACGACGACCGTCTGGATCCAGACGCCACCGGGCGCTGCGATGGTCGGCGTCCAGGTGCAAGTTCCGGTGGGGGTAACGTGGTTCGGCAGGGCGTCAGTGATGGTCGCAGTGAGAGTCACGTTGCCGGTGTTGGTGACGTAAATGGTGTAGGTCAGTTGCGCTCCGGACCGCACCGGGTCGGGGCTGGCCTGTTTGGTCACGCTCAGCGCAGCCGGGAACTCGTCGGCGCCGACGTCGGGGAGGGGACCGGTGGGCCGGGGGTCGCCGTCCACGTCGCTGTTCACGCCGACGTCGGTCCCGGCGTCAACAGCGGGCGAGTCGGGCAGGAGGTGGTAATCCTGTCGCGCTGGATCCACGAACAGGGGCGGGGCGAGAATCACAGTGGTGCTGCTGACCGGATCGTCGTTGTTGCCCCACAGCAGCGTGTGGCTCGCGATCAACGTCGCCCCTGCCGTCGCGCTGATGCCTACGTTGTGGCTGACGACGATGTTGTTGGCAAGGATGAGGGTCAATGGGTCCAGGACGGCCAGCCCGGCCCCTTGTGCACCTGTGCTGCTGCCTACCAGCGTGTTGTGGTAGAGAAAGCCGGTGCCAGTGCCGGTCAGCTCAGCGCTGGCGGTGATGTGGTCGCCGATCACGTTGTTGGTGATGGTGAAGACTGGCGCACCGCGGACGGCGAGACCAACCCCGTTGCTCAGCACCCGGTTGGCCTCGATGCGTGCGCTTTCGTCGCCTTCGGATCTGATACCGTTGTCGGCGCAGCCGCTCACCGCGTTGTGCGAGATGGCGATAACGTCGCCGCGCGCGTCAATGCCATCGTTGCCGGTGCTGTAGACAGTGTTGCCTCGAATCTCGACCTGGGTGCTGGAACCGGCCGTGCGCACGCCATCCCCGTCTGTATTGTGCACGGTGTTATTCGTGATGGTTAAGGCGCCGTTTTCGGCGTTGATGCCCCGATCCCGCGTGTCATAGACGCGGTTGCCGGCCACGATCACGGCTGACCCATGTGCGTCAATGCCGTCGTTGCCGGCGTTGGTGACTGTGTTGTCCCGGATGGTGACGACTGCGCCGCGGGCGGTGCTGATGCCATCGTCGCCGGTGTCGTTCACGTTGTTGCTGAGCACTGTGAGTGTGCCGTCGTGGGCGTAGATGCCCCGACGGACGGTGTCGTAGACCAGGTTGCCACTGATCGTCTGGGTGCCGCTCACGTCAACGCCGTCGGACGCTATGGTGTGCACGGTGTTGCTGACGATGGAGACGGCGCCGTCCTCGATGCGGATGCCGTCCGCGTTGATGTTGCGGATCAAATTGTCGAACAGCCACAGGCTGCCCCGGTCCACCTGGATGCCCTGCTGCTGGCAGTCCTCGACGGTGCTGCCGGCGAAAGTGACTGTGCCGCCACCCTCGATGAGCAGTCCTTCCTCGCTGGTGTGAGCGATGTGTACGTTCACTACCTGCACTACGCCGTCATCCACCTCGATACCCTGCTGTGCGGTCAGAATCTGGGTGGCAGAGATAAGGACAGTCCCACCGTCAATCTCGAATCCCTGCTTGTTCACATTGAGAATAGTGCATCGCCCGACCGTCACGTCCCCGGTCCAGATGTGGATGCCATCCTGGCCGTTGCGCAGTGTCAGACCCTCTATGGTGACTTCGGCCAGTGGTGCGTCCCTGACGCGCATGTTGTGATCATCACTGCCGTCGAGGATGGTCGGATAGGTGATGGGGGTCTGGACGGTGAAGGTGATGT
>Ga0315541_1003975_pt1 | contig 11090 bp, 6 predicted proteins | sample SalMarSW160190MG_FD_203095 | JGI IMG/M metagenome (GOLD analysis project Ga0315541, IMG submission 203095) | Salt marsh sediment microbial communities from the Plum Island Ecosystem LTER, Massachusetts, United States - Salt Marsh Sediment SW1601-190 ...
ACGGTTTACGGGATGACAAAATTCTCGCTGCCGGTCTCCACAACACAGGCAATAGTCGGAGCAATTATCGGATGGAACATCTTTACCGGCAACCCAACCGATTCAGGTACACTTTCGAAAATTGTGGTGACATGGATATCGGGCCCCGTACTCGGTGCATTATTCGCAATATTACTTTATATACTGATCACAAAATTCAAGAAATCGGCAAAAATCCATCTGATAACTTTTGAGTCATACCTTAAAGCTGGCTTGATAATAGTCGGTGCATTTGGAGCTTATAGCCTGGGCGCCAACAATATAGCGAATGTTATGGGTGTATTTGTACCTGCATTCAACCTGCAGGAGCTTAATCTGGGACTCTTTTCCTTATCATCAAATCAGCAACTTTTTCTGTTGGGCGGAATAGCTATTTCGGTGGGAATCATTACCTATTCAAAAAGAGTAATGGATACGGTAGGGGGAAATATTGTAGAACTCACATCCGAAGCCGCTCTTGTTGTTGTTCTGGCACAATCACTTGTCCTCTTTATCTTCTCATCAACCGCACTGGTAAATTTTATGATCCGTATCGGCCTCCCCCCTGTCCCACTTGTTCCTGTATCAAGCTCCCAGGTAATAGTAGGATGCGTTATCGGTATAGGTCTTTACAGGGGAGCAAGGAATATTAACTTCAGATTGCTTGGTGAAATAGGAATAGGATGGATAGCTACTCCTCTGGTATCGGGAGTGATCACTTTCTTTTCACTCTTTTTCATGAAGAATATTTTCAATATTGAGGTAGGTCATAAGATTATTGAAGGAGCGCCTGAGACTCCAGTTATGACAGGAGTAACAGGGTCGGAAATGTCGGAGATAATGAAATATATACTGCTTGGAATACTTATCGCCGGTACAGTGATCGGCTTATATTATTATCTGCTGGAGAGAAAGAAAACAAGGGAACTGAAGATCTCGGAAGAGAAATTCTGGAAGAATCTAAAATAAAAATCTAAAGGCAGGAACAATTTCTTTAAATTCTTACTCTGTGGATCTTCTGTATATTATCCACACGTACTCACCCCCTTCTTTTCCCCCTCTCTGCTGACGCAAAGAAGGGGAAGTTGTTCCGCCATTTCAGAGCATCCGGTAATTGAGAATAACTCAATAAACAAATAGATATTTACAGTAAAAAAACAAGTATTCGTTTCATTATTTATTAAATATTATATTTTGTAATAAGTATTTATAAAGATAAACAATCCTATAAATAAGTTATAGATACTTAGCGTACCTTAAAGAACACAAAGTACACACGAAGTAACACAAAGGAAGAACAACAATTTATAAATCAATTAATAACCAGTATCAGGAAGGAGTTGATACAAAATGCAGATGAAAAATCCAGGATCCAGGGAGAGAACTATGCCACGTACAGCCTTAAGGTATGCGATTGAAAAAATGCCGCCTGAATTAAAATTTATTGTAATGGCAAAATAGCAACTCAGTTTTGTACCTTTGTATTATAAAAGGATTCAAAATGAAAGTACTTCCCGTATTATTTATTATTTTGCTGTTGCCTGTCTCTTTGCTGTCGCAGGACAGGATTACAGGACATGATTTTGCAACAAAATCGGAGGTTATTGCCCGTAACGGAATGGCTGCCACAAGCCAGCCTCTTGCCACGCAGGTTGCACTCGACATCCTTAAAAAAGGCGGTAATGCAATTGATGCCGCAATTGCAGCAAATGCGGTTCTGGGTCTTATGGAACCAACCGGCTGCGGTATAGGAGGCGATTTATTTGCGATTATATGGAGCACTGATAAGGGAAAACTCTATGGTCTTAATGCAAGCGGCAGATCGCCGAGATCACTCAAGCTGGAGTACTTCAAGGAGATCGGTTATGAATTTATTCCTTCACGCGGACCCCTGCCTGTATCAGTACCAGGTTGTGTCGATGGCTGGTACGAGATGCACGACATGTTTGGCCGTCTGCCGATGAAAGATATACTTCAGCCTGCAATAAGCTATGCCCGCGAAGGATTCCCCGTTACCGAAGTCATTGCTTATTACCTTGAAAGGAATACAGAGGTTTTAAAAGAGTATCCAAATATTAAGGAGGTTTATATGCCGGATGGAAAAACTCCTGTAAAAGGTGAGATATTTAAAAATTCTCTTCTGGCAAATACACTCGAAAAGATCGTCAGGGGCGGCAGGAACGAATTTTACCGAGGCAGTATAGCCCGCGATATTGCATCATTTATGAAAAAGCAGGGCGGATTTCTTACTTATGATGATATGTCGCGTCATCATTCCGAATGGGTGGAGCCGGTCAAGACAACATACCGGGGTTACGAAGTATGGGAACTTCCTCCAAACAGCCAGGGTATTGCGGCTCTCCAGATACTGAACATTCTTGAAGGTTACAACCTGGCCTTATTGGGCTTTGGTTCAACAGATTATATACATCTTTTCACCGAAGCAAAGAAACTGGCTTTTGAGGATCGCGCCAGATATTATGCCGACCCGCGGTTCAGTAAAATACCGGTTGATCAGCTCATCTCAAAGAAATATGCAGCAGAACGAAGGAGGCTCATTGATCCTCAAAGATCATCAAGGATTTATGATGCCGGTGTTATAGAAGCTGGAAATACTATCTACCTTACCGTGGCAGATAAATACGGAAACATGGTCTCTCTTATCCAGAGTAACTACCGCGGTATGGGATCCGGAATGTGCCCTACAGGATTGGGATTCATACTCCAGGACCGCGGAGAGATGTTCAGTCTGGCTCCCGGACATGCAAATGTGTACGCACCGGGTAAAAGACCATTCCACACAATTATTCCCGGATTCATCACAAAGGATGGTAAACCCTGGATAAGCTTTGGAGTAATGGGCGGCGACATGCAGCCGCAGGGACATGCACAGATCGTAATCAATCTTATAGACTTTAAAATGAATCTCCAGGAGGCAGGTGACGCACCAAGGATATATCATACCGGTTCATCAGAGCCTACAGGAGAGCTGATGACTGAAGGTGGAATATTACATCTTGAAAGCGGTTTCAGAACTGAGGTAATACAGAAACTGATGACCATGGGCCATACGATACAGTGGGACCTTGGTGGTTATGGCGGTTACCAGGCTATAATGTGGGACGAAAATAACAAGGTGTGGTACGGCGCCTCTGAATCACGTAAGGACGGGCAGGCGGCGGGATATTAAACGACGTAAAGGCATTAGGGCATTAGGGCGTCAAGGTAGATTATATAATACTTAAGGAAATGACACACTTTTCTAAACACTCCCCTACAATGTCATTACACCATTACACCATTACACCATTAACTATTATTTGCTTTTCTCACCAATTTGTTATAATTTAACTTTTTTGTACTCATTCCCTGCACTATGGCAGCGACCAATGAACTTCTTATTCAGAAAGTATTTCAGGAGATGCTGAAGTACAAACCTTCAATGCAAAAGATGCTGATTATCGATGAAGATGAGGAAGAAGAGACTCTCGATCCGCGTTTATTGGGAGATATGATAATCAGGAATTTCCCGTGGCCAATTGGGGTTGAATTACGAAGGCTGTTCTCTGCATCAATGCGCCAGCTCGACAGGATGCGTCTTGACCAGATATTCAAGACCATAGAACGCAGCATGCAGTTTATCAGCTTTCTGATGATCTGTCAGCTGTGGAACGATATTAAAGAACAAAAGTTCGCTCTTCCGGAAGGTTTCAGGAAGGAATTTGGTGATCGTATTATGGTACTGAGTATGGGCAACTATACATGGCTAATACGGGCAATAGGGAGCTTTATGCAGGAAAAAAACATTCAATGGTTTATTCCTGAAATGGGTGAGAATTTCGACAAGAAATTTTATGCCGCCCTCGACTTCTGGGTTCCTGAACGTAATGAAATAGGACATTACCAGATAAATCTAACGAATGAAGAGATTGAAAAGCGATGTGTTGAATACGAAGAAAAGCTGTCGTTCATACTTGAAAAACTTTCCTTCATTGCCAAATATAAGTTGGTCTCGGTTCGTGAGATTAAAGTTATACATCCGAAGAACCAGGAGGCAAAGTTCAATCACCTGATTGATCTGCTCAGCAGTTCCGATTCCGGGTTTAAGGCACAGGAGCTTGAAGAGACAAAGTTCACGGAGAGCAGTTCCGTTCTGCTGATGAAATCATTGAAGACCATCGATGAATACCTTAACCTCTCCCCTCTTGTTATTGACACCAACTCGGAGGTTATTGACGACAAGGAGAAATTCGATATCAAGAAAGATATATTCCTTTACACAAAGTTCCGGGGAGATCATCTTATGTATGTCGGTACGGAAGTAACGGAAAAATGTGACCTGCGAAGCCTGCATAACTACCAGAACCTGGTGGAGCAGTTTAAGGACATGCTGGCCACAATCTCAGGAGTATAGTTATCAAAATGATTATAGTTACAATTACGAAAGATATGTCGCAGGTTGCATGTTCCATGTTGCAGGTTGATTCACAACTTGAAACTTGCAACTTGTAACTTGTAACATGGAATATTATAACAGAAAAAATCAGACTTGTTTAATTAATAGATTTTCACAGGAGAACAGGACTAACAACATTGACCATGAAATCCCCCTTCAAATTTCTTGATAGCTATACCAAAGATGACCGCAATATCTTTTTCGGCCGCGACCGTGAGATAGAAGAGCTCTATCAGCGAGTCTTTGACAGCAAGCTCCTGCTGGTCTATGGAGTTTCCGGTACTGGAAAATCATCTCTTATCCATTGCGGACTTGCTAATAAGTTCCAGGAGACCGATTGGCTGCCACTGGTGATCCGACGTGGAGGAAATATCATTGAGAGTATGGCCTCCGCTATCAAGGTTGCATCTATAACTGAACAACAAAGTAAATTTACATCTCCTGGGGATTTTAAAAAGGGAGTCCGTTCATTATACCTTGATCATTACAAGCCAGTCTTCTTTATTTTCGATCAGTTTGAGGAGCTCTTCGTTTTTGGGGATAAGGAAGAGAGAAAGTCATTTATCCAGATTGTCAAATCACTTTTTGAATCTGATCTTCAGTGCCGTCTGATCTTCGTAATGCGGGAAGAATATATGGCAGGCATCACAGAGTTTGAGAAGTACATTCCGATCATTTTTTCCAACAGGGTGCGAATAGAAAAAATGTCGCACAGGAATGCACTTGAGGCAATTAAAGAGCCTTGTAAAGTATTCAATATCAACCTGGAAGAAGGTTTTGCCGAAACACTTCTTGAGAAGTTGAGTCCCGGTGAGTCAGATGTTGAGTTGACTTATTTACAGGTTTTTCTTGATAAAATTTATCGATTAGCAGCAGGATTTTTTCCTACCCTGGGGGGGGAAAACAAAGGGGGGGTATCCGTCGCTCAGGAAAACAAGGTAGAACAGGATAAATCAAAACGGGGGTCATCTGCCACCCGGGAATCAGAAGAAGAAATATCGTTCACTCTCTCCTTGCTTAACAAAATAGGCGATGTATCAGACCTCCTTGGAAGTTTCCTTGACGAACAGTTATCCCTTCTGGATGATCCCGAAACTGCCCTTGCGGTCCTGAAATCATTTGTCTCGGTAAAAGGGACAAAACAACAGATGAAACCCGTGGAAGCAAGGGAATATGCTTTAACCCTCGGAAAAGAGGTAAGTGAACCTGCAATCAATGAGTTGATCCAGACTTTTGTAAATCTCAGGATATTATGTGACAAGGATCAGAATGGGAAGTATGAGCTCAGGCACGATGCTCTGGCCACAAAAATATATGAGAAATTCACTATGGCAGAGAAGGAACTGCTGGAGGTCAGAAAATATGTTGAAAATGCTTATAGTGTCTTTGAAAAAAGAGGTAATTCGTTGAGCAAAGACGATCTTGACTACCTTGCCGGGTATGAAAATAAACTAATCCTTCCCCCGAATCTTTCAAATTTTATTAGCGATAGCAGGCGAAAATTCTATACACAACGGAAAGCGCTAAAACGTTTAACCCGGATATCGACATTGATCTTCCTGCTTATCCTTGCTGTGACACTCAGATTCTATATAAGCACCCAAAAAGCTGACAATGTAAACAATCTGTTCAGATCAGCTCTTGTTCAGACTGCAACGGATCCTTTAAAAGGATTGGTTGCAGAACTGGATCTGTGGGAAAAAGACAGTGTCTCAGGTCAGCTGCATAGTTTTATACTGAAAGATTTTCAAAGGATACTTTCATTGCAGACTGATACTTCTGATCCAATTTTTACTATCCGGGAAAGCCTGAGACCTGTAAATCTGGAAGCTTCAGTTTTAAATGCAGAAATAAGCCATGATGGAAAATATATATTCGGCTGGATGGAAAATCAAACCGTTTTTATTTATAATACGCAAAGCCGAGAGATACATTATTTTAAATCTGATACTGAATTAAGGCACCTGGAAATATCAGAAAAAGATCCAATTCTTGCTCTGATTTATGAAAATAACCAGGCTTCTGTTTGTGATTTTAAAGGTAAAAAACTATATAATTTTACTACAACTGTAAACGAGGTTATCAACGATAAGCTGACCTGTTTCTTCCCAACAGGTAGCAACCAGATGGCTGCTGTAAAGGATAGCATAACATATATTTACAACAGTTCCGGTACAGTAGCTGACAAACTCATAGGGCATTCAGCTAACATAAATTCGGTCGATATTTCTCCTGACGGAAGGTTTATTGTAACTGTCTCGGACGATAGACGTGGATATATCTGGCACTATAATCAACAAACCGATAAATTCAGCATTTACGATACTCTTATCGGTCACAACGATATAATATGGTCATGCAGATTCAACAAAACAGGAAAATACATCATTACTGCATCTGCTGACAGTACAATTAGAATCTGGAATCTTAACGGCAAACACATCAATTCTCGGTTCAATTTCATATTGTACAGTACCCGATACCGCTTTAACAACAAAGAAGAAGATCCGGATGCTTCCGATCCTTACTATGCAAAATATTATGGTAAATTCTGCGATGCATATTTCAGTCTTTCCGAGCTTGAAATAGTGGCAACAGGGTATTATATTGCCAAAGACTCCATAGGGAATGTTAAAGCCAATTATTACAAGGTACTCTTCTATGACGGTGCGGGAGGATTCCCGTATGGTTATGAGAGATCTTACTTTATAGGATCTCCTTCATCTGAACGGCTAAAGCCTATGACAATCAGCAATTTTCAAATCTCACCTGATAATAAGATCGCTGCTGCTGCCGATAGCGTATCTTCCCGTATTTTTCTTATAACCGGGACCAGCTATATCATGATGACTTTAGATGGTAAAATTCCGATGTTTTCGAATGATGGGAATTATTTATACTGGATTTCTGGAAAGAAGATTCTAAAGAGTCCGATCCATCCCAAAGAAATTAAAAAGTATATTGAACCGGTCAGGAATTTAGTGAAATCGAAGGAAAGTAATTTTGTAGAGATTTGAGCTATTTGGGATTTGGTTCAGTTTTATCTTCAATTGAATAATCTTTCATTCCAAAGCCATATGGTGAAATCAATTTTTGGGTTTTTACAGCTGATCCCGGACTAAATATAAGAGTATTTAATTCAGGTACCATGAAGCGGCTGATATATAATAGAAAAATGAAAATCCATGGAATAAGTATCCTTCTGAAGATCTTTTTATATAAAGGTTGCCAGTCAATAAATCCGGATGAATGAAGGGTCAGTAAAATATATAAAGTTCCAAGAATCAGTCCGGCGAAGCCAACGATCAGAAGGCCTCCTGCTCCCGCCCAATGCTGCATCTTGAACAGCTGACCAAGGAAGGCTACTGAAAGAGCAAAACTTCCAAGAAATGTCACATTTCTGAAATAACTATTTTTTTCTGCCAGATAAAGGCACCGGATACCAAACATAAAACTTCCCGCGCTCATTAAAAATGAAGAGCAGACAATAATGGTTCCTGCAAGTGGCCAATGGTTTCGTTTAAAAAAAATTCCTACTACAGAGAAAATCAATAATACTATAGTGGCTGTAAGAGATATAGAATTCGTATAAAGAAAAAGATGGATTAATGTCAGTATAGTTAACAATATCAGAACCGATATTAAAATCCAGACAACTGCTGTTAGATCAGCGGTTAGGGTTAAATATACTACAGCAAACACGAAAAAAGGAATTAATAATAAAGAATATTTTGCACCTTTTCTTGCCCAGCTCAGACCTTGATATTTTATAGTATATGAAGATACTATTGCTAATAGCGAGTATCCAAATAAGAAGGCAAAAACGATCGACTCGAAAAATTTAAGCAATATTCCTATCACTGCGCCTGCGACAGAAATAATGCCCACAATCAATGAGACAAGTAAAATCTTTCTATGAAGTGCAGGCTCCATTTACCTGGATCTGATAAAGTATTAAAATTAAACCAATTTCAAACAATTCACAATATTTTATTGACTATAGGTATTAATGCAAAAATAAGAAGCAGTGAAAATTAAAATAACTGTGATGTTGATATTACCAATTATGTTCCGGACTAAAGTCCATATGTATCTCATTATCAACTAACCCCGGGCTTAAGCCCGGGATTAGTCTTATCTATGTCTACCTTGTGTAACTTGGTGTCTTCGTGCCTTGGTGGCTATACTTTTTTGCCACTAAGGCACCAAGACATAAAGGATCACCAAGAAAATCCTAAATATGTGATATTCAATATCTTTTGAAATTACACATATTCTTATTAAATTTACTTTTAAGTAATAAGGATGAGTATAAAACTAAATCCTATCGATACAAGCAATGAACTGCTCTGGCAGTCGAGGTTTGGCGATTCTGCCATGGTGGCTGAGGATGCCCTGAAGAATCTTAAGAAAGCAGAAAAAGCAGCATATCAGAAGGGAATTGCTTATGCTAACCTCAATATCGCTGCCGCAAATTTCTACCAGTCAAAAAACGTTTTAGCCTTAAAACATCTGTCAGAGGCCTTTCATTGGTTCGAAGCCAATAAGCAGGAAAAAGGTTATGTAAGAACTTTGCTGCTTAAAGGCAATATATTCGAGAGTTTCGGGAATTACGAAAAAGCTCTGAACTTTTGGCTTGATGCATATAAAACCTCCCTCGAAATAAATGATATCGAATCGGAAGGTGAATCTTGCAGCCAGCTTGGACTTATTTATTCACGGTTAAACAACCTGCCGAAGGCTCTTGAATATTTTGAAAAAGGGCTGAATATCAGGGAAGAACTTGAAGATATACTTGCTGTCGCATCATCACTAAACAGGATTGGTATGGTTCTCAGGCAGATGAAAAAATATGATGAATCCCTGGAATATTATTTCCGAAGCCTTGAAATAAGAAAGAAAGAAGGCCAGACAGGAGCCATTCCATGGACGCTTCTCGGCATTGCAAGCACTTATGAGGAGATGAAAAACCTCCCTGAATCGCTGAATTATTATGAGATGGGGATGACCGGTTCCGATAAACGGTGTGCACTTCAGTGCATGATGGGAGCAGGACGCATTTACAGCAGAACAGGTGATGCGATAAATGCCGAGGAAAAACTGGAAAAAGCTCTCCAAATGGCTAGTGAACTTAAATCGCTGGCACTAATCGCTGAGGCCTATTTGGCACTGGCAACCCATTACGAACTTTTCAGGAAACCTGTTAAAGCTCTTAAAAGCTTTAAGCATTATATCAAGGCTAAAGAGTCATACCAGAGCAATGAGGTTCAGAGCAAAATCAGTAATATCGAGGTTGCCCACGCAATTGAGAGGTCTGAACAGGAGAAGGAGATATACAGACTGAAACATGTTGAGCTTAAGAAAGCCTATGATATCATTGAAGAGAACCACAGGGAGATAACCGAAAGCATCAACTATGCCAGCAGAATACAGAAGGCTATTCTTCCCGATCAAAAGGAAATACCAGGACTATTACAGAACAGCTTCTTTCTTTACCTGCCGAGAGATATTGTCAGCGGTGACTTCTACTGGTTCTCGCAGATAAAAGATAAACTGATATTAGCTGCAGGAGACTGTACGGGACATGGTGTTCCGGGTTCACTGATGAGCATGCTTGGAATATCTTTTCTCGAAGAGATAGTAAATAACCGGAAAATAACTGAATCAGGATATATTCTTGATGAACTCAGGAAAGAGGTTCAGCGTGCCCTTCATCAGAAAGGAGAAAGAGAAGAGGCAAAGGATGGAATGGACATTGCCCTTTGTGTCATTGACAGGAACAGGAAAACAATTCAATATTCAGGAGCATATAATAACCTCTATCTGATACAAAACCAAAACCTTAATGAGTACTACGCCGACAGGATGCCAATAGGTATATATGAACTTGAGGACACGAACTTTGACAGCCATGATATACCATACTATACCGGAGATGTAATCTACATGTATTCTGATGGTTATTCTGACCAGTTTGGAGGACCGCTAACAAAGAAATTTAAATCATCTACTTTAAAGAAACTACTTCTTGATATCCATAACCTACCGATGAAGGAACAAAAGAAAATACTCGAAACAGAGTTTTTCAAATGGAAAGGGAAAAATCTGCAAACGGATGATGTGCTGATTGTCGGACTTAAACTATAACCCCCCACCCCCCCCTAAGGGGGCTTTAAATCCTTATAATAAATTGATAAATACACAATTGGATTTTATGCCCCCTTTATTAGGGGGCAGGCCTGCTTTAGCTGGCCGGGGGTCATTCCCTATTTTACATTCATCTATAACTCCACTCCTACTTCCTGTACTTCCAGTACCTTCGTAGTCCCTCCTGTTTCGAGGTTGATACCATGAGGCTTATTGGTTCTCCAGGAGCCTCCGGTAAAATCAGGAACATCAATGGATTGTGACCTGTTGGCTACCGACCATTCACTGAGCGGTGCTACCGAGCTCCAGAGTGCACCATCGTAGACATCCTGATCCAGTGGTAAACCATTCCTCAGGCAGTCGATCATACGCCAGTCCATAATGAAATCCATACCGCCATGACCACCTACTTTTCGTGCCATCTCTCCCACCCTTCTTACTATTTCAGGAGTATATTGATCCCAGAGTG
>Ga0315541_1003977_pt1 | contig 11085 bp, 14 predicted proteins | sample SalMarSW160190MG_FD_203095 | JGI IMG/M metagenome (GOLD analysis project Ga0315541, IMG submission 203095) | Salt marsh sediment microbial communities from the Plum Island Ecosystem LTER, Massachusetts, United States - Salt Marsh Sediment SW1601-190 ...
CCCCACCCTACCCCTTGACACGCAACGCACAATATGATAAGCAATCTAATGCTGCTCGATCTGACCGCACAACTTCCGGCCCGTTCGTGCGGTGCGTAGGTGTGCTGGTTGTCGATATTCTCTTGTGGCAATCCGCGTTGCGTTCGGCAACCAGCCACCTATTTATAGTCGCGTCCAACCGTTTACGTTTCTTCGATCTTATACACAAGGGGTGTACAAATGCCAATGCCATCGGCACAACAAGCAGCCGCGAATTGGGCTCGCGGTATGCAGAACAGCACCGAGCGAATTCGGCAAGGTGTGCAAGCGGTTACGGTTTCTCCAACGGAGCGAGCAGCAGCAGCCATACCGCGAATGGTTGAAGGGATTCAACGAGCCGCGTCGTCGGGCAAGATTGAACGTGGTCTCCGTGCCGTCACTCTCGAAGATTGGAGACGTGAGACGATGGAAAAAGGTATCCCTCGCGTCGGCACCGGAGCGAGTGCAGCTCAACCGAAAATGCAACAGTTCATGGGTGAGTTGCTGCCGTTCATTGAGTCCGGTCTTGGCCGTCTCAACTCATCGACGCCAAGGGGCGATCTCGGGGCGAACATCGCCAGAATGAACGAATGGGTAAATTACATGGCCGGATTCAGGCGTCGGTCGTGATTTTCTGCCTAATCCACCCATTAGCGGGGTTGACATAATACCCTCCCATAGTACACTTCCCATAGTGCCCGGTGCGACCGGGTTTTAGTGACACCTTACTATGGGAGGGTTTGACAATGAGTAGCGTTGTAAACAAGACCGACAGCAAGAGTAATAAGGGTGTGGGGACTTCGCCGGTTGGTGGTCGTGGACACCGGGTGTCGCGTGCCGACAAGGGGTTGCCCGAGTTGACACCGTCGCAAAAGATGGCACGCCAGCAGGTGCAAGGAGCACAGAATGCGTGCAAGTTTATCAAGAATTGGATTGACCAGGGGCACATGCCATCGGGCGAAGTGTTGCAAGCATGCTCGACACTCGCGGGAGCGGTGGGGGGATTCATTGGCGAATAGCCGATACGATTTGTCCACACTGCTTGATTGCCGTTCAAACCCCGTACCAGTGTTCACTGGTACGGGGTTGTTTATTTGATCTATATGGTGGTGAACACTGGCATACGTTGTGCAATCGGTGCAACTACCAACTAACCTTCTTTCCTAATGGAGAAATCTGCCGTGCATCATACACTAGGATGGTTCGAGGACATCGTCACCGCAACCGAAACCGATCTTGACCCGGTTGTCGATGGTATCATGACAATTCAGAACAGCCATTTTCTGCCCCAACAAGACTGGTTTCTGCAAGGTGTGGGCTTCATGGCTGCAACTGCGACACGTGCCCGACTACGTACCCCGAGTTTCCGTCAGATCACAACCCCATTCATCCGGCCAATCGAGGGTTCGATATCGCCAGGCAATGACCCAAACTTCGCCGACTATCGGTCAAACCCACTTCGTCTACGTGGTCTTGAGGAAATCGAATTCTTGGCGACACAAACCGCCGGTGCAAATGCTAATGTGTTCGGCGTGGCGTGCATTGCACCGCAAGCACTCGTTGCAATGCCGCAAGGTGACGTGTACTCGTTGCGAGCCACGTCAGTTGGACCGGCGACCGCTAACGTGTGGTCGCAAATTGCAATGACATGGCAAGACACCTTGCCGCAAGGTGTGTTCGCAGTCGTGGGTGGCTGGATTTTCTCCGCAACGGCAGTTGCGTTCCGGTTGATCTTCGAAGACCAAGTGTGGCGACCCGGTGGCCTGGGGTCAACCAGTCTTGAGAATCGGGCCCATCCGATGTTTCGGATGGGTGGGCTCGGTGTGTGGGGCAGATTCAATTCTAACCGCATGCCGAACGTCGAAGTGCTGGCCAACGCTGCCGACGCTAGCTTCGAATTGTACATTGACATCATTCGCGTGTCGTGACTGTAAAGTTTTGCGGCTACAATACGGTTAACACTACCCGTACTGGCAGCGGTGTAGTTGGACAAAGTTTGCTTGGAAGTAATGCCCAAAGGCTGCATTTGTCCATAGGACAATCGTCTCCGTTTCCAGCGTTCCTTGATTGGCAGTTTGGTCCGTACAGTGCATTTCCAGCGGTTGCCACTCCACCGGAGCTAACTAATCATTACCCCGGTTGGGCAACTAATACACCTGGGGGACGTAGTTTCCATTACAACGATTATGGTTCGCTGGTGCAAATGGAAACTAATATATCGGCCAGTGTTGGTTCAGCGGTGGTTGCAACAGAGTTGACAACATACGACACATACTCAAATAAGGTGCCCGACTTTGCCCGGTGCTATCCGTTGTATCATCGGCTATACTTCTACGTTCTAGGGTCATTTTCCGCCCCACTACAACTATTGCCACAGAACCCACGTAGAGTGTTGGCGGGTTTCTTTCCAAACTTCGGTGTCGGGTTTATCAATGTATTGTCTAGTGCGGTGTCGCAAACCACCGCATTTCTTATAATGAATACTAGTTCTGTTCACTGGTCACTGTCTTACGAAGTGTATGGTGATATCGTTGGTAGTGCGATATCGGCAACCGCTCCTGCTGCCGGAATACACACATTATCGTGGTTTGAAGTGTTATATTAGCAATGCCAGTCTACGGATACCAAAGTGTAGTGCAATCTGTGCCGACTGGCAATAGTAGGGTAAGATTCTTTGGCGGCCGTGCAACTAGGGTATCGTTGCTAGTTTCGTCTACGGTTTCAGCATTAATAAGAATATCGCCGAACGGTGGTAGTGACGATGGGTCATTGGCTGTTATGATACGGACAGATGAGCATAATGCACTACCATTTAAAGATTACGGCCCTGTTATTCAAGGTGAAATCTGGGTGTCGCATACTAACGCTGCACCTGCGACTATCTCGTTAACTGAAGTGTACTTCATTACACGGTGTTCATAATGTGTGTAAACGATTGGCGGTGGGGGACACTTATTAGAGCACAGCCGACAGCTATATCATTAGCTGCCGCCGCAACTCGCACGTTCCCAAACAACCCACAACGAGCCGGTATATCCTTTTTTGGTGCGAGTGCGTCCGCCGTAAACATTGCCCTGCTGTCTGTTGATGGCATACAAATTGGTCTTATTGGTGGCTTAGGTGCAACACCGAACGTTCACTTTACGCTTGCTACATGTGGTGATTTGCCAACTCGGGCATTTGTACTAACTGGCTCTGGCGCTGGTTTTACTGGCGGAGCGATTGAATACCTTGCACCACAAGCGTACCTGACTGCGGCAATTGAGGAGTTTCGCCGTCTGTACCCCGATACAGAAAGGTATTAGATAATGGCAGACCCAATAAGACTAACACCGGAACGGGTGGTAGAGTTGAAACAAGCACAGCGGGCATTGCATGATGTGTTGCCAGACATTGACGCTCTAGAACAGTGTGGTGCCGACTGTCAAATTCCACGTGAACAATGGCAGTTAGCACAAGATCGAATTGCTAACCTACTCAAATTCTTTAGTCCCGGTGCTAAGCGGGATATGTAGCTATGAGTATTGGTGGTAGTCCCGGTTTCGGCTGTGATGATGTTGGCAGTGAACAAAAGATTTGCGACTGTCTTGGTTGCAGTCTTGAATCTATTGCCAAAACGCACAAAGAGATTAAGGATATTCTCGACGAGCGACTTGGCAAGATTTGCGACAACGTAGACGAATGTGCCGACGAGATCATACAAGCGATAAACGACAGGATCGGCAGTGGGCTACGGTCAAGCGAAGAATGTCAGTTAATGCTGCAACGCGGCTTAGGTGGCACGTTAGAATACGCGATGAAGTGTGCGTGGCGACCGCCGGAACCGGAAACGGTGGTCTGTTCTCTTGGCGACCCGAGCACAGAGGGCAAGAGGTGTATAACACCGGAGGGCAAGCCGGGTGTTTGTAGAAACGGTGTGTGTGTCGCACTGGAACCGGAGGAGGAGCGAAAGCGTAAGTTTGTCGGCTGGTGTAATCCCGCAACGCGGGTTGTGGTTGTTACAACGGAGGGTGAAGGTTCACCGGGCCCCGGTTTCGGCCAAGTCGCAATAGCTGAAACGGAGCAGGTAGCTTTTCTTGAAGCACAGTCCGTTTGTGAAGCGTTACCTAGGCCAGAGATAACGCCACGACCAGAACCATTACCGCATGGCGTGGTCGGGCATGACCCACAATGCAACCTTGAATCGCTGGTTAATGGTAACACGCTTACTGTCGCGTCGCAATCTATTCAACAATTCAATGCGAGCGGTGGTCAGTTACAGATTGCACGGTCACTTAGTGACTTGGGCGGTTTCGGTGTTACTGTCGGCAGTATCAATGATCTAATCTCAGGTATCTATCGGCTATTCGCACAAGCACCCTCACGGTGGGCAGACTTTGCGGCTAAAAACTTTGCCCCAGTTGTCGGCTGTACCGACCCCGGCTTCCAAGCGGCACTGCAACTACTTCTAAACGCTCAAATCTTCGAGCGTCAAGCCGGAACTGATTTTAGTGAGTTTCTGTTGCCATACCGATATGCTGCTCACGCGGCTTGCAGGCAAACTCACTTATCACCACGAGAGGGCTTAGCAAGCTACATGGCAAACCGGATAACCCGCGATCAGCTTGAACAGCTGTGGGCTATCCACGGTATTTGCCACAAAGATGTTGAGTGGGCGATAGCTGCCGAGCGGTCTAAGCCAGTGTTCCTGCAACTGGCGACAATGCGACACCGGGAAATTATCTCGCAGAGCGAATATCACAACCTAATGCGGGAGATAGGTTTCCTAGATCGGCCAATAGCAGAGCGAATGTTTGAAACTACTCGTGTTCTGCCAACCCTTACCGATATCATCCGTTTCATGGTACGTGACGCCGACGACGAGCAAGGAGTAGTTCGCCAGTTTGGGCTTGATGCTGAGTTTACCAAGAAGTTTAGACCGGGTGGACAATTGGAGAAGTGGACAAAGCAACAGGGAATACCTGAGCTAGTGGCAAAGTATGCATGGCGTGCCCACTGGTCGATACCATCACCCAGCCAACTATTTGAGTTCTACCACCGCTTGCGAAAGAACCCCAAGTTTGGTGGTGAAGCTAAGCTATTGCAAGATATCAAGGATGCTTTAACGCAACAAGATATCTTGCCATTCTGGCATGAGCACTACCTTGCTGTTAGTTTCCGTCCTATGCGGTTGCGAGATATCCGCCGCAGTTTCCAGGTTGGTACGCTCACAGAGCAAGAGGCGAAAGATAATCTGTCACAGTTGGGGTATGCTGACCCCACTGTCGATCTAATGTTTCGTTTCTTGGAAAGGTTGCGGGACAATGCAGCAAAAAACCATCGAGTCATTAAACAGTGGGTCAAATTCCAGATATCAAGGCAAGATGCGAACGAAGTCTTACGGCAAGAGGGAATACCGCAAAACACGATTGACCGTGCATTTGACGAAGCGTCGCCGGGATTCATCACAAGCGAGCCAGCGAAAGCGTTTGTGAGGGGCGACCTAACCCAAGACCAACTAGCCTTAATGTTGAATGAGACTGGTGTGAGGCTCGACATTATCAACCGGATGGTTAATCTACTTGCACTACGCAAGACCAAAAGCGAGGCGGTTGACGACTATTCCGCTGGCATTATAGACGATGGGACAGCGGTGTCTCAGATGATATCGGAGGGATTCGACACCCGCGTTGCCAGGAACATAATCGACCGTGAAACCCGCGAACAGAACCGTCAGTTTGTAGTGACGTGCCAGCGTGGCATTAAACGGCGGTTTCTCACTGGAGAGATAGATATAGCTCAAGCAACTGCCGAGCTAACAAATAGAGGAACTGACTCACAATACGCTAGCCGCTTGGTTGACTGGTGGCAGTGTGAGCTAAAATCGGGTGAAAAGCATGTATCGGCAAATACTCTTTGTGAGTGGCTTGCTCGCGGTGCTATCTCTAGCGTTGACTTTACTGATCGTCTTAAGCGGATAGGGTACAGTGCCGACGATGCCGCAAGAATGCTTGACGACTGTCTGATTAAGGTGTCGGCCAAGCGGTTAGCTCAAGCAAAAAAGGAAGCGAAGGAGCACGCCATAGAACAGAACAGAATCGCACGCATACTAGAGCGACAAGCACGCGACGAAGCAAGGCTATTAAAGCAGCAGCAGTCAGCACAAGAGACAGCACGCAAGACACGTGCAAGACGGGATAAGCAACTATACAGTGCAACCGACAAACTGACCGACAAGTGTGAATGCGAATTAGCCGACGCAATCAACGTAGTTAAGAGCGAGCAACGGAGAATACGTGACAACTACGTGTTGACAATCGACCAATCGTTGCAAGTCTTGCTACTAGCTGCCGAAGAATTTCCCAAGGGTGGCACGCTAGCTGACTTTCCGCCAATAGTCGATACGGTCGCACAAGCGACCGCGACAGCGGAATACAACGAGCAAACAACACCAAGCACAAACGGCCAGCAGCAAGGGTAACGGATGCCCCACAATGATACTGACTATTGGGTTAGGGTTGCCATCGTGGCAATCGCGGTGCTGATTGGAGCATTTGACTTGCTGCTACTGTGGCGATATGGTAGGGATAAGACTATCTCGGCAGTAGTTACGCAGTGGGGGCATGAATTCCCGTTCTTGCCATATCTAATCGCATTTGGAATGGGTGCCTTTATGTACCATCTTGCTTTTGGCAGTCCAAGCTGACAGGCACAATCCAGCCATCGGCACCTACCTTTCCTTTCCAGTAGCCGGTAGCCTTACGCCACTCGCTTAACCGTTCGGTAACGAAGTTAGCAGCACAGCCGCCAAACAGTTGCTCCGTGACGTGAAACTTGCGTTGCAGATTCTCCGCTAGCTCACTTGTATGGTGACGGATTGCACGGCCAGCAATGACTACCTTATCGCCAAGCCGATAGTCCGACACGCCGCTAATGACTCCGCTGTTAGCTGTGTGCTGGTGCTTAAACTTGCCGATTGCATCGGGGTCTATCAACCCGGCATTCTCTAAGCGGTGCTTGCCGGTTTCGGTCACTATCACACCGTCTACACCTTGATAGTAACAGTGCTTTGCCCCTATAGATTCTCTTACCGTGTTCATGTAGCACCGGGCAGCGGCGGTGACAAAGGCGGAAATGGCAACTAGTGTGTTTGGTATCTCGGCACGCTTGTCGCATCGTTGAGTCTGCCAACCAAACGAGCGGAATTGGACCATTTCCCCAGTAGTCGCGTTGCATTCTGTCCATGTTGACCACGGCCCCATTGGCAAGTAGTCGGGCACGTTCACCCACTGCGGCGAGAGTTGTGCAAACTTGCCGTATAGGCTGTTCATAAGCATTTTCACGAATTGCTCATAGAGCCTATTACCTTCATGCTTGTAACACTGCCGCATTCCCCACAATTCGCCCACCCACTGGTCAAAGATTGGCTCGCAACGGTACTGTGCCCACGAACGCATAGCTACAATAAACTGACGACGGTAAGCATTTTCTAGTTCATCCCCGGCAAGCGTGGTACGGAATCGACCGATAGGGTATAAAACGCCACGTTCGTCTCTCTTGGGAAAAGCGTTGTCCCATGTCAGTAGCTCAACTTCGGCGACGGAATACTTGCAATCAATGTCTGGCAGTAGCTCAAGGTAGTCGCTCCGTAGTTCGTACCGATCAAGCACAACAGGAAACATTCCACGACTCATAACGAACGGGAATAGTGCGTTGCAATCATACTGATGTACGGTTTGATCTATCTCGCCAAGCCGGAACACTTCGGAGCGACCCCCGAAGTAAGACGCTCGCTCGACTGCCTTGACCTCCGGCAAATCGTGAAACCATATTGTGTGTTTCATGAATCTGTGCCGGTATGCTGCCATTGCTTGACTTGCGGCAGTGTATCGAAACATCCCGCAGTCATTCTCTTTGACCCATCGCAGCAGCGTACAGAATGTGTCGAATACTATCTCTGTGTCACGCTCGCAGTACTTGAACCAGTTTGCATCGGATTCTCGGAAGTCTGGCATTCTGTACTTTCGCAACCCGCACGCTTCTCCCAAGTCTCGCAGGGGACACTGGAAGTAGTTAAGCGTATCAAGAAAAAGCACGTGGCCCCCGGTTGACGTACACTTAGCACGTATGATTGTCGGTGGCGAGTCAATCACGCAGAGTGAGTAGCAATGGTCGTTATCGTCCGCGTTATTCTCTTTGTGCTTACGTTGCTTCGGCCACTCTACAATAAAGTTAGACAAAGCAAACTGTTCAGCCATTCCGGATACGACTAGATCAAACAGTATGTTGTGCCCGACAACCCATGTTGTTTGACGTTCGCGTGTTATTCCTACCAGAAGTTGCCAAAACTCTTGCGGGAATTGAATGTAGTGAGTCTTAACCGAACTAGGCTCGACACCCTTAATTCTGGCACTGATTGCAACACCGAGCCTAAAACGGTGGGCAAAGCGTCGGCCAGTTTCGTCAGTTTGTTCCGGTAGTGTTTCTGAATCATAAGCTACAATATGTCGTGGCAGTGCTGTTGAAGCGTTGCGGCGTAACCGCCGGTTGAAGTGGTTATACGGTGTCATCCTAAAACCGCCGTTCAATAGTGACTATATCTAGTACGTTCAGTGAGTCAATCATATCGGGGTCGATATCAAACTTCTCGGGGTACATATTGATAATTTCAAATGCACGCGAAAGTAACTCCCGGTATAGTTCGTCAGGCGATGGTAAATCAGCAAAGTCTACGATTACGGATATTAGCGGCTCGTCAGGTTCCAACCCCAAGTCGCCAATTACACGGACGCGGCGACCACCCGGCTCAGCACCGAACAGAGCAGGGTTTACGGGGATATCATCCCCGCTCAACTGTCTGCCGAATTGCACATTGCGGCCAGCTTGCTCGACACGCCGGGCTAGCTCCATCAACCGCCCAAAGTCCCCGCTTGACAGAGTGCCAAACTTGCGGGATACCATCCGCTCTATTTGTGCTTGTGGCGAGAATCCCCGCAACGCCCTAGCCGCGAATTGCTCAGCACCACTAGCTAGTGCTTCGCCTAGTGTCGATTGAGTCGTTCGACTTGGAAACTTGGCCATTAGTCCCCCAATTCGTTCGCTGGTTAGCCTGAGACTTAGCCCACCGAAATGCTGACCGACAGTGACGCCAGTATTCAATACTAGCCCGCAGAGTGTCCGAACGCTCGCTAGGCTTTGTCTGCCGTAGTGCAGATAACGCTTGCTCGCAGTGTTCGATTAGCTGGTCAAGAAACCCTAACAGAATTAGACACTCTAGCTGCGTAATCTTGCTTGGCATAATCGGACCCCTTGAGAAATAAGGCACCCACCCGGCTAGCCTTCGACGCCAATCTTAACTAACCGGGTGGGGCCCGGAGACTCACTAGTTAGCTGGCACGATGTTGTAAAACTTGTGACCGGACTTGCCGGGCGACACCGTTATCTTAACGCGAATGGGTGGGTTCCAGGGTTGCAGACCGAATGTTTGTACCATGTTGGCCAAGTCGCGTGCCAGCACGGTAGAGACAAACGCGAAAGCATCACCATTGGCGTCAATCAACACAGTTCTCAGCGTGTCCACATATTCGCCAAGTGTCGCTCCATCGAGTCTAATCGGGTGAACGTAGAAATACCTTATCTCTAGTTCCCTATCCCCAATGTCGTCAAACGTCTTGCAATGGGGGCCAGTTGCCAATGCTTTAAGCTTCCATTTCTCATTTGGCTGGCCGTCGAAATTGTCGAGCGATGGACCACCAAGCGAGCCGAAAACGTCACTAATCATAGTCTGCAATAGCTGGCGTTGGTGCACGTTGTGCTCTACTAGTTCCATGCCTTGCGGTTGCGTTGCTGGCAAGTTATCTTGCTGCTCGCTCATTGTATACTCCCCATGTATAGAATAGGTTTACAAAAAGACCCGCCCCGAAGTGGGGCGGGTTGAAACTCACAATCCCAGTGCTCCCGCAATAAGTTCCCGCTCCGAATCCCGCAATGTGTAGTCAACGTTGACAGCACCGTTCGAGAGTGTTTCAAAACGCCAGCCGGTCTTGCGGTATTGCTCATTCAATACCGCACAACATAAGACCGTGCGAACATACTCTCCGCCTTCCCCGTCAAGCAAGTTTGCCATTGCTCCCAACACACTTTGTATATCCATGTGACGCGAATCTCCATCATCTAGCGTGCCGTGCAAGTATTCAACCACTTCATTTAGTGGAGCAATACCACGTGCAACGCATTCTTGTCTACTCCCCATAGCTACACTCCCCATAGTTAGAACTACTCACGCGGCGGATAGACACCTATCCGCTCTCCAATCCGCAACGCCAAACTAGCAGCCTCGGGTATCGTCATATCGACGAACACACCGGCTATTGTTACGTCCGGTGACTCCAACTGTTCAACAAGTAGGGTCACACCGGACACCTCTTGCTGACCGTCTTGAAGTTTCAAACAGTTGACGGTAATGGAACCACTGTGAGGGTCTGATCGAAACTCGCCGTATGCTTGGCGGACTTTCATCGCAGCACCTATATAAAATGGCACACAGCCACACACAATGCAACCGAACTAGCTTAGCAACGCATCAGCAACGGCACGACGGCCAAGCCAGTAGCGGGCAGCACGCAATAGATTCGCGGTCCGCTGACGTGTCCCGCACCACTCAAGATTGCGATAACTCAACTTGCGGGGCGAAAACTGACGGTTGGGTTGCTTGCCAGTGCGACCGGCGGAAATGGTAGCGAAAACAACGATCAATGATTCTGTTCGTGCGGTCATCGTCTCAACCCCCATTCGGTTAGTGTGACTGTTGAAACCATGACCGCAAGTATGACAGGTACTCACTACCCTGTCAAGTATAGCAAAGCGTGTGCCAATCGGCAAATATAATTCCATGCCATTCAACGGCACGGTATTTGCGTTGCACATTTTGTGTGTGCGGAAAGGCTCAGCACCATATTTTGTGGCCATTAGGAAGCAAGTTTGGCACAAGGGTTGCGTGTGCGGATTAGCACGATTGCGTAAGTGGTTGTGGGGTAAAGGGTTACACCCCCAGCCCTCCCTCAGGTGGGGGGGCTCGGGGCGGGGCCC
>Ga0315541_1003978_pt1 | contig 11081 bp, 7 predicted proteins | sample SalMarSW160190MG_FD_203095 | JGI IMG/M metagenome (GOLD analysis project Ga0315541, IMG submission 203095) | Salt marsh sediment microbial communities from the Plum Island Ecosystem LTER, Massachusetts, United States - Salt Marsh Sediment SW1601-190 ...
GGTGACTATGCTAATTTTAATTAACCTTTCCATCTTATTTAGCCTCCATGTTTAAAATGTTCATAATTTTTAGAGCGATTTCCGCCTTCTCATCCAGCCAACAAGGGCGACAGGTCGCTGATCTGGTTTGACCACAGACCCAGCTGGGTAAGGTTGGTCAGGCCGGCCAAGGGCGACAGGTCGCTGATCTGGTTGTGATTGAGATCCAGCCAGGTAAGGTTGGTCGCGTATTCAAGGCCGGTCAGGTCAGAGATACCTCTCCATGAGGCGTACAGATTTGTCAGGCCTAACATATCGCTCGCTGTCGGATCGGTCACACCCAGCGTCTGTTCAACGGCCGCCTTTAGGCGGGCATCGGCAAAATAGACCGGCTCTTCGGCGTGGATGGGGCCGTGCACAACAAGAGCCCAGAGAATAATCAGGGTTGTTCGCTTAAACATTTTTAATCCTCCTTAAAAACAGATTCATAATACAGTATGAAGCGACCTAAAATCAAGGAAAATCAGAGGAATTTTGGAATGGGACGGAAGAAACCACCAAAATGACCCCCGCCACAATGGCGGGGGCTAAACATTTTTGGATTCCGTATCCCTCGATTACAACGTTCGAGGGCAGGCAAGTACGGAATGACAAAGCGATAGAGCGTATCTCGTGAAGCGTATTTCGTGTCTCGAAGCGTATTTTGTGTCTCGTTGCTGGTCGTTCGTGATTCGTGTCTCATGGATCGGAGGTTGCGTGGGACAAGGATGGCGCGGGATTTTAGTTTGCGGTCGGGCAAGTTGCTGGTGGAAAGTGACATCGCATTCGAAGGTTAGATGCTTCGGCTGCGCTCAGCATGACAAATGCGTGATTGCGGACAAGTCCTCCTGAGGCGGATAAATCCGCCGCAGGGATTGGCGGATAAATTTTTAATTAGTTCGGTGATATAGAACAGATCTCTGTGAAGCGTATAGCGTGGATGAGTATATGCGTAGATGGGTAGATGGCTTGATGCGTGAATGGGCAGATGATTCTCTGTGTTATTGCCGTAGGCCAAAGCCGACTCAAAAATAGTCATCGCGAGGATTAAAAGGCACAAATTCTTGACAATTCTTCTACAGTGGTTATATTAAGACTTTATAAAAGACTTGCGATATAGAAAGGGCGTATGGTACAAGTAACACAGCCTAACGGCAGTAAGATTATTATTACTGAGGGAACGACCGCAAAACAGTTGGCGGGGCAGATGGGACAGGCCCTTGCGAAAGATGCAGTGGCGGTAAAGATCGATGGCCAGTTGCTGGATTTGTTCACACCTATTACCTCGGATTCCCAGGTACAAATCTTGACACTCAAAGATGAAGAAGGCCTACAGGTAATGCGGCATAGCTGTTCCCATATAATGGCTGAGGCGATTTGTACCATTTGGCCTGCTGCAAAGTTAGTCTACGGCCCAACTGTCGAGGATGGATTCTACTACGACATTGATCTTGATGAGCCTATACGACCGGCTGATTTCCAGCGCATCGAAGAGAAAATGCGCGATATCATTAAGGATGATAAGCCGTTTGTTCGCAGCGAAATGAGCAAAGAAGAAGCCCTGCAAAAACTCTCGGATGACAAATACAAGACGGACAACATCAATCGCGCCGACGGTGATGTCATCAGCTTCTATTCCCATGGGGATGGTTTTGAGGATCTCTGCCGTGGACCGCATATACCCAGCACGGGAAAGTGTGGCAGCTTTAAGATAATGTCGGTTGCCGGGGCTTACTGGCATGGTGACCCGACTCAGAAGATGCTTCAGCGAGTTTATGGCACCGCCTGGCCGACCCAGAAAGAACTCGATGAGTATCTCCAGAGGCTCGAAGAAGCGAAAAGGCGCGATCACCGAATACTGGGCAAACAACTGGATCTGTTTAGTTTCAATGAAGCTGGGCCGGGTTTTGCTTTCATTCACCCTAAAGGGATGGTTATCTGGAATGAAATTGTGAACTTCTGGGCAAGCCTCCACGATAAGTACGGTTACGTGGAGGTCAAAACGCCTATCATTCTGAACGAGCGGCTTTGGCACAGAAGTGGCCATTGGGATAATTATAAAGAGAATATGTACTTTACAAGCTTCGACAACGCCAACTATGCAATAAAGCCGATGAACTGTCCGGGCGGTTGTCTTGTTTACAAGGCGCGGCAGCATTCGTATCGCGAATTTCCTATGCGTGTCGCTGAGCTTGGCCTTGTTCATCGGCACGAAGCAAGTGGCGTGATGCACGGCCTGTTTCGAGTCAGACAGTTCACCCAGGATGACGCACATATCTTCTGTACGCCAGCACAAATTGAGGACGAAATAATCGGCGTTATCGATCTTACCATTGAGACATACAAGGCTTTCGGTTTTGAAGATTACCGCATCGAGCTATCGACCAAGCCCGAAAAGCACATAGGTTCGGATGAAATCTGGAGAATCGCCACGAGCGCTCTTGAAAATGCCCTCAGGCGTAAAGAAATAGAATACAAAGTCAATCCTGGAGATGGCGCATTTTACGGCCCCAAAATAGATTTTCATATAAAAGACTGTCTGAAAAGGTCGTGGCAGCTTGGCACTATTCAGCTTGACTTCTCTATGCCCGAGCGTTTCGGCCTTGTATACACCGATGAGGACAACACCGAGAAGACGCCTGTTATGATTCACAGGGCGGTCCTGGGTTCATTCGAGCGGTTTATTGGAATTCTTATTGAGCACTATGGCGGCAACTTACCTTTATGGCTGTCCCCAGAGCATGTGAGAGTTCTTCCAATAAGTGAGAAAACTAATGACTACGCCAAAAAGATTCACGACAGGTTGAAACATTCCAAGCTACGCTCCATCTGCGACTTGTCTGACGAAAAGATAAATGCGAAGATTGCCAAAGCTCATAGCCAGAAAGTTCCTTGCATGTTGGTAGTTGGCCCAAAAGAAGCCCAATCGAATACGGTAAATCTTAGGGCGCAAGGCGTAAAACAGAACAAAACGATTGCAGTTGAAGAATTTTTGGCAACGATTAAGAACAAAATTGCCGATAAAGATGTAGGACTTGTGTTTTGAAGTAGTGATTAGGTCTTGGTAACTGACAATTGATAGCGATTTACTATTGTGGCTAATTATCATTTAACAAGTCCCTTTGGGATAAGTTACTATTTAATCAAATATTCAGAAAGGTAAGGTGGTGCGATATAGGTAAACGCGGTTTAAGGATAAACGGAGGAATAAAAGCCGATGTAATTCGGCTAATTGATGAATTGAACAATCAGGTGGGGATTATGGATACAGGCGAAGCGCTCGACAGAGCACGCCAGATCGGATTAGATCTTGTGGAGGTTTCCCCAACAAGTAATCCGCCGGTTTGTCGCATCATGGATTATGGCAAGTGGCTCTATCAGCAAAAGCGTAAAATCCGTGAGGCTCACAAACGGCACCATCAAGCCACAAGCTTAAAAGAGATTCGGCTGAGGCCAGAGACTGACAAGCACGACCTGAATATCAAGGTTGGTCATGCTCGTGAATTTCTACAGAAGGGCCACAAAGTGCAGTTCACAATGTTCTTCCGAGGACGCCAAATGTTGCATAGAGACCATGGCTATGAAATTCTCGGGCAAATTGCCGAATCTTTGGAGGATTTAGCAAAGATTGAACGTCCCGCAAGAATGACCGGTAGGCGTATGACTGTGTTGCTTGTGGCCAAATAACCGGCGCATCTGCTGGATTCCAATCTTGATGTTCGTGCTTGTGCGGTGTATTGGTAGCATTCGGCGAGGCAGTCAGCGGTGTCAGATGACAGCCGGTTTTTTTCACCAATTTTACACATCTGGTGTTGACCTATGCCTGAATGTTGATTAAACTTAATATTTTAGCACCGTTTAGTATTTAGTAGACAGTTCTGCTGAAAGAAACTAAATGCCGAAACAGAAAACCCACAAGGGATTAAGTAAAAGGATTAAGACAACCGCCACCGGAAAGGTCAAACACCGTCGAGCTGGTGGCAGTCATCTCATGAGCGGCAAAAATGCAAAACGTCGAAGACGTACACACAGTTCAGTAATAATGACAGGTTCGTCAGCCAAGACGGTCAGAACCAAGCTTTGTAAATAACTCGCATCCTATCAGACGCTCCAGCAGGGTGACGTGCGATAATATAATATGCTTGCTTCTCGGCTTTCAATCAGCTGCCGCCAGCAAGCTTAATAACTGGAACCTTTCAAAGGAAAGCTGATATGCCAAGAGTTAGAAAAGGTGCCGCAAGGCGCAAGGCGAGGAAACGAGTCTTAAAGGCCGTAAAAGGTCATCGTGGTCCCGCGGGTCATCTGTATAGCATGGCCAAAGAGGCTGCCGTGCGAGCGGATGTCAATGCCCGAATCGACCGCAAACGGAGAAAGCGTGACTTCCGTGGTCTTTGGATTATTCGCCTAAGCGCAGCCTGTCGGCAGCGGGGTATACGGTACAGCCAGTTCATCAACAGTTGCAAAAAAGCCAACATCACTTTGAATCGAAAGATGCTAAGTGAAATTGCCATCGATGATCCGCAGGGTTTCGATGCTATTGTTGAAGCTGCCAATGCCGCAGCAGGTTCATAGACCTGTCACTTGCCTTCGGTTACAGGCGGTGTATCATAGCGTTTGAGATAGAGCGCATTGTTTACGTGAAGATGGTTGAACAGTTCGAAAAGATTAGCAAAGAAGCCCTCAACGACCTAAAGGCTGTCACCGACCTTAAGGCTCTGGAGGCCTTTCGCATAAAGTACCTCGCCCGCAAAGGCCAAATCACGCAGATGCTCACACAGTTAGGGACACTGCCAGCCGAACAAAGGCCCGAGGCTGGTCAACTCGCAAATAGTATAAAGAAGCAGGTTACCGCTGATTTTGAAAAGCTAAAGGATAATTTACTTCAAGCACAGCAGAAGCCGGGTGAGTTAATAGATGTCACGTTACCTGGTAAGCCCGTTCAGATAGGCAGACCCCATATTATTACACAGACCCTGAATGAATTGCTGGAGATATTTGGCCGGATGGGTTTTGATGTGGCTTATGGGCCGGAGATCGAAGATGAGTGGCACAATTTTGTTGCGCTTAACATAGGGCCGGAACATCCCGCAAGGGATCCTGCGGATAACTTTTATATTGATGATAATACACTGCTTCGTAGCCAGACTTCAACGATTCAAATCCGCGTCATGGAAGGCAAGAAACCACCTATCCGGGTTGTTGCGCCCGGCCGTGTCTATCGGCCGGATACGGTCGATGCAACGCACATGTACATGTTCCATCAGCTCGAAGCGCTGGTTGTCGATGAAGGCGTCAGCATGGTGGATCTGAAGACGACCATCGAGCAGTTCATTCATGTCTTTTTCGGTCCTGAGACGAAGTGGCGATTTAGGCCGAGTTTTTTCCCATTCACCGAGCCAAGTGGCGAAGTAGATTTGCTCTTAGCAGATAAGACCGGCAAGGAGAGCTGGGTAGAGATGGGCGGCTGCGGCATGGTTGATCCGAATGTCTTTGACGCTGTCGATATTGACAGTGAAAAGTATACCGGCTGGGCCTTCGGCTTTGGCATAGAGCGTCTTGCCATGCGTAAGTACGGCATTACTGATATCCGCCTATTCTTCGAGAACGACCTGCGCTTCCTCGATCAATTCTGATATTTTATACAAATTCCAAATTCAAGTTTCAATGATATTTGTGCACTTGGTCTTGCCATTACTTCTGCAACAGTTGAGTTTCTGCCTCAATTCGCTTGACTCATGGCCTCCAATAATGTTATAGTTGGCTTGAAAAAGTAACCATTCTGTATTTGAATGCAGGAGGGGACAAATGAAATCCTGGTTAATCTTAAATCGATACTATGAATTATGAATCCAGAGATAGCAGGGCTTTAAACATTGTTATCAATAGGAGGCAATTAAGATGAAAAACGCTAACATAATTTCATTTATATTCATTTTTTCCTTGGCAGTAGTTGTTGTCTGTAGCCAACTATTTGAGTCTACATCGATAGCAGCGGATGCTGATTCGCGCTGGGGTCTGCTGGCAAATGAGGGCTTTGAACAGCACCACATAAAGGCAACGCTGTTTTTTCCAGGCCAGGCCAGAGATGGAAGCGCTCCATACGACTGCGGTCCAGGCTCGAATATGTCTCTTTACACGGTTCATCCGGAAGACTCGCGGCATCTGAATTGGGCCGATAGCCAGCAGAACCGAGACTTTGTCATAGATAGAATGATCGAAGCGGGCATAAATGTTACTGTTATGTCCTCCTGGGGCGAGGACTTCCTGCCATGCTCCATTGGCTGGTCACTCTGGGCGCCAATGCAGTGTTCTCCGAAGTCCCACGATGAACTCTTTGCAGCCGTGAAAAGCAAGCACATTTTGGTCATTCCGTTTATCGAATCGCGTGCGGACTGGAGTTTCAAGAACGAGTTTCCTACCTGGGGCGACCAGGTGGCACCGGGAACTGTCAGCCAGATCGTTAATTTAATCAACCGCTACATTAAGCAACACCGAGGGCAAAATAGTTGGGCACGTGTCTACAACCGCAATGGTGAGCCGAAATATGCGATCACGATAATTCATGCATCTTCCAATCAGCTCGGCTCATACGACCACTCTGCTTTTGCCAGAGGTTTTGATTCCATCGCTGAAGAAGTGCTGCGGCAGACCGGTATTGAAGTTGGCTTTTTTATCGATGCTCTTCCTCCTGGTACCTACGCGCCAGGCAAATTTAGACCCTCGTATGGCTCGACGGCTTACTACTTAAAACAGCAAGATTCCATTCTGGGCATCATGTGCTTCATTCCTGAGGTCTGGGTAGGCTCGTCCAATGACCAGCATCTGATAGATTGGAAACGCAGGTTTTCCCAAGGTTGGGCTAATACAGGCATTCCCTTTTTGATGGATGTTTCACCAGGCTATGACGCACATATTGTATTCCCAGATTCTGTGCAATATGGTCTCAATACTACCTGGATGCAAGCCCTTACCGAGATGGTTCAGGACTTTGGTCAGGATGGGCTAATGTATAATTCCTGGAATGGCTATACTGAGGGAATGGCAGCGGTCGTACTTCAAGAATATGGCGATGCTTTCTTTAAGTGGCTTGGTGAGCTTACCTGCATGTATGAGATAGCCACTTGCAGTGACATTGTCCGCTGCGAGGGAGCCAAGCCTCCTGATCTCAATGGAGATTGTAGGGTCGACTTGCTGGATATGGCCATGTTAGCTGAATACTGGCTAAAGAGCTACGATCCAGAAAATGGTCTGGACACTTGGCCTTTATCTCCTCATGGCGGTCGATAACAACAATCACCGACCATACTTAACACAAAGCGTGTCCACGCGGGAAAATGATGACACCATCAGCAACAATTACATCCCCTGGCACGACTAAGACTCCGCGACGCCCTCGGGCAGGCTAGGCTTAACTCGTCTTAACGTCATCTTCCTGGAAAGCGTAGTAAACAAATGAAACGCATTTATTCTATATGAACCATATCAGCCCCCAAAAAATTTTGGGAATTCTAACTGATCAACAAACCAACCGCACACTAATCGAGTGCAACGGGAAAAATTATATCGTCTATCCACGCAGTGCCAGAATCATTAGACATAGAATTATCTTCTGATCCATTCTCCGTAGTTTCATCCTTCGTAGTAGTACTACGGAGAATGGAAATACTACGAAGGACGAAATACGTCCACGTGAATGTCTTAGTCCCCTGCGTTACAAGAAAAGATGCCTCCATCCAACCTTGCTCACCAGACCATTGCCCCTGCCTTACCCCATCGATGTAAAATTTTAGATAGCCACAATCCCGTTCAGAAGAGACCTTATAATAGAAAGTTATGTTGCCTGCTACACAATCAAGTGTAACTTCCATCGTGGAGCTTTCTTGATAGCCGATCTGGCCTGCTTGAGCACTATACGTGCCATTGTAAGTCTGCTCCGAAGAAATTCTCCAAGTTGCATCTCCACTATGCTCCCATGGGAGTCGGCTGAAATCGCCACTTTCAAAATCTTCTACATGAGTTATATCAATATCTACACTGGCGTAGCTTATGCCATCATACCAGGTACGGGCAACGCTGCCTATCAGTGTAGCTCCTGTACCGGTCTGGATTGCATAATCGTCTACAAAAACCTCGAAAGCGTTGCTATCCGATATCTGCACACGGCCGAGATAAGTTTGATAAAGAAACGTATTGCCATCGCCGGTCAGTACGATAGCAACATCATGGGCGCCCTGCTCTACCTGCTTACAAGCCATCTGCCGGAATACTTGCATTTCGCTCTCGGATAATCCTGCTTTGATCCTCCAATCCTCATCCGGATTCGCCCAGAAATTGACCCAGACATCATACGTCCCTGCCTCAGGCACCATCACCTGTGTTTTAAGGGCAGGCGCATCCTCTCCGTCAAGCTCGGCTGAGGTCAGCACGGAACCACCATTTCCAAAACCGGTTCGTTCATGCCACTGGTCATCTGCCGGTCCCCTATAGGAATCTGGTCCGGTCGTCATTAGCGGTGCACCAGTCGAGAACGTGGTATTGATATTCGTAGCATCCACATAGCTCATCGGGCTGAGCGTTTCCGAGGGGCGATCTAAAATGCCGACGACAGCAGCGTCAAATATCTGAGCGGTGTAATAGGTTCCCCGCCACCATAGTAAAGCGGTGTTTTCCCCGTCCCAGGCTGGAACAATTGGGCGAAGGTTGTCACGGACAGATTTTCGGGTTATAGGTGTCCAGGTCCAAGTTGCTCCGTGGTCATCGGTGACTCCTTTAAAGATTTCATGTACTTCCAGGTCCGCATCATCGCGAGGATCGAAGGGCGTTGAAATGTAGATGGTGTTCGGGTCGTTGGGGTGCAGCGCTGCCAAACCGGTGTAGTCTTGTTCACTATAATACAATTTCGACCCAGCTTTTCCCAAATACGTCGAGGTCCAGTTCAAACCGTCAAAGCGAGCGTAAAAGAAGCGGTGATCATATTGAGAATTGTTCGCCCTCGCTTTGAAAATCGTGGCAATGGTACCGTCCCCGTACGATTGAAGATCGATGGTCCAGCAACGTGTCATCTTTATGCCCTGGACATACGTATTGGCTGCGAAAACGAGCGTAAAATCGGCAGGTTTTGCGGCAGACTTGTCGGAGATGTCGCTATCCATCAGGATGCCGTATGAATTGAAGCTCTGGCCGTTCCAAATGTAGCCGTGATAAATGCTCGTATTATAATCACGGGGATGATGCTCGGTGCAAACAAAGTCAATGCGATCGACACCGTTGCTTGAATATTTGAAATATCCGTTAACATAACCGATGCTTCTGTCCGGCTCCGTTAATAAGCCGCCATAGGACCACGTCTGGCCAAGGTCGGTGGAAACCATCAAATTCGGGCTGCGGGCGTAGCATCGGACGATGTTGTAAACTTTATCTTCGGCTGAAAGATAGAAGAGATTAGAATATGTGGTTGAAAAATCAGTTCCACCTGGGATGCTGTTCCAATCGAATTTCTGCTGCTCAGTCCAATTATTACCGTCATAAATACGATAGCGACTGGAATCATCGTAGTGTTTGGCGTAAAGCACAAGGTATTTACCATCCGGTCGGACCAGAAACGCAGGGGCGTTATGGTCATCGCAACTGGTTTCCATGAGCGTAAATCTTCGCAATAATCCTGTTTTAAGATCAAAGATGACCACTTCAATGTTACCATTGCGGGACGAGCCACCCACGCCAGAGCCGCTTGCATCGGAACCGATAATCAACTTACCACCCATTATATCAATAACGGCACGCTCATCCTGATACCAACACCAAGCACCGTTGTCGTTGAACTGAATTAAATTGCCGCTGACCAGGTCCTGTGCGTCCCGGTCATCTTGAGCGATAACCTGGGCCTCATATATCTGTAAAGGGGGCACTTCTGTCTCCCATGGTCTTAGATAATGAAAAGTGAGAGTCGTACTTCCTGTATTTGTAGCCTTGAATGTCCATTCCTCTATGCCCCCTCCGCCTATCAGATTAGGATTCGTTGGTGTGTATTCGTGCCCGACGAGTTCTAACCAATCCGGCAAAGATGATACAAGAATCCATTCATAACCCGTGGATGGGTTTGAATCGAGGCTGATTGTGAACTCCTGCCCAACGGTCGTGGAGATAGAATCGGCAGATAGAACTGATGTATTGCAAATGGCAAGAAACACAATCGTTTTTAGTAGCAATTCTCGATGAGACATTTTATGATTCCTTCATATAGCCATGACAGATAGTAATTTTAATCTCCAAGGTCAAAGGGAAATATATCTGAAGATTCCCCCTTTATAAGCCTTCCGATTACCTTAAATTACTATATTCATCATATAATTGCAAGTATTATAGGTCATTCTCTGCGATTTCAGCCGCCTCAACCAACTCGAAGGTAGAATCTCCGCTTGAAAATGGGCACAGACTCGCGTCTCTACAAACCTTAAGATCATACACTTCCATCGTCAAATGCTCAGCAAGGACGATCAGTTTCTGGTCATCTATTGTGTCGTCACGAAGTGGCAAAACTGGATAGGAAAAGACCTAAGCTGGAAGAAAATACCTGGCAGTGCTGGGGGCTAAACATAATATATATATATATATATATTCGGAAATGGTTGATTCAGAGAAAAAGCAAAGGTAGGATTGCGAGCTGGGAGAGAATGAGGATGTAATGCAAAGTAAACAGGTGAACGCTAAAAAGCTCGATGTTACAGCGACAATGGCTTGCATTGGTACGGTGGTGCTCTGGTCGGCTGGGCCGATCTTTATCAAATACCTGACGGGGTATCTCGATTCATGGACACAGAATCTGCTAAGGTATTCAGTAGCGTGTTTGTTCTGGCTGCCGTTTCTTATACACTCCAATCTGAAGAGACGATTTGATAAGGCTATATGGTGGAGGGCAATTCTGCCAGCAGGGCCAAATATTATAATGCAAAGTATGTGGGCAGCAGCATTCTACTATATGGGGCCAGCGTTTTTGGTGCTGCTTTCGAAGACAAGCGTGCTCTGGGTGGCAGGCTTTTCGCTAATATTGTTTCGAGATGAGA
>Ga0315541_1003982_pt1 | contig 11069 bp, 12 predicted proteins | sample SalMarSW160190MG_FD_203095 | JGI IMG/M metagenome (GOLD analysis project Ga0315541, IMG submission 203095) | Salt marsh sediment microbial communities from the Plum Island Ecosystem LTER, Massachusetts, United States - Salt Marsh Sediment SW1601-190 ...
AACCTCAAACATATCGAACGTCTTAGGCATTATTGCTCCCTTAGGAATTGTAGCTCTGCTGTCCAGTGTTCCTTTCGTAGCTAGCTTCATTGCTGGTTTATTCGTAGGATTTAGAAGGAACTAACCATCTTTCTATTCCTTCACATAGTTAACCAGCTTTGGCATAAGTTCACTTCCTTGAAGTAGAACACCTAACTCTCCCATTTTACATTCTTTTTCGGAGAATCTCTGAACCCTGTCACCTTGCAGCTTGTTTCCAGTTATAAGGAGGGGCACGGGATCGTCACTGTGAGCCTTTAGCTTGCAAGGTGTTGAATGATCAGCTGTGATACAGATGATGTGGTCTTCCAGATTTATTTGTTGCAGCATGTTTCCTACGAAGTGTTTGTCAACGGTAGCGATAAGTTGAGATTTGAGTTTGAAGTCGCCGTCGTGACCCGGTTCATCCGGACCCTTGATGTGAATGTAAAAACAGTCATAATGGGGCAGGGCTTCAAACAGCTTTTTCACCCTAAGTTTACAATCTTTTTCGAGGCTTTTGGATGGAAGAGGAAGATCAACTAAACTCATTCCCGTCAGCCTCGATATTCCCCGTTCAACATTCATGTCAGCTAGACAAACAAAGTCGAGTCCGTAAAGTTCGCTGAGGGGAGGAAACTTTGGCACCACGCTACCCGCATCTCTGCTGAGTATGACGTTAGCCTTCAGCTTTCCCTCTTTGATGCGTCTCCTGTTTACTTCATTCTGATCCAGAACAGGTGTAGCTTTCTTTGTGAATTCGTTGACTAGCTCGGCTGAAATTTTCGTTTCTTCAGTTTCGTCAAGAGGTTCACAGGTTTTCAGAATCATCTCGGCTTCTAGGTCTGCCACGCCTAAACTGTTGATCCGTTTATAGGCTGGATCAGTGTTGCTTATGTTGCCTGAAAGATTCGTTTCTTCGCTTCTTATAATCAAGGCGGCTCGGTAGGTTGTGGTGCTTTTTATCTGTAAGCTTGCTGGATGTGACTCCAGTTGTATCTGTTCGTTAACTGCTTGGGCTAGTTCATCGGCTTCTTCCTGTGTCAAGTCTCTTCCAGCCCTTCTGTCGACGATAGAGTTGTCGGGTGCTAACGTTGCGAAGTTGCATCTGAGAGCCAAGTCGCCGTTTCTCATGTTTAGTCCTGCGCCGAGGGATTCGAGGGCGCCCCTGCTCACGTGATGTGCAAAGGGGTCGTAGCCTAGGATGGAGACGACGGCTACGTCGCTTTCGGGTGCTATACCCTTACCGACTGTGTACATGAGTCCTGTTTTTCCGGTTTTGGCAAGTGAATCCATGTAAGGGGTCTCAGCAGCCTCAAGTGGGGTCTTGCCGTCCAGCTCTTCTATGGGAAGGTCGCCCATTCCATCAATAACGATATAAATTAACTTCAAAGTCAAACTCTCCAAACCAAAGTTAACTAACAACACTCATTTTAAAAAAAGGTTTTCACAGAAATCGTGAAAGCAAAATATACCCAACTATCTCAGATTTAAACAAAATACAAAACGCAACCCGACAATCATATTAGGAGCCTAATAATACTTCATTGTTGAAAACAGTACTTTTTCCTGTTAACCCACTTCTTTCGGGACCTTGAAATGGGAATTTCTTCCCGCACTGATGTATTCTCCACCAAGGTTGCGTACAATGGATGCGATTTTAGCGAAATTGTCGGAACCTAGGAATCTCCGCGGCTTCACAATAATGAAGGTTCCGCTCTCTTCAAAGATTAACATACCCGCAAGTTCTGAAGAAAACGCCTGCTTAACATCGTTGACGCTGCGCTTTTTTTCTGAGGGCGCAACAGAAATTGCAGGAGCGGCGGCTGGTCCGCTTACCGCTTTGAGGGACTTGGAAACTTCAGCGAGGTCCCCTGAGATTACGTTCAGGACGCTGAGAAGTTCATCGACTTTTCGGGCTAGTTCTTGGATGTTTACTTTCTCTTCACCCATAAACCATTGCCTCCACACAACTGTTTTACAATAGGTTACTCATTTGTTTTGTCCTATCTTGTTAATTTTTGGAGCATTCACTGTTTATAGACAGAAACCTTTTCTGCGTGTTCAAGGCAAATAACAAAATGCTGGCGCATACAAAGAAAATGCGAGTGCGTAACTATTTGTTCGCTCTGGGCTTTATAGCCCTTTCAATCGGGTCAGTGATTTGGGTAACTAATTTTTTTCATTCCCTTCAGGAATATGATGAATACTGTGAAATGGTTACAGATCAAGGATTGGGGCTTCCAGCTCCCTATCACGTTTGGGACGGCGGAAGATACGTCAACATCACCCTTATTGCTCTGTTCTTTCTGTGGATACCCTTCATTGATCATTCTTTGCGAAAAACTGTTTACCCATTTTTGAGGAAAAAACTGACATACAGAGAAGCCAAAAGTTTTTCTCGTTCTGTCTCTCGATCGCTGTATGAAGACCTTTATAGACTAGTCTTGGGCTACTTCAAGAGAGCGAATCGAAAGGTTAAGGCAAAAATTTCTCTCTGGTTCATGAAACTTGAAACTTTTGAGCATGTGCACCTTCTGACAAAGGTTTTCAAATGGATTGTTTTGCCCTCAAGCGTTCTCTATGGTTGTGCAATTTTCATTTTCTTTGGGCAGAATGCTTTGGACTCTATTTTACTAGCGAATTTGCTGTTTTTCTACAGTAATTTTCTGCCAGATTTGCCCGCCATATTCCGAAGAAAGGTTTACCACGATGCAAGAGATAAATTCCACGAAGAGTTACCAGGGTATAAGACATATGCGCTTCTGCTGTTTGCTCCATTATTTATTGCGCTTTTGTTTTGTGGAAAAAAGATAAAGTGGAGGACAACCGAAACTTTCCACAATTTCAAGTCCCTCGTAGTCTATGGAGCCTTCCTGTTTATGCTAGGTTTTCTTGTTTTGATGGTCTTTCGAGTTTCTCTTGGAGGTATAATCGAAGTTCTTTTTGTACCCCTTTTTGGTTTGTTAGGTTACTTGACTCATCTGAAGGTTGATCATGTGTTTTAGACCCAAACTTTCCTGCGAACCGCAATAAAGCTTCGTTCAGGACAGAAATAGAATAACTAACAAAAAAGACAGAAATTTCTTATTTCACTATAACCACGGGACAGCAGGCTTTATCTACAACTCTAGAGCTGACACTCCCAAGAGCAGATACTCTACCACCTAACCCTCTGCTTCCCATGACAATTATGTCAAATTTGCCACGTTCCGCTCTATTAACAATTTTTTTATCAGGTTCTCCTTTTTCAAATCTCGTTGAGACCTTAAATTCAGGTTTTTTCTTTTGAACTTCTTTCTGTGCCTTAGATAGCACTTCCCTAAAAATAGTCTCTAATTCCTTAGCACAATCTGCAATAGCTTCTGATTTAAGCAGGTAAATGGAGTGTGAGTGCAAAAAAACCGGTGGGGCGACCGTGAGTAGCTCAAGCTCCGCTGAAGTTATCTTTGCCAATTCAAGCGCAAAATTTAATGCATTATTGGCTGCCTTGGAACCATCTAGTGCAACTAGAATCTTCTTAATCAAACATGTTTCCTCCAAGATATGAAACTGTTAATGCTGATAATAAAACTTCTTGAACCCACTCCAGAGTCTTGCAAAGATGTCTTCCAGCAACTCCCCTTCACTGCCACCATAGTTCCCCCGCTTGGGTGTCAATATCAGAGGTTAAGCATCACTGTAACTTCTTTAAAGTAGGCTCTTAATCTTGGCCTATTAACTTCAGAGTGTTCTTGGTTCAAGAATTCGTTGCAGATACAACCTAAACGGGTTTCCCTTTTGATGACACCCAGTTTTTCGCAGCATTTGCCAAAATTTTCGCAACACAAACAAAACTCTCTGTACATTTCGAATCCTAGCGCGTTTCTGATTATTGAGGCAGCCCATTTTGGATGCTGCAGAATGAAGTCATTAATTTCTGCGATGGAAACTTTCGGTTTGCATTGGAGCTTTTTTAAATCGTCCATCCAACTCAAAAATTGTTCCCCTATTGTTTAAGGAAATCTTAAAAGAAAAAGTTTATTGTTATTCAGAGTTTCTGACTGGGCGCACAATTCAGAATGCTTAAGATTTTAACATTAAATAAATGTGGAGAGGCAATATTCAGTAGAGCAGAAATGTTGGAGATTGACGGCAGCCAAAAGAGTGGCAGCGGAACAATATTACGGTTATCCATCGCCCTTGCAGGCATCCTAGGGGAGCCGTTGCACATTTACAATATCCGCCATAGACGCAGACAACCGGGACTGCGTCCTCAGCACCTTGAATCAGTGAATACAGCGGCGAAGCTCTGTAACGCTGAAACTGAGGGGGCAAAGCTTGGTTCTCGTGAACTGTGGTTCAAGCCAAGCGGTATCATAAGCGGCGAGGTGAGGGCTGAGATAGGCACTGCGGGAAGCATATCCATGCTGCTTTTAACGGTTCTGCCCATCTGCGCCTACGCCAAGGGCAACGTTACCGTTCATGTTGTTAATGGTGGCACGGACGTTCGCTACGCTCCTACGATTAATTACCTGAAATATGTGCTTTTACCCGTGCTTGATCGGGTGGGTGTGAAGGCTTCTTTAACTGTCAAAAGGTTCGGATATTATCCTAAGGGCATGGGCGAAGTCGTCTTGAACGTCAGTAATGGCTCTAAGCTCAGCGCCCTTTCCATAAAGGAGTTTGGTAGAATAGAAGAGATCGGGGGTGTTTCCGTCTGCACTTTCTTGGAGAAACAAAGGGTTGCAGAGCGGCAAGCTGAGGCGGCTACGAACGTTCTTAGAAATCACGGTTACGACGCAGAGATTCGTGTCGTTAATGACCGGTCTAATCCTCTTCAGAAGGGCAGTTCCATAGTATTATGGGCGAAAACAAGCAAAGGCGCCCTATTTGGAGGAGACGCTATAGGAGAACTGCGGAAGTCCAGCGAGGCTGTAGGCAGAGAAGCCGCTGAAAATCTGTTAAGGGAAACTGAAGCCCATGCTACGGTAGACGTTCATCTTGCGGACATGCTTGTGCCCTATGTTGCACTGGCAAACGGCACCTCAACATATATAACTCGAAAGATAACAGACCACTTAGACACTAACATTTGGTTGGTTGAAAAAATTTTAGGCATAAAATTTCAAGTTAAAAAAGTTGGGAACATCTATAGAATCGAGAAGAACTAAACAGTAACGATCATTTCCCATAAAAAAGGAGGTTAACTGATTACTTTCAACCTAGAGGAGTAGAAAGATGGCTAATGTCTGAGGAATTGAAGAAACAGGGATGGGTTAAGCGGACTACCATTGGGGAGCCAAGATTAAGCGAGATTGTTGATGAGTACAAATCTTTAGGCTTTGAAGTTCACCTAGAACCGGTAAATCTTGATGAGCTGGATGAAGAGTGCAGAAGATGTTACGAAAACGAGGTTAACAAATTCAAAACAGTTTACGTCAGAAAAAGAGGATGATTGATTTTTGCTGCTAGAATCGCCTAATGTAGATTGGTTCCTCTAATCCGCATTCTTTGCCACAAGATTTCAGAAGTCTAAGATACTCCATTCTGACTTGGGCTCTTTTACTTCCCTTCAGGTGAAGAATCTCTTTTTCCAGTGATTCTATTCGAGATTTCAGTTCCTCTTTTTTATTCTCAGTGGACAACTTATTTCCCCCCAGAAAAGGAAAGCAAGTCTTAATACATAATATACATTTAATCTCTAATAAACGTACCGACTTTTTAATCTTACTAATTGCACCTAAGGGCAGTCCAATAATGGGAATATGTAACTAGAAAGAGCGGGTCTATCTAACTTTTTACTTAGCGAAAGAAACCCTAACTCTAACTGAAAAGGTACCCTGCGAGCAGCAATCATTTAACTAAAAAAGCAAAATGGTTATAAGTCGCTTTTCTTGCTCAGCATTATTGAGGACAATTTCGTGAGTTTATGGAAACTTCGTTTTTCCTTGATAGGAACCCTAGCACTCATCATCGGATTATCCACGCTTTTCTTCACAGTTATTATGGCTTTAGCTGGCGTCAATCTAATGCTTTTACCCTTCCTCGTGGTCATCTTCAACATAGTCCAGTGGCTCATCGCCCCATACCTCATAGACGCCATGTACCGAGTGAAAGAAGTCAAAGCCTCAGAGGACCCAGCTTTACATGAAATAGTGGAAAGACTGAGCAAAAAAAGCAGAATCAAAAAACCGAAACTCATGAAAGCCAAAATGGCAATACCTAACGCCTTCGCATACGGTTCCCCCCTTACAGGAAGCAGAGTTGCAGTAACAACCGGACTTCTGGAAACCCTGGAGACAGAAGAAGTAGAAGCCGTAATAGGCCACGAATTAGGCCACCTGAAACACAGAGACGTACAAGTTATGATGTTTGTCTCCATCCTACCAGCAATCTTCTATTTCATCGGCTACTCAATGCTCCTCTCCTCCATGTTCAGCCGCAGAGACACCAGAAACAGCGGAGGAGTCGCTATCATCGGCATCGCAAGCATCTTCATCTACATGATACTCACCCTCTTCACCCTCTACCTAAGCAGAATACGCGAATACTTCGCTGACCGCCACAGCGCATCCATCGTCGAAGATGGACCCCGAAAACTTTCTGAGGGACTAGCGAAGATAGTGAATTCGACCAACAAAATGAAACGAAGTCGCCGCGATACAGGTGGTTCCAATTCGTTCAAGGCTCTCTTCATCTCTGATCCGGATCGATCAGAGTTAGATTCTGCGGCATTAACGCAGTTTGGTGGAGGCATGGGCGACAGGAAGCTTGTCGAAGAGGTTCTGCGAAGAAAAGTAACTAGTTTCGACAGGATCATGGAAGTCTTTTCTACTCACCCCAACATCGTGAAGCGTTTGAAGGCTCTCCAAGAACTCGATTAATTGTTGTTTTCCAAGTTCTTCGCAGTTTAGACTAGATTTTTCTCTATTTCTTCAACATAAAAGAGACAGAGTCTTCGCGAATTAAACAAGTGAAAAGGTCTTCAACGACTAAAAGCTATCAAGCATTTTTTTCAGCGATTCCGCTTCTTCTCGAAGCACAGCCACCTCACATTCTAATGCGACAGCTTTTCCCTCTGCTTCTTTTCTAAGCTTTTCTACCTCTGCCAGAAGCTTAGTTTTCTCGCTTTCCAGATTTTCGATCTTCTCCCGCAGATTCTTCAACGTTACCATTTATCGAGCCTCTACTCAATGAATCGTCTCCGAATTGATATAATCATTATTACAGCCGAAAACATAATCCAGAATCAGACATATCCGCTGAAGAAAGAACCTCGAAACCTAAAACAGGAACCTCAGCGTTAGATACTCTTAAATCGCCTTGACCAGCATGAGCAAATAATTCAGCTAATCATAGGAATTGGCAAGTTAACTCTGGGAGTCAAAGAACAATGAGAGAGTTGAACAAAAGAAACACAGCTTCTAGCGTAGGGAACAATCTGGAGTTCAAGATTCCCTCATGGAATCAAATTTACAGGTTACTCCTAAAATTAGCTGAGGCGGTTCGAAAGAGCGGGTTTGAACCTGACGTAATCGTGGGCGTTTCCAGAGGCGGCTGGATTCCAGCTCGAATAATGTCCGATCTGCTGGAAACTCCTAAACTAGCGAATGTAACAGCAGAGTTTTATGTGCGAGTCGCCGAAACCAAACGTGAACCCACCATCACGCAGCCAGTCTCTCTTCCAGTTAAGGACAAGAAGGTTCTTGTTGTTGACGATGTGACAGATACGGGTGAGAGCCTTAAACTCGTAAACTTGCACTTGAAGAATCAGGGTGCATCTGAGATCAAGATTGCAACCATCTACTACAAACCTTGGAGCATCACAGTTCCGCATTACTACGAAAAAGAAACGCGCTGCTGGATCGTTTTTCCTTGGGAGCAAAAAGAAACCGTTAGAAAAACTGTTGAAAAATTCAGAGGCGAAGGAAGAACCGTGGAAGATGCAAAAGAAAAACTAATCAGTTCCGGACTAAACAGGGAACTTGTGGAACGATTCATCAAAGAGGTTGCCGAGGAAGAACATTGACAGGAAAGCCTGAAGAACTCGACGAAAAAATCACTATAATCGGTTTCAGTAACGTTAAACTAGAGAACATCAACGCTTTCCTTGAACACTTCAGAAAAGAAAACAGGGAAGCCTCGGTTCAGTTTTTTGACGCCAAACACGTGGCAGGTTCCCAACACCTGTATTTTGCAGCCTTAAACGCGCTGAATGCCTTCGACAAAAACACAAACATATCAAACAATCTGGCGGTTGAGGCTCTCCTTTACGCTTCAGCCCAAAGACAGATAAAAAAAGCTGTAGAGATGCTGGGAATCAAGCAGGACTCTTCAGAAGTAGCAGCTGTAATAATGACAGAAAACAGGCACAAAAAAAATAACTACTTACGCCTAATTACCAAAATAATTCCCGGTGAACGCAACGACAACGTTCTAGAACTTACGGACAAAAAAATCGGGAATATCAAAAACTTGTTCAGGATTTCTGACCTTGAATTCGAGGCTAAGCTGGAGAAAGAAGGGTTAGAAAAAGAGGCGTTAACCGATCTTGTGATCGAACGCATGGCATTGTTAGTCACCAAGAGCTAGAGCATCTAAAATCTCTTTGAGGCTTATGGGACCCTCCCGAAGGATTCTCGGTTCTTCTGAAGTCAAATCAGCCACTGTTGACGGCATTCCCTGAGCCGTAGCTTCACCATCGAGAACAACATCTACCATTTCCTTCAACTCTCCAGATATTTCCTGAACTGCCCGCGGAGGCTCTTCTCCAGTTCTGTTGGCACTTGACCCAATCAGAAGACCTCCAGACAAGCGGATCAGATGAAGAGCCACATCACTGCCGGGTATTCTCAAGCCCACAGAATCCCAGCCGAAAGTAACAACGTCTGAAAGAGCAGACTTCTTGGGAAAAACCATTGTAAGCGGTCCAGGCCAAAACTTTGCAGCAAGTCTCTTTCCATTCGGGGAAACGAAAGCTACTTTGTCAGCGTCGACTATGCTTGCTGCCAATACGGGCAGAGGCTTGTTTCGGTCGCCCTTCACGTCTAGAATACGCTTCACGGCTTCAACGTTGAATGGGTCGCATCCTAATCCGTACACGGTTTCGGTTGGATAGACAACCAACCCGCCCCTTCTCACAATCCGAGCTGCCACCATAATGTTGTTTTTTGTTGCTTTCAGAAGTTTCATGTTTTCGTCGAATCGAATATGAAGAAGCTTCTATTAAGGTTCTATCCAACCTTTCTACTTCTGCTTTACCTGTCTACAAGAATAAGAAATGAAAAAAGGGAGAGAACAATCAACTGCTTGCTTTGGATTTCTATCTTGCTCTTGATTTAACTCTGGGTCCAAGGAGTGTCCAGAGCCATTCCACGAATTCTCTCAGGTTTTTCGTTTGTATGTACACGTCTCCGGGACCTCTTATCTCTGTAACTAATCCTTCTCCGCCAAGGATAGTTGATTTTAGTCCTCCGAACTTTCTGACCTTATAGTCGCAAGTGTCGCTGAAGGCCACTAGATGGAAGTTGTCGACGATCAATGATTTGGTGGCTTCTAAGGTGTGTTTGTCGATTGCTCCAAAAGTGTTTATGAAGAGTTTTCCGTCTCCTGAAACCTTTATCATGAAGAGCCCTTGTCCGAAGAGCCCTTTCGTGAATCCCTGCCATTTTATGTCCAATTCAACGTTTTGGGTGGATGCGATGTATGAAGCAGATTGTATAATATAGCCTTGGTTTGGCTTGACCTCCAGTGTTTCGATGTCGCCAACCGGAGCAGAAACGAAAGCAACTTCACTGGCGCCTTCCTTGGCTCTGTAATCGTTTACAAAAAAGGATTGGCGCCCCAGGAGGGTGAGACCTAAGGTGCCTAATAGGCTCCTTTCTCTCATCCGCGTCTTCACATCTATGTTGGGTTCCATGTAGGTCATGGCGCCAGCTTCTGCAGTTACAGATTCGTTAGGTTCCAACTTGACAACAAGCATCGAATATGAGGGCTTATATTTAATTTCATACTCCAAGTTTTAACTCGCCACCTTAAATTCTGTTAAAGTTTTTTTGAAATATCAGCCAGATAACTAAATCTTTGTATTATCCAGATTTAAAATTATCCTCAAGCATTTGAGGCTGGTAGTAAGAGTTTTAAGTTATTATTCTCCGTCCCTTATTCTAAGTTAACGGGTGTATTGATAGAAGATGGTTCGAATAGCGGTTCTCGACGAAGAGAGATGCGAATCCAAACGTTGCGGTAGACCATGCTATCGCTTCTGCCCGCCAGTGAGAAACAAGATTGAAGCCATCATATTCGAAGGCGACAAGCCTCAGATCGTGGAAAGTCTATGCGTAGGATGCGGTATCTGCGTGAGGAAATGCCCATTCAAAGCCATCTCCATAGTCAACTTGGCGGATGAACTGGACGAAGAGTGCAGCCACCGGTTCGGACCCAACACCTTCAAACTCTTTCGTCTCCCAACACCCTCCTCAGGCGTAGTTCTGGGTCTTCTGGGACAAAATGGTATAGGAAAAACCACTGCACTCCACATTCTTTCCGGAGAAATCAAACCGAACCTAGGAAAATATGGTGAGCCTCCAGAGTGGACGCAACTGATTCAACATTTCCGTGGCTCAACCCTTCAGGAATATTTTCAGAGACTAAGCGAAGGAAACATGAAGGTTGTGCACAAGCCCCAGTATGTAGACCGGATATCTCGGGTTGTCTCTGGCAAGGTAGGGGAGCTTCTTGAAAAAGTCGACGAGCGGAACAAGTTGGGTCAGCTTACCGAAAAGCTTCAGCTTAAGACCATTTGGAACAGAAACCTGAAGGTTTTGAGCGGGGGAGAACTTCAGCGGGTGGCTGTCGCCGCATCTATATGTCGAGAAGCAGATGTCTACCTCTTTGATGAGCCTGCCAGCTATCTGGATGTGAAGCAGCGGCTACAGGTCGCCAAGGCTATTCGAACACTCAAACAAGATGGAAAAACAGTTATTGTTGCAGAGCATGACTTGGCGATTCTCGATTATCTGTCCGATCAAATCTGCATTTTTTACGGTGACCCCGGAGTTTACGGGGTA
>Ga0315541_1003984_pt1 | contig 11065 bp, 8 predicted proteins | sample SalMarSW160190MG_FD_203095 | JGI IMG/M metagenome (GOLD analysis project Ga0315541, IMG submission 203095) | Salt marsh sediment microbial communities from the Plum Island Ecosystem LTER, Massachusetts, United States - Salt Marsh Sediment SW1601-190 ...
GATACATTTTTAACAAACCATTGTGTTGTAGTAATGGAGGTCTCAGACCAGACGGTCGTCATCGCCGACCCCGTTTTTGGCAAACTGAATATGTCACACGAACAATTCGAGAAAATCTGGCGATTTACCGGCATCGTTCTTAAACGAGAAACTACAAAAAAAATCTAATCTTATATTTCAATTCATCTCAAATGCGTATTTCTTAATTTCATTTAGCCACAGCAGAAACAGACCCGTTTTCGAAATATGCACCACGATAGTAGTATTATTCCCACCTTCTTTTAGGTTTTTTGGCAAACTGTGACATACATCTGTCACACTTCCGATAAAAATATGACTAATTAATGTGAAATAACCGATATCTACCCCGGATATGATGACAGTAACCTGCAAAAAAGGACAAGTAGATAAAACCGGCCGGGCTAAAATCTCGGGGGGGATTAGCTCGGCTGGCTCGAAATTGAAACGCCCCGTTGCCTGCTATCCTGATTCAAAGTTCTCTGAGTCGCTCATGATTTTTTCGATGTGCTTGCGATAAGGTCTTGTTAGTAAAATGCTATCCCAGAAGGTCCAATTCAAATCATCCGGTTAGATTAAATATACGAATCGTCAACATAAAACGCCGCTACATCGGCAATACATCCAAAATCAAACCTGACAGATTATTAATAGTCGTTCATTTTGTCTGCTTCCGCTTAGTATTAAGATAATCATTATTATAGTTCCAAAGTAAAAAGTCATTTTTAAAATCTGGTCCTGTGGCTATGAATTTTTGATAAAATTTCTCAGCTTCCTGATGTCTCCCCCAAAATTGGTAGATAGTTGCAAGATATATCAGGCTGCGCTGTCCCTCATAAGAAAAAGCACCCTTGTCTGATTCCAAATCCACGATTTTTCTAAAATATTTTTCCGCCTCTGCATATTGTCGCGTTTTGATTAAATGATGCTTTCCCATCCAGTGAAGTGCATATATATCATTTGGGTCAACCTCAAGTTTACTCGTTGCCGACTGTTTCAAATCTTCGGTTAATTGCGAATGGCTGGCATAACGCTCATACCCTCTGTATAAGTTCCAAAAAAGGGTGCCGGATAAAACGACAATCACAAATAATCCTGCAATACGCAGCGTTTGCCGGTCTGTCCTGGTAAAAGCGCCGATTAAACAACCTATGATACCATAAACAGCGGTATTCGCGATTAAAAGAAAAACCCATTCCCCCCATACGTGTTCCTGCATAATCCTGATATATAAACTAAGGCAGCAAAAACCCGGCCAATTTATGAAAGGAAACGAACTTAAAGTCAGCCGGGTAATTAAAAAACCGGCAATTGTAAAAATCACAGTAGTAACAGCACTTCGTTTCCACTGGATGCGCATGAGAAGCCTCACTCAATTTTTTTTCTATAAAGCCGGGTCTGCAAAGCGGTTTTCCACGGTGTCCAATCCGAATCACCCGGCTCGCTTTCGATGGCCGAAGTTACCTGGCTTACTTTAGCGTCCAAATCGTCAATATAATATACCATAAACGCTTCCGGCGTCGCCGGCAGCTTCGGCGAGCCATAATCGTACGCACCATGGTGAGACAAAATTATATGACCAAGAGCATCCAGGATAGTCTGCTCAATGTCGGTCCCTTTTGCCTTCAACACATCGGCTTTCTGATTTATCATAATAAAACTTTTGACAATATGCCCGATTAGCTGCCCGGAATCAGTATATGAAAAGGCCATATCATACGAAAGCTCCTCGGTCTTACCGATATCGTGAAGAAAAACCCCAGCCAAAACCAAATCCGGCTGCACATCAGGATAAAACGGCAATATCGCAATCGCTACTCGCAGCATATTGTGCGTATGCTCTAACAGCCCGCCGAGATAATCGTGATGCAGCTTTACACCGCCCGGGACATTGCAAAATTTCTCCATCAGTTCTTTATCTGCCAGAAATTCATCTACGAGCGATTTTAATTGAGGATTTTTTATCCGACCTATAATTTTTTTTACCTCCTCAAACATCTGCTTCGTGTCTTTATCCGTTCGTGACAGAAAATCTTCCAGACTGACCTTCTTCGTATCAACGATACTGATATTATTTATAATGATTTGCAGATTGTTCTGATAAAGCTCGCTTCTTCCCTGTACGTTTACAAAACCGGGTTTCGGCAGTGCCTTATAAACCTCCTCGGTCGCCTGCCACATCCGCCCGTTGAGCCGACCCGTGCGGTCTGAAAGGAACATTGCTATATACAAATCACCTCGCGTTGTGCTTCTAAGAATCGGGTCTCTGGCCAGATAAACATCGTCGATTGCTTCCCCCGGTTCAATCTCATTGATGAATTTGTGCGCCATTGCTCACTCCATAAAATCAAAAAATAATCCTTTGGGATAAATAATATACTCTCCAGCAGTGATTATCAAGGCAATAATCTCTGTTGACACCAGGGACAATAATTCCAATAAGCTGAATCCACCGGCCAGCGACAACGCTTACATATTTCAGGGAAAGGGTGAACCTGCCAGGGCCGCTGCACCTTCCTGCGGCACCATGGGCAATAACGCATAAATCTCATAAGTTTACCGCCGCAATATTTACATCGAGCGTTATATCGAATACCTCTCGAAGAGGTAGAGCTTAGCGATTTAAATCCCGGTCCATAACACCAGGGACAAAAACGCCATTCCGGCAATACCCCTCTATGGCAACGGGTACAAATATGGCTAAACCGGCTACGGCTGTCGAATCGGTTGCGACTGCTGCCACACCACGGGCAAATAAGCATGCTCTCAGCTATCGGCTCACCACACTCTACACATCGTAAAAGGACAGGAAAAATTTTGCTGTATCGCTTGATAAAGGCCTTCCGCCGCATCTTCTGCCAGTCCGGCTTTGTTCGGCTCTGTAATCTCTCAAGCCCGCTTCGAAGGGCTTTCGGCATTGCCTCACGCAGCTCCGCCAGCATTCGCTCAGCATTGGCGAAACGCTTCGTAGGGTCAACCGACAGGGCCTTTCGCATAAATCTCACCATAGCCAGATTTGTCCGCTCCCGCAGACGCTTTAGCCCTCGAGGCGGCCAGCGAAAAGGCCAGCGTGGCAAAACACCGGTGATATACTCATAGAGAATTATAGCCGCCGCAAAACAATCACTGCGATACGTAGGCCTGCCGTACGCCTGCTCAGGTGCTACGTAACCAGGCGTCCCGAAGTCATCGACAGTTTCCATTCTGCCTTTGAGTTTAAGGCAAATTCCAAAATCACCCAGCGCAACCCGGCCATCGGGAAACAGAAATATATTGCCCGGAGTTACATCACAGTGCACCAGCCGACTCCGATGCGCATAGGAGAGCCCATCAAGCACCTGAATAATTATTGATAATATCCGCCTTACCGACATCGGCTTAGAGCAATCGTCCAATGTCTTAACCGACAATTCTGTCGCCAGAACCGCATGGCCCTCGATAATATCAGCATTCTTAACCGACAATATATGCGGATGGCGCAGCTGGGCAACCAGGCGAATCTCCCGAAACAAACGCTGGTTATCACGCCTGCCAGTCACACCTACCTGCGGTATCTTCAAGGCAACAAGAATATCTTCTACACAATCCTTGGCCCTCCAGACCTCGCAGCTTCCTCCCGTGCCAAGCAGCTTTTCCAGCCGGTACTTCCCAAGCCGATTGCCGGGCTTTAATTCCGTACCTAACGAGTCGAAAGAACCCACTACACTTGTTCCCAACGGGCTATTCACCCTATTCCCTTACTTTCTCAACAATTCAGAAAATCGCTCTGCAAACAATAAACCTGGATTCACCAGTTCACCTCCAAAACAATCACGGAGAGAGTAACTAAATTCTATCCGAACACGAAAAAACTGCCAAGACTATTTTCCTTCATTTTTTCAAAGCCTCTTAAGTCTCAGCTACCAAAAACGAAATATGCTTGCCCCGTTAGAAATTCCATGGTGATAATACAAATCCCATTAGAGACCCAAAGCAAGGCATCTTTAAAGAAGCCGAAAGGGAAAATTTCTAACGGGGCTTGCAACTATTCATACTTTGGGCTATAAATGTGAGATAAAATACGATATTCAATATATCCATCCTCCAAAGTAAGACTTCTACGGGAGACGGATGAGGTACGAAATATGAAGTATAGTCAAATGTTCATACCGACGGTCAAGGAGGTCCCTTCCGATGCGGAGACAATCAGCCATAAATTAATGATTCGAGCCGGCCTAATCCGTAAAGTCGCCAGCGGCACATATACATACCTGCCCCTCGGCTGGCGAAGTCTGCTAAAGACCATCGAAATCGTCCGCGAGGAAATGAACAAATCCGGCGCCCAGGAAATCCTTATGCCGGCCCTACAGCCGATAGAGCTTTGGCAAAAAACCGGCCGAGATGTTGATTATGGCGAAACGATGTGCCGACTCACCGACCGTCACGGCAGAGAAAATGTCCTCGGCCCTACAGCAGAAGAAGTCGTAACCTATCTCGCTGCAGGAGAGATAAATTCTTATAAACAATTGCCCATCAACCTCTATCAGATAAGCTCAAAGTTTCGCGATGAGTTCCGCCCGCGTTTCGGCCCGGTCCGCTCGCGAGAATTCATAATGAAAGACGCCTACAGCTTTAATGCCGACCCGAAGAGTCTCGATGAAACTTACAGGATAATGTACGAAACTTATTGCCGTATCTTCAAACGCTGCGGCCTCGAATATGTTATCGTCGAGGCAGAAGTCGGCGAGATGGGCGGCTCCGACTCGCACCAGTTCACTATCCCCTGCGAATCCGGCGAGGATACAATCGTTTATACCGAAGACGGCTCTTACGCAGCAAACCTTGAAAGGGCCGCCGTTGACCCGCTGACGAAACAGAAGACAGAAGACAGAAAACAGAAGACAGAAGAAGTTCATACTCCTAATATCGGCTCTATCGAAGCCGTCTGCGCGTTTCTAAAAACACAGCCAAAGGATATGATTAAAACCCTCATCTACTCATCAGATAACGAAGTAATCGCCGTTTTAGTTCGAGGTGACTGTGACGTTAATCCAGAAAAACTAACACAAGCTATCGGTGGCAAACACGTTGAGTTAGCAGAACCGGAAGATATAGAAAAATTAACCGGCGCCAAGGTCGGTTTTGCAGGTCCGATGGGATTGGAAAAAAAGGTTGATAAGCTGATTATCGATTATGCCGTCGCAGCGATGACTGTCGGAGTAACAGGCGCTAATAAGACAGATTACCACGTTAAAAATGTTGTGCCCGGCAGAGATTTTCCGCTCGAAGGCAAAAACGTTACTACCGCGGATATCCGCTATGCGGTCGAAGGTGATACGCATAACGGTAAAAAGCTTCTTTTCAAAAAGGGTATTGAGGTCGGCCAGGTCTTCAAGCTCGGAACAAAATACTCCGAAAAGCTCGGGGCAAAATTCCTCGATGAAAACGGCAGGGAAAGGCCCTGCATTATGGGCTGCTACGGCATCGGCATAAACCGTATCCTTGCCGCTGCAATTGAAATCAGCAACGACAAAAACGGCATTATCTGGCCAATCAGCATCGCACCCTTTGAGGTCATAGTAACCAGCGTAAATCAGGATGAGCCGGACGTTGCAAAAACGGCTGAAAACATCTATCGGAAACTGCTCGACTCCGGAATTGACGTTCTTCTCGATGACCGTGACCTTCGCGGCGGAGTAAAATTCAAAGATGCCGACCTCATCGGCATACCGGTAAGAGTTACAGTCGGTAGAAAATCCGTCGCCGACGGCAATATCGAAATCAAGCTCCGCGCAGAAGAAAAAAGCCATACCGTCCCGATTGAAAAAGCAGCGGATAAAACGATTGAAATTGTAAATTCACTAAAAGAGAAACTAAAATCACAATACAAAAACAATAAAAACGTCCTCATCTTAAAAAACTAAGAAGTGCCAATGTGGGACCTAAAAGAGCCCAAGCCGGTAAAGTTAATAGTCGCAATTTTGGCATCCGAACACCAGTGCCTGCATGTTGCCATAGAAACCATCGAAAATAAATTCGGAAATATTGATTTTACAAGTGACGTCTGGCCATTCACCCAGACAGATTACTATAAAGACCAGACAGGCCCGCATATCCTAAGGCAGTTTGTCACTATCGAACGGTTAATCGACCCCGGAAAATTGGCTAAAATCAAACATAAAACAAACAAGCTCGAACAAAAACTTGCCAAGTCTCTGGCCCTTCCTGTCTCAAGGCCGGTAAATCTGGACCCCGGTATAATCGAGCCATCGAAGCTCGTTTTAGCCACAACAAAAAACTACTCCCATCGTATATATATCGGTAAAAAAATGTATGCCGAAGTTACACTTGTTTTCGATAAAGGCGCCTGGCAGTCTCTGCCTTACACCTATCCGGATTATACTCAGCAGTGTTACTTCGACTTTTTTGTTAAAGTCAGAACCCGATTACTGGAGCAATTAAAATCGAAACGACAACAATATCAGCACTAATTTTACTGTTCGGCTCTTTTATCCTGTCTGTAATTCTGACGGCCGTTACAAAAAAACTTGCTACCCGTGCCGGCTTTGCAGCCCATCCATCGCAGGACAGATACCACAGAGACATTGTCCCTCTCGGCGGCGGTATTGCAATCTTCATTACACTAATGGCTTTCATCCTCGTTGCTACAATTGCAATAAAAGTCTTTCCCGTCCATCTCAATTGCCTTGCCCAAACCGCTAATATAGAACTCGCTGACTTTTTAGCCAAAATAAACCAGCTCTGGTTTTTATTTCTCTGCATTTTTATATTGTTTGCTCTGGGTCTTTTGGACGACATAAAATCTCTCAGCCCGTATTCCAAACTTATCGTTCAATTCGCAGTCGCCATAATAGCCGCCGCCTTTGCAGACATTCGAGTCGAGCTTTTCATCGAAAACAAAATAATTACCACCGCCATCTCAGCCGTTTGGATTGTCCTGATTATTAACGCCTTTAACTTTCTCGACAATATGGATGGCGCCTGTGCCGGTATCGCAGTTATAGCCAGCTCCATTTTGTTTACCGCTGCCGCATTAAGCGGCCAGGTCTTTGTCGGCGGGCTGGCAATTGTCCTTATAGGGACATTGCTCGGCTTCCTTTTGTTCAATTTTCCCCCGGCCAAAATCTTTATGGGCGATGCCGGCTCTCTTGTAACAGGTTTTTTTGTTGCAATGCTGACTTTGCGCACTACTTATTACCACCAGGCACAATCCGGACAATGGTATGTAGTTTTTATGCCTTTTCTCGTTATGGCTGTACCTCTGTATGACTTTATCAGCGTAACATTGCTCCGCTTAAGCCAGGGGAAAAGCCCTTTCATCGGTGACACTCAGCATTTCTCTCACCGATTAAAAAGGCACGGACTAACAGACACCCAAACAGTCCTGACTTTATACTTAGCTACCCTTTGCACGGGTCTTGGCGCAACATTTCTATACCAGGTAAGTCTCGCCGGTGTCATACTAATCTTCACACAGACAATTATGGTATTAGCCATTATCGCTATTCTTGAAAGTACTTCAAAAGATGATAAAACCGGTAACTAATTCGAGCTTGTCCAAAAGCAAAGGCCTGCTGGTTTTAGAATACATTCTCTTCGCCGTCTGTCTTTGTGTAATTGCACTTCGCGCCACATTGACCGAAGGACCAGCAATACAATCATCAATGCTGGGAAATATCAGTGACAACATTTACACTTTATCCGTATCGTCTGTTCTAATATTCTCATTTATCCTTTGGCTTATATGGAGTTTTTGCAGCGGTAAATTTCTGTACCGTCTCTCAGGAATAGAATTCGGTCTGTGTTTGTTTTGCATAGCTGCCGTTATTTCAGGATTTGCCGCTCCAAATAAGCGACTTGCAATAACCAGCATTATAACATTACTCGCCCCGCTCATTATGACCATTCTGCTGGTACAAATACTCGATTCTCATTTAAAAGTAAAATTGCTGCTCTGCGTCATTGCCGCCTTAGCCATCGTTTCTGCATATCAATCAGCCGAGCAGCTCTTCCTCAGCAACCAGATGACAATTGACCAATATGAAGAAGCTCCGCAGACATTACTTGAACCGCTCGGCATAGAGCCAAACACATTCCAGCATTTTCTCATCGAGCATCGGCTCTATTCCAGAGGCATCCGCGGCTTTTTCACAACGAGCAACTCCGCCGGCTCATTTCTATTGATGGCATCTTTTGCCGCTATCGCTTTATTTATTGAAAAATTCAAAAATCGCAAATCCGACTCTTTCAAACCACTGTACCTCTACTCCTGCGGTGTAATCGTAGCGGTCATTCTACTCAACCTTGCTTTTACAGCCAGCAAAGGCGCAATCATCGGACAGCTCTTCGCTTTAGTATTGTTTTTTTCGTATCTTCGCTTCGGCAACCGGCTAAAAGCTTATAATAAAATTATATTAATTGGATGCTTACTGCTTTTTATCGCAGGCAGTTGCGCGATTGCGTGGTATGGTTTGTCCCACGGCCGACTGCCGGGCGGCAATTCAATGCTCGTCAGATGGCAGTACTGGCAAGCATCGGCGAAAATGTATGCCGACCATCCCCTCACCGGCGTTGGCCCAGGCAACTTCGCACATTTCTACCCTCACTACAAACCCGCAGAGGCACTCGAATCTGTTGCAGACCCGCACAATTTCCTGCTCGGTATCCTGACCCAATATGGCCCGCTCGGCCTAATCGGATTTCTGGCTATGCTCCTGATACCATTATGGAGAATAATTCCATCATCGAGCATCGAGAAAAGCCCTCCTCCGCAAGCTCACAGGCATCTGCCGGGATTTAGAACTCTCGCCATTATTTATCTGTTTGTTATTTCTGCCGCCTTGTTGCTTATCAGACCAATGATTATACGTTCGGAACTTGGCGATACTTTCGAAGTGATGCTTTATATGATATTAACTTTATACATTGCCCCTGTAGCTGCATTTTTCATCGGATTTTGGCTTCTGACTTCAAACGGAAAAAAACAAACACGCAATACGCAATACACAATACGCAATACGAGTATTATCACCGCCGCCCTTTTTTGTGCGGTCCTGGGCGTAATGCTGCACAATCTAATAGACTTTGCAATCTTCGAACCGCCTGTCCTAACAATATTCTGTGCGACAATAGCCGCCTTAATTGCGACACAAATTAATCAAAAACAACAACCGTCTATTATCTTAAAACCGGCTCCTTTTGCAAAAGTGATTGTGCTGATAATCACAGCGGCAATATCCTGGGCATATCTGAAATACTGCCTTATTCCGGTAGCAGCAAGTACCACGAAAATCCAGCAGGCCCATAGTGATATATCAATGGGATTCTTCGAGCAGGCTTGTAACCTTTTGGCTGACGCCGCTGATGATGATAAACTAAGCCCGACAGCACTTTATTTGAACGGCCGACTTTATCTGCAGAACTATTACGATACGGGACAAAAGCAATCCAATCTTCTCAAAAAAGCCGAACTGTGCTTTCTCGGAGCAACTGCTCGCGACAGTGCAGACTTCAAAAGCTACGAGAAACTAAGCACAGTCTATGACCTGCTTGGCCAGACCAAAGAAGCTTACGACTGGGAGCTTCGGGCGGTACAATGTTATCCCGGCTCAGCAGAAATCCAGTTTGAACTCGCGCAAATCGCCGAGAAACTGAACAAAACCGATGCCGCTATCACTCACTACAAAAACGCAATCGATATCGAAGACAGCTTCCGCAGACAATTCAAGACAATGTACCCCAATCGCAAAATTGTAAGCAGATTAGATGAAGACAAACACAACAACGCAAAACAGCGTGTAGAACTTCTCACCAAAGAATCAACTCCATAACCAAATACAACACATAGATGCACATTACGAGATACGAGCTATTATCTCATCAGGTATGTCAAAATTTGCGGATGTATTCTGAATGTCGTCGTGGTCTTCAAACGCCTCCATCAGGGAAATTATCTTCCTGGCGGTTTGCTCATCATTGACAGGCACCGTGTTCAGCGGCATCATTGAAATTTCGGCTACCTCGGTTGGTATCTCTTTTTCCTGCAGAGTCTTTTTCAATTCTTCGTAAGCAGCAGGGTCGCAGGTCAATTCGTAAACCGGCCCCGTATTTTGCATATCGTCTGCACCTGCTGACAGGGCAATTTCCAGAAGCTCATCTTCACCGATGTTATCCGTGCTCACTGTAATCAGCCCCTTCTTGCTGAACATCCAGCCGACACAACCGCTTGCCCCTAACGAGCCGCCGTGCTTTTCAAAGATTCTTTTAATTTCCGGCGTAGTCCGGTTACGATTATCCGTCAACACCTCGACCATTATAGCCACACCGCTCGGCCCGTATCCCTCGTACAGCACCTCTTCAAAATTAACTCCCTCTAATTCGCCGGTTCCTTTTTTAATGGCCTTTTCAATCGTATCCTTCGGCATATTGGCCGCCTTGGCCTTGTCGATTGCATACCGCAAAGACAGATTCGCAGAAGGGTCTCCGCCGCCGCTCTTGGCTGCTACGATTATCATTCGAGCTACCTTGCTCCACATTTTGCCGCGCTTCGCGTCGACCGCCGCCTTTTTATATTTTATTCCCGCCCAGTGTGAATGACCTGACATATCTGCTCCTAATAGAAAATAGCTCTAATAATCGCAATAAAATATACGATACCTGCTTTCGCAGGCACAAACATACACAATACAAAGCATTATACTTTATTTTTTCCTCAACGCATAACCATTTTTCCCAAGCTTTTTAATTACATCGCTGCAATCGGGCCTCCCGGTCAGACTCGAAATCATCATAAGCCAATTAAGCTCACTACGGTGGAGGCAGCACAGATACAGTCCAGCCGATAGCTTCGAGCATCGGCTGAATTTCAGGGTTAGCCATAAACAGGTTCCAGCATACCCGGGTGCGGTAGTTTTCAATCATTATCACAATCGGCCCTTCATCGATTGCCAGGTAGGTATCCGAGAACCAGTTCTCCTGCAGATTAAAGGCATCGTAGAAACCAAATGGCCCCCAAAGCTTATCGCCATAGTTATGATAGAAATGTTTC
>Ga0315541_1003986_pt1 | contig 11064 bp, 9 predicted proteins | sample SalMarSW160190MG_FD_203095 | JGI IMG/M metagenome (GOLD analysis project Ga0315541, IMG submission 203095) | Salt marsh sediment microbial communities from the Plum Island Ecosystem LTER, Massachusetts, United States - Salt Marsh Sediment SW1601-190 ...
CGACAGCAACATGGATGCCATGCGTCAGACGGGAGAGAACTCCCACAGAGAGGTCGACCAGTACAACGGCGGGCTGGAGGACTATGCACGTCGTGCTGTCCAGAACAGGAAGGCCAGACTGCTGAAGCAAGCGGACTTGCTGCACTCTCTCGGCGTTCCTGTTCGTAAGGCGGAGAGTGTGCCTGAGACGTTTGCCGTGCCCGTTCTGAGGAAGAGAGTCGTCGTGAAGCCACAAGCGCCGAGCACGGCGTACCAGCCGGAACCAGCGCTCGACGAATCCATCTACCAGGAGATCCTTCGGATCACGCACGAGCTGGGCGTAGCCGCTGAGCGCCAACCGAGCCTGTACGCAGACAAGGATGAGGAGGCGCTGCGGGATCTGTTCCTGATGATGCTGGCGCCGAACTTCGACAGCGCTACGGGCGAAACCTTCAACAAGAGTGGCAAGACAGACATACTGATACGGCACGAGAACGTGTTCGTTGCGGAGTGTGCTTTCTGGGGGGGTATGAAGGCGTTCCTGGAGAAGATGGACCAGGCCCTTGGCTATCTGACGTGGCGCGATTCGAAGGCGGCAATCCTCTGTTTCGTGAAGAACAAAGAACTCGGGCCTGTCCTGGAGCAGATCGTAGAACGGACGTCAGAGCATACCTGCTTCGTCAAGAGCCGCGGCAAGAACGCAGACAGCTGGTTTGCCTTCGAGTTCCGCTTGCCAGACGATCCGACCCGGCCCGTGCATCTGGCGGTCCAGTGCTTCCACTTCCCCGAAGCTCCCCGTTGAAGCCGCGCTCATAAATGTTGACTGCCCATCAGAGGTCGGCAGCCGAATCCCAGAGGTGACGCAACGTGGAAGGTGAAGGTGAGATCCGTGAGCGAGCGCCTCAGGCTACAGATCACCGGTAGCGGACTTCTGGCAGCAACTCCGAAGTGGATGCGGCGACCGGAAGGAGCGCTGCGAGCTGGCCGAGCGGCAGATATCCGTCGACCCCCGGAGCTTCCTCTTTCCGTGCGTCCAGTTCACGGCGGCGGGACCCAACAGCCAATGGTGCATCGGCAACGTGTTCGACGGAATGGACGAAGCGGCCCGACGCCGGATCCACGACGAGTCAGATCGGGAGAAGGAGGCCTGCCGAACTTGCGCGGTCAGCGATAGGTGCAACAACACGTGCGGGTGTCTCAACTGGCAGACGACCGGCACCGTCAACCGCGTCTCGCCGGCCCTGTGCAGGCACGAGCGCATCCTCATCCCCATCGCCGACCGCGTGGGGAAGACGCTCTACCGGGAGCGCAGTCCCCTTTTCCTGCACAAGCACTACAACGCGGCCTACCCCGTGCTGTCGCTGCTCGAGGACGCACTGACTGACACACCGCCTGCCGCAGACTGAGGCCAGGGAGCCGTGCGGCGCCAGGGCGTCTCGCCGGCGCGCTCACTCCTTCGGCAGCAGCGTAACCGTGCGCTTCTCGACAACAGCTGCCAACACCTCCGACCGGCCGCCCCGCGTCTTCGAAGAGACGCTCATTTCCCCCTGGACCACTTCGCGGCATATGTGGCCCGTGGCCTTGTCGACCTCGATGGTGCCCTCGGCGGAACCTGCGGACTCGGTTTCCGTCCTCGACGCGCCGGTCGGGCTGAACTGCGCTCGTCCCTCAGACCGGACCGTGATGACGGCCAGTCCCTTCTTGTGGCGCTTGAACTCGAACGTCTCCACGGGCATCTGGAGCCGCGCATCGCCCAGATCAATCTGCCGCCGCCAGGAATCGGCGGGGCCGACCGGTCCCTCTGCGTATATCGCAAGCGCGCCCTCCAGCAGCATCCGTAGAGTCATGGTCATCATCTTCTGCTGCTGGGCCCTCAAGTCGGATCCCATTTCCTCCCGGAATTGCTCGAGTTGCGCGGCCAGCTCCTCACTCAGACCCTCCGGCTCCTCCCCAAAAATGTCGCTCGCCTCCGGCTCCGGGACCTCCAACGCCAGGACCCGGCCCTTCGGCGAGAGCGTCATTGAGAACCCCTGAGCCAGAGTCGCCACCTGGGACGAGACGCCAGGGGCGACCTCCGTCCTTGCAGACGAATCGTAGCTAGATTCGCCGTCTGGCCCGCTGTGCTCCATCTGCATCCGGTCGCAGGTCACGTTGATCACTGCGTTGCCCTCGCCGTCAACTTCCTGCACTTCGAAGGTATAGTCAAGAGTGACCGTGGCGGCGTTCTTTTCCTCCTTGCCCTGAGTGATATCGGTGACTTCAGAACTCTCCTCGCAATGGAACGCGTAGGACTTGCCGGCCTCCAGGCGAAAGCTCAGCTCCACTTTGCTCATGTCCTGGCGCAGCAGCGAGACCACGAAGATCCCGGCGGCGATAGTCAGGACCCCAACGACGCCCAGCGCGACCAACAACGTCCGAACGAGCCTGGACCGCTCCATACCGGCTGCCCCCTTTCCCCTCGGGTCGACCGGGAGTATACGGTCTTTGAAGCGCCGCCGCAATCCCTTTGCACGGACCGGTCCGCTCCACATCGGCCGAGCCGCTTATCCCTCGTGGATGGCAAGGAGAAGCGCGGCCAGGTGCGCGTCGAGGTAGGCGTCGGGATCGCCCGCGGGCACGGCCTTGCGGTCCAGCTCGTAGGTGATCATCTTCAGGCCGAGCTCGACGCCGCAGTACGTGCCCAGCGAGCCCGGCATGGTGGGCAGGTCATTGAGTGGCAGCGGGCTGACCCGGGCCATCCGGCGTGCGAGCGCCCGGGACGCCTCGCCCCCGTCCGCGTCTATGCAGTTCAGCGGCGAATGCACCGAGACGATGCAGGAAGGGCGGTATTGGGCGATGGCGGCCACCAGCGCGCGCGACTCCGGCTCGCAGAGCGGCGACTCGCCGTGACGGCTACTTGACCGGAAGTTCCCCGTCCTGAAGTTGCGGTTCACGTCCACGCCCTTGGCGTTCCAGCGGGTGCCGGCGGCCAGCCCGTCCGGATTGGCCCGGGGGATCAGGATGACCTGCCTGCCGGCGCAGTCTTCCGGATGGCTCTCCAGGTGGCGGGCCAGGCGCGCGACCAGGTCGGCGCTGGCCGGTTCGCTGCCGTGGATGCCGCCCAGTATCAGCACGCACCCAGCCGACGCGCCGAAGGCGAGCGCCTCGATGGGCCGCCCCTGCACGGACCGGCCAAGCTCGGCTCTGCGCGGGGGCAACGAAGTCGCCCGAGGCGCGGCCTCGCGCGGTCGGGGGAGCCGGCGCGGTGGCGCCGGCCGGGCCGTTGTGTCGCCCGTGGGGCCCACAGCCTGCTCCACCGGCCCCGTCGCGCAGCCCGCAAGCAGCGCCGCCACCAGGAGCATGGGCGCGGCCAATACGTCCAACCGCAGGAGCGTTCTCATCGCACCGCCAGCTTCCAGTGAACCGTCTCGTGTTCGCGCGCCAGCCCGAGGACCGCGCGCCGGGCCACTTTACCGCGGCGGCGGTGCGGCAATCAAACGGCGCGCGCCCACGTGGTCAGTCCCATAGGGACGCCCCATCGCTGGCCGGGGGCCCCCCGCCCCGCGCAGTTATGTCGCCCGTGCGGGGCTCAGGGGAGGTAACCACCGCCTTTCCCTGGCCTGGCGGCTAGGGCTACCCCTATGTCGCCCCTCACGGGGCTTGACGGCGACGGCGCGGAGGTCGTCCTCGTCGTCGTCCTCGCCGGCGCGCAACTGCGAGGCCCCCCGTTACGCGCCAACAGCCCTGATGGCGACTTGAAACGCGCGTGCGCCACGGGGTAACCTTGTGCCCCCGATCAACGGCAAGGAGAGAGCCAGATGGAGCGGCCGTCGGATTACTACCCCGCCTCAGAGGAAGTGGACGCCTGGTGCGACGGAATCCTGCGACGGGCGCGCGACCTTCGGGTCAAGGTGGACATGTCGATCGCACCGGTCTACGACTTCCGGCTCGGCGTGCGGCACACCGGCGGCGTGTACCTGAACTGCATCACGGAGGAGCTCGGGGAGTTCTACTGCTTCTGGCAGCCCTGCCCCTCGGGCCACGGACCGGTGCTCGTGCACGTTCCCGGCTACGGGGCGGAGATGAGCGCGCACCCCGAGCTCGTTGCCGACGGATACAACGTGCTCCACGTCAACCCCCTGGGATACGCAACGCCCCACGGTCCCGACGAGGCCAAGAAGGAGGGCGACTCCTGGCCGGTGCTGCCCGAGACCGTGCGCTCGCGGGGCGAAAAGGGCTACGTCGACTGGCTCACGCAGGCGGCCGCGATGACGCTCTGGTCTTGGGAGCAGGACGGTGTGGACGCGGGACGTTACGCCTTCTTCGGCACTAGCCAGGGAGGCGGGACGGCGCTCCTTCTGGCCAGCATCTTCCGCGACGAGGGGGTCAGGGCCGCGGCCGCCGACGTGCCGTTCCTGGTGGACTTCCTGCTGGCCGCCGAGGGAGAGTTCCCCGGAGCCTACGAACTGGTGCTGGACCCCCTGCGGAAGATCGCCGAACGCCATCCGGAGGAGGCCGCAGCGGCCTGGAAGGCGATCGGCCTCATCGACGTGATGAGCCACGCGCACCGGCTTGCGATGCCCACACTGCTGACGGCGGGCCAGCTCGATGAGACGTGTGCGGCGGCCAACATCCGGTCGCTGTTCGAGAAGCTGCCCGGCACGCGGAGCTACACGGAGCTTGCGGGACAGGGCCACGGCTATACGACGCCGTTCCTCCACCTGGCGCGGGCCTGGTTCCGCCTCTACGTCTAAGGCGCTGCTGCAAAACCCCATCCTGGCTTCGGCCGGCTACGAGCACCGAAGGGCTCTGTCGGCCTGCATCGGCGATTCTGGCCTTTGAATCGCCTGCTTGGGCCTCCTTGCCCTCGGCGTTCTCGCTCGACCTCGGGCCGACGGAGCGGGTTCTGCAATAGCGCCTAAATGATGGTCGGTTCTTCGCCGGGGGAGAGGCCGTCGGGGTCGTTGGCGCGCGCCCCGGCCGGGGCCGGCACGGGGAGCCCTTCCAGGATCGGGTCGTCCGTATCCCTCATCCAGCGGTCGAGCCGACCGCGCATCTCAGCCAGCACGTCCGCCATGGCCGGATCGGCTGCGACGTTGCGGGCCTCGTTGGGGTCGAAGGCCAGGTCGTGGAGCTCCTCCTGGGCCAGCGGGCGTTCACGCCAGCCGTGCTCGAGCCACACGTCCTTGCTCGGGCTGTCGTCGCAATTGGGCAGCACGGGGCGGCCCCGATCGTCGAACCGCCGGATGTACTTCCACCGCCTGGTCCGCACGCACCGCATCGGCTCGTAAGCCGCGTGATAGGTGACCTCGGAGAAGATCGCGTCGTTGATCCCCTCCGCCTCGCCGCGGATCAGCGGCATCATGGACTTGCCCTGGAGCCATCCGGGCCGCTCGACGTCCAGCAAGTCGCAAAGCGTCGGGAACATGTCGACATGCGAGACGAGCGCGTCGCAGACTCGTCCGCCCGCGAAGCCGCCCGGCCCCCGTATGATGAGCATCACGCCGATCCCGTGGTCGGTCAGGTTGCACTTCATGCCGGGGAACGCGATGCCGTGGTCCGTGGTGCATATCACGAGGGTGTCGTCGGCCAGGCCGGCGGCGTTGAGCGCGTCGAGCACGGCGCCCATGCCCTCGTCCAGGATGCGGGCGCTGGCCTGGTAGCAGGCCATGTCGTAGCGCGTCCGCGGCGTATCCGGTAAGGGAGCGGGCGGCCGGCAGAAGCGAGGATCCTCGCCCGGCCCGGGCTCGGGGTACTTGCGATGCGTCTGAACGAACCCGACCGAGAGGAAGAAAGGCCGGGCGGGAGGGCCTTGGAAGAAGTCGGCCGCCGCCGAGGCGATCTTCTGCGTGTCCCAGCCGTCCTTGGAGTCGATGACGCGGTCGTAGCCGATCGACTCCTTTTCGTCCCAGGGAGCCACGTGCTGCACGCCGATCAGCGTGGAGGTGTAGCCGCCGGTCCGCAAGGTGTGGACTATGTGCTGCCCGTAATCCTTCAGGCGGAAGCCGCGATGGGCCAGCCCGATCATGCCGCTCGAATGGGCGCACTGGCCCGTGAGCAGCGCGGCGCGGCTGGGCGAGCAGGTCGGCCCGCCGCAGAAGCACTGCCGGAAGAGAACGCCCTGCTCGGCCAGACGCTGGAGGTTCGGCGTCGGGACGCCGCAGCCGTACGGCTGGACGTAGCGGCCCGTATCGTGCGAGTGCAGGTAAAGGATGTTCGGCCGTGCAGGCATCGCCCTGTTCCCCTCCAACGCTGAAGTTCACCACGGAGAACAGCAGAAACCTAACCACGACGACACTACGGTCACAACGTCAACAAGTCCGTCTTCTTTCGTCGTGCTCGTCGTGTCGTTGTGGTTAACCCTGGCCGTGTCGTTCTCCGTGTTCTCCGTGTCTCCGTAGTGGGAGTCGTCGTGCTCTGCGGTGGAAGAATCGTCTCACCGGACCAGCAGGACCGGGCAGGGGAGCTCGTCCACGATGAGCTGTTTCTCGTGCGCCATCAGGTCGCGTTTGGCCATGGTGGCGCGGAACGATCCCATGACCAGCAGGTCCGCGTCATGCTCCTTCTGCTCGCGCAGGATCACGCTGTGGCATGCCCCGCGCAGCAAGGCCGTCCGGTTCTTGACCCCCGCCTGATCGGCCATCTGCGCGACGTAGTTGAGGCGCTTGCGGCACGACTGCTCCAGCTCCTGCTCGTACTCCTTCATCTCCTCCTCGACGAAGATGCGGGAGGAGAGCAATTGTCTGAGCGTGCTGGTGTCGACCACCGAGACGATGACGAGGATAGCCTGCTCGTCGGCGGCCAGGTTGATGGCGTCCCTGGCTGCCCGCATGCCTTCGTCGCTGCCTTCGGCGAACAGGAGGATCGTGCTGTAGGTATGTCTGGCCATGCCTCAGGACACCTCCGGGGAGAGGCTCGGAGCCAGTCTGCGGGGCAGGGCCGCTCTCCGTTCGGCAGCGGCCTGATGCTTGCGCTTCACTTTGCGCAGCACGATGAATTCCTCCCGCTGCCGTTCCGCGAGGGCCTCCTCGATGTACTTCAGCGCGTCCTTGTACTGCGGGATGTATTGCTTCTCCAGCGCGTTGACGCGGCGCTGGGTGCGCCGTATCTCGCGGGCCAGCCGGAAGACGGCATTCTCCACCTGCGCCAACTCGGCCACCAGACTCAGGGCCTCCAGGAATCTACGCAGCACCTGATCCGTGTAGCTGCGACCGTCGCTCAGAGCAAACTGGACGCCGAACGGCTCCGGCTCGCACTCGATCTCGGGCACCGGGACGCCCATCACGGAACGCGAGCGGTAAGACAGGGAGTGATCCATCGTGATGCCGCAGCTCTGCCTGATCAGTCCGGTCAGTCCGGATCGGATGGCGGCCTTGCGCAACGCCTCGTACGCGGCGTCCATGGTCCGGGCCATTTCGTCCTTGATGCGCTTGGCCGCCTCCACCTGGGTCATGAGTTCGGTGACCAGTATCTGCCTCTTCTGCTCCAGCAGGTCGTAACCCTCCTGCGTGCGTACGAGCGCCTTCTGGATCTCCAGGTAGTTCCTTCGGGTCGGCGCTATGTTCTCAAGGCGCATCTTGGCGAATCACTCCCCTTAACCGAGGTCCTCTTCCGCTGCCGGCGCGGCCCGCTCGCGATCGTAGTACCGATCAAGCAACTCGGGGCTCAGGCGCGAGAGCTCCCCGCGGGGCAGGATGCTGGCCACCTGCCAGGCGATGTCCAACGTCTGCTCGATGGAGCGGTTCTCGTCCTCCGCCTGGTTGACGTACTGCAGCTCGAAAGCGTCGCCGAATTCGAGCACCTGCTTGTCCATCGGCGACAGTTCCTCCTCGCCGATGACCGAAGCCAGGCCGCGCACCGACTCCACGCGGCTGTAGGCGGCGTAGAGCTGGTTCGAGATGGCCATGTGGTCCTCACGCGTCGACCCCTCGCCGACGCCGTCCTTCATCAGGCGCGACAGGCTGAGCAGGGCCGCGACGGGTGGATAGACGCCCTGCCGGAAAAGGGACCGGTCGAACACGATCTGCCCCTCCGTAATGTACCCGGTCAAATCCGGCACGGGATGGGACACGTCGTCGGCCGGCATCGTCAGTATCGGCATCTGCGTAATCGACCCTTCGGAGCCCTTGACGCGGCCGGCGCGTTCGTAGATGGCCGCCAGATCGCTGTAGAGGTGGCCGGGGTAGCCCTTGCGCGCCGGTATCTCGTCCCGCGCACTGCTGACCTCCCTGAGCGCGTCGCAGTAGTTGGTCATGTCCGTCATGATGACCAGCACGTGCATGTCTCTGTCGAAGGCCAGGTATTCCGCCAGGGTCAGGGCAGTGCGAGGGGTCTGGACGCGCTCGACGCTCGGGGCGTCCGCCGGGCTCAGGAACAGCGCCACGCGGCTCAGCACGCCGGCGTCCTCGAAGCTGCGGCGGAAATAGTCGGCCTCGTCGTTCTTTATGCCCATGCCGGCAAGGATGACGGCGAAGGACGCCTCCTGTCCCGGCAGCGTAGCCTGGCGCACGATCTGGGCCGCCACCCGGTGATGGGGCATGCCGCTGCCACTGAAGACGGGCAGCTTCTGCCCCCGCACCAGGCTGTTCGAGCCGTCGACGACGCTGATGCCGGTCTGGATGAAGTCGGTCGGGTAAGCCCGCGAGGACGGGTTGATGGGAACGCCGGCGACCTCCCTTACCTCTCCGCCCAGGGGCGACGGACCTCCGTCGATGGGCCTGCCCAGACCGTCGAAGGCCCGGCCCAGCATGTCCTCGCTGACGCGCACGCTCAAGGGCCGGCCAAGGAAACGTATCCGCGTGCCCGTGTTTGACAGTCCTGCCGCGCCGCCCAACACCTGCACCACCGCCGTGTCCCCGTCGATCTCCAGCACGGTGCCCAGCCGGCCCTCGGTGTCCTCGCCGATCACTTCAACGGTCTCATCGTATCCGACCCCGTGAACGCCGGACACGAAGACGAGGGGGTCCACCACTCGGTCGACGCCCACGTACTGAACCGGGCTGTCGTGTATCATGACTGCTGCTTCTCCAACTCGGCGAACTGGCCGTCCAACTCGCTCAAAAGCGACTGCAGCGCCTGTTGATCTTCGTTCTTGATGGTAGACCTCGCCCTGAGCAGGTCCTGCACGACGCCCAACTCGCGGATCCGCGCAACGGGGGTTCCCTGGTCGACCAGCCGCTCCGCCCGAAGGTAGAACTGGCGGAATGCCTGCAGCAGCATGGCCTGCTTATGCGGCTCGCAGTAAGTGTCGATCTCTTCCGTGGCGTTCTGCTGAAGGAACCCCGTCTTGAACATGTCGGCGGCCAGCAACACAAGCCGCTGGGACTCGGGCAAAACGTCCGGCCCCACGAGCCGCACAATCTGCTGCAGCTTGTCTTCCTCCACGAGCAGGTTCATCATCTCCTCGCGCAGCGACTGCCACTCGGGGATGAACTGATCCCACCATCTGGCCACGTCGTCCAGGTAACCACTGTAGCTGTCCAGCCAGCTAACGGCCGGGTAGTGGCGGGAATGCGCTAGTTCGGGGTCCAGGGCCCAGAAACAACGGGTAAAGCGCGTGGTGTGCTGAGTGACGGGCTCGCTGAAGTCTCCGCCCGGCGGGCTGACCGCGCCCACGACGGTGACGCTGCCATCCTGGCCCGAGAGCGTCTCCACGGCGCCGGCCCGCTCGTAGAACTCCGCCAGACGCGCCGCCAGGTAGGCGGGGAAGCCCTCTTCGGCCGGCATCTCCTCCAGCCGGCTGCTGGCCTCCCGAAGCGCCTCGGCCCAACGACTGGTCGAGTCGGCCATCAGCGCCACGGCGTAGCCCATGTCGCGGTAGTACTCGGCGATGGTGATGCCGGTGTAGATGGAGATCTCGCGGGCGGCGACCGGCATGTTCGACGTGTTGGCGATCAGGACGGTCCGCTCCATCAAGGAGCGGCCCGTCCGGGGGTCCTCCAGTTCGGGGAAGGTCCGCAGGATGTCCGCCATCTCGTTGCCGCGCTCGCCGCACCCGACGTAGACCACGATGTCGGCATCGCTCCACTTGGCCAACTGATGCTGAAGTATGGTCTTGCCCGTGCCGAAGTCCCCGGGGACGGCGGCCGCGCCCCCCCGCGCAACCGGGAAGAAAGTGTCGATGACCCGTTGCCCGGTCACCAGCACCTGCGACGCCGTCCTGCGCGCGCGGAACGGCCGCGGACGGCGCACCGGCCATGTTTGCGTCATGGTCAGCTCGACCCGGCCCCGCCCGTCCTCCACCACGCACAGCACGTCCGATATCGAGTAATCGCCCTCGGGCTGCACGTCCGTCACCTTCCCTGCGACGCCGGGCGGTGCCAGCAGGCGATGCTCGATGGTGGGGCTTTCCTGCACGGACCCGAAGGGCTGCCCGCCGCCGAGCTGTTGACCTGCCTGGACGGCCGGTTTGAAGGGCCATTTGCGTTCGGCGTCCAGCGAGTCCGCCCTCACGCCGGGCTGGAGGAACGCGCCCTCACGCTCGGCCAGCACGCTGAGAGGTCGCTGCGTGCCATCGAAGATGCCGCCCAGCAGCCCGGGCGCCAGCACGACTGAGAGCGGCCTGCCGGTGCGCGCCACCGATTCCCCCGGCTTGAGCCCGGCTGTCTGTTCGTAGACCTGAATCGTCGCCACGTCCGCGGCCAGCTTGATCACCTCGCCGATCAGTCCGGCCGGCCCGACCCGGACGACCTCGTAGGCCTGGGCGCTCGCCATGCCCGTCGCCTCGACGATGGGCCCGCTGATGCGCTTGATGGCACCCGTTTGTGTTGAATGGTCGGTCATTGTTCCGTCGCCCGCACTGCCGCAAGGAGCGAAGCGATGCGGCCCCGCATCTGATCCCACAGCCGATGGAACCGCGCCGCGAACGTCTGGTCGGCCACCTCGTGGCCCCCGGCGCCCGTCACCAGAAGCCCGCCGCCGGCCTCGGCGTCCTCCCCGCTCAGCCTCACTCGCACCTCCCGCCCGCACTGCTGTTTGACCAGCGCTTCGACCTCGCCGGGAAGCTCGTCGCCCCAGCGCTCGCGATCTTGCGGCCGGAGCGTCAGCTCGAAGTCCTCTCCCGCCATGTCACGGATGGCCAGGAGGGCCAGTCTCTTCAGCGCGTCC
>Ga0315541_1003991_pt1 | contig 11057 bp, 6 predicted proteins | sample SalMarSW160190MG_FD_203095 | JGI IMG/M metagenome (GOLD analysis project Ga0315541, IMG submission 203095) | Salt marsh sediment microbial communities from the Plum Island Ecosystem LTER, Massachusetts, United States - Salt Marsh Sediment SW1601-190 ...
CTGCGGTGCGGTGGCGGAGGAATATGTAAAGGCCTTTAAGAAAGACGAGCGGTCGGAAATCCGTGCCCTGGTCAGCCGGAACCGTGCAAATGCGGAACGTTATCGCGACCGGCACGATTTGGATTGCGCGATTGAAACCGACGCTGCAGAGATGCTCCGGCGTAAGGACACGGACATTGTCGTGGTCTGCACGCCTCACAATCAGCATACGAAATATGCCGTCGCCGCCGCCGAGGCCGGCAAGCATATCATAATCGAAAAGCCGGTGGCCACAACGCTGGAAGATATGCGAAAGCAGCAAAAGGCCGTAAAAAAGGCCGGCGTCAAAACGCTGGTTGGTTTCGTGCTGCACTGGAATCCGCTGCTGATGACAATCGACCAGCTCATAACACAGGGCGTTTTCGGCAACATCTTCATGGTGGAGGTCGATTATATGCACCGGATTTGGATGACGCCCAAGCAAAAATGGTACGGCAGCCGGCAGCAAAGCGGCACGGCAATCCTGACCGGAGGCTGTCACGCGATAGATGCTCTGCGCTGGTTTGCCCGCAGCGAAGCTAAGGCAGTCTGCGCCTACCAGGTGAAAACTGAAAATCCGATAGAGTACCCCGGCACTATTTCAGTCAACGTCGAATTCGAGGACGGCAAGATCGGGCGCAGCATAACGACGTTCGACGCTCAGATGCCATACAGATTCAACATCGGGGTCTACGGAACCGAGGGCACGATTCGCAATAATGAAATCTTTGCCCCGAAGCTCTTTCCCGGGCAGAACGATTTTATGAAAATCCCCTGCATTCTGCCTGACAGCGCCGATGTCGCCCATCATCCATTCGAAGGTGAGGTATCGCATTTCCTTGATTGTATCATTGAGGACAAGCAACCATATCCGGATCTGGAAGATGCGGCACAAACTCACGCTGTGTGCTTTGCGGCCGACCTTTCCGCCGAATCGGGCAGGCCTGTAGCTATAAGTGCGCTGGACAAGAGGTCGTGACCTGTTATAAATTCGAGAATCGAAATGATTAATATCTCAGGAACGCTTTCGAAGGGATGGATGGCCGGGGCCCTGGGTGTAAGCTTTGACCGTGACTACTATTTCGATCCCGACAAACGCTACGCTATTGACTGTAAGTGCAACGAATACGCGGCGGCACAATTTCCCGGAATGCGACTTTTCTATTCGGAATCCAACCTTGGACAAATCGACTACTGGGACAATCGGCAGATTCAGATTGGGGGCATTCAGCCGAACATGATTCTCGGTATGCTGCTGGGCGCCGATTTTGTCCCCCGTGACAGTTTCGACGCCGATATCACGCCGGGATGCCTGTCGGGAAAGGACCTTGACCACCTGCCGGCACCGGAAAGTTTGCTCGATCACGAATTGATTAAGCTTTTCGAGCAGCAGATTCACCGGGTACAAGACAATTCGCAAAAGCAGCTTCGTCCGATCCCACCTTTTTTCTGGGACACATCCGGCCGGGCCGCTATACACGGAACAATGACCACCGCTCAGAAATTCCTCGGCGAGACTTTCTTTATGGACATGATGACAGAACCGCAACGCTGCCTGGAAATTATGGATTGGATAGGTGAAGCGTTTATCGTTCTCTGCCGGCATTTTTCTCAAATAGCAAATTTACCCATAACCAGCGTGCACGTGGGCGAATGTTCATCCTGCATGGTAAGCCCGGAGCTCATCGAAAAGTTCGTGGTGCCGGTTACATCGAAGATCGGAGAAAAGCTCGGCCCCGTCCGGCTCCATTCCTGCGGGCCAAGCACAAACCACCTGCAAGTATTCTCAAAAATCACAAATCTCTATTCCCTCGATCTTGGCGGCGAGACATCGATAAAAAAAGCCCGGCGGATTTTCGGAAAAGATATGACGATAAGCGTTGCCCCCCTGCCGCAGGACATGTCCGCAGAAAGCACCGAGCCGATACTAAGCTGGGCCAAACGCATTTACGAAGAAAACGACGGCGGCAATCTCGCATTCGTATATCACGTCGAAGAAGATTACAATATCGACACGATCCGTGCTCTGACGGATTTCGCAACAAATCTGCCGGACTACAGTGGTATATGAATGTCATTCTGAGTGGAACGAAGAATCTCAACGCAACAAGTACATAATAAACCATGACTTAACCATAGAATCGCCGGCATTGAGATTCTTCGGCTTCGCCTCAGAATGACATGTGTACTTCAGAAAGCCAACGGGTATTTTACGTATTTGCGAAGCTTCTCCCAAATTTCTCTGTCCCGGTCTGAATCTATCACAGGAACGAAACCGAATTTGGCATATAGATTGATCGCAGTAATTCTAACGCTCTGAGTTGTCAGGTATGTTCTGCTGTGCCCAAGTTCTTTTAATCTTTTGCATATTATCGTCAGAAGCGGCCTGGCAAGTCCTTTGCCCTGCTCTGCCGGAATTATCGCTAACCAATGGATTCTGCCGGGAGACTTTTCGCCTTGATTGTCAAGCCAGGCCGTCGCTGTTCCAATAATATTATTTTCGCTGTTAAAGAGAAAACACTGACGTTCGGAAAGCAATTTTATATCGGATCCGAATTGCTCCTGGAAAAGGTCGGGCGTCACCCTGGTATATTCATCGGCAAGCGACTGGACTTTCTGCCAGTGTTCTTCGTATCCCGGCTGATACCATCGGATCGAATAGCCTGCTGGTAAATCATATTCGGGAATACCATCGAGATTCTCTCGAATCATCCTGATGTCAATATATTCTCGGATAGGATCCATATTATTTCATTGAGCAAATCGCTCAAGGCTTCTTCGTTGGCATCTGAGCATTGACAGCTTTTCGCCAGTCATCAAGACGCTTGCGAAGCTCCCCGGCTTTTTCGGGCATTGTCCTAGCAAGGTCGTTCTGCTCGCCGATATCATCGCTCAGGTTATACAGTTCGACGTGATCATCCTCGAAATACTCCAACAGCTTCCATTTACCCTGGCGAATCGCGCCGACCGGTGTGGTCGTGGGGTAGTAGTGAGGGTAGTGCCAGTAAAGGTTTTGGCGTTTGAGTTTGCCGGCGGGATTTTTCAAAAGAGGTGCGAGACTTATGCCGTCTATATCAGAGTCATGCTTCGGGTCGCCGGCCAGGCCGGTCATTTCGAGGAAGGTCGGATAAAAATCAATCGAGCTTACCGGCTCGTCGCAAACTCTGCCGGGTTGTGTCACGCCGGGCCAGCGAATAATCAATGGCTCGCGGACGCCGCCTTCATATAGCGAGCCTTTGCCGCTGCGAAGAGGATAATTATTGGTTACGACCTTTCGATTAAACTCGTTTATATAGCCGCCGTTATCGGAGAAGAAAAAGACAATCGTGCGGTCGGCAAGGCCGAGCTCGTCAATTTTATTCAGGACTCTGCCGACGTTTTCGTCAAGGCTGTGGACCATCGCCGCATATTCGTAATTCTGATGGTGCATGTCCGGCCTGACCTTATTTTTGAAATACTCGACGAGCTTTGGTTTACCTTCGATTGGTGTATGGACCGTGTGATAGCAAAGATTTAGGTAGAATGGTCTGTCTTTGACCTTGTCCATAACCCGCAGCGCCTCATCAGTAAGGCGGTCGGTTAGATACTCGTCTTCGGAACCGAATTCGAGGTGGGGTACATACCGGAACTCCCCGCCGTATCTTTGCGAGCCTCTGTACGGGTAGAAGTACGTAGCAGGCGCGCCCCAGAAAGTCCCGCCGATATTAACGTCGAAGCCCTGAGTCTGCGGATAGTGCCCGGCATCGCCAAGGTGCCACTTGCCCACGTGGGCCGTGAAGTAGCCGGCCGCTTTGAGCACTTCGGCAATCGTAACCTGTTCGAGCGGCATGTTTCCCTGTGTGACCGGCGGTATGAGCTTTCGATTGAGGGGCGGATTAGCGGAGGCTTCGTACCAGATGGTCATGTGCAGCCGGGCGGGGCATTTGCCCGTCATTATCGAAGCACGCGTCGGCGAACAAACCGGCGCTGCGGCGTAAGCATCAGTAAAGCGCATTCCCTGTCCGGCCAGCTTATCAATATTGGGCGTCTCGTGCAGGTCGCTGCCGTAACAGCCTAAATCCGCCCAGCCGAGGTCGTCGGCAAGTATGAAAACGAAATTGGGGGGCAGAGAAGATTCCTTTGTTCCTGCCCGCAGGCCAGTTGCCAAAGCAACGTCTGCCGCAAACCATGCCGTGTATTTCAAGAAATTCCGCCTGGATAAAGTCTCTACCGTGTTCTTAACCATGATCGATATTATACCGGTATTAATTCATGCGTCCACTGTGGAATTGTATGTGTTTGGGTTGGACGCGTGTGCAACAAGTTGCACACCCTACCTGTCTTATCGAGGCTTTTTGAGGAAACCGGCAGTGGATTCCATAATGCGCGCCTGAAGCCGCCTGCTCTGCTTCTGTACGTTTTGGTCCCGGAGGTCCTGGAGATTGGCCATGCAGAATCTGCAGCCGATAGTATTGATATGGAATTCGACGTACTGACGCCATTTACTGTCAAGAGTGCCGAGCAGATAGGCCCCGATAGTACTTCGTTTGGGGCAACTGAATCTTTGTAATTTCCAGACGTCCGTCATGAGGTTTTCGAAATCTTCCGATGAAGGCCCGATCGGGATGCGGGACGCCTCGATGCGTTTGCGAATCTGCTTGAGGCTGCGGTGCTTGATCAGGGCGATGGCCTTTTCTTTCAGACCCATGATTTTGGCAACATCCTTGTTGGAAAGATGGCAGTAGAACAACAGTTCCGTAATCTGCAGATCGCGGAATTTCAGCGAGCTTTTGAAACCATCGACCAGTTCGGACAAGGCATCGGTTAGTGTGTGTTTTTGCAGCTCGTATTTTTCGTCGGCCCTGACATACCAGCTCGCCGTCTGGGCCGGGCCCGCTACATCTGCAAACGGATCCGGCACCTTATCATCGCTTTGAGATTCGTACGTATCCTGGATCAGACAGACATGCTTGGATTGCCGGCTGCGATAAGTGTCGATGATCTTGCGCCTAAGAAGTGCGAAGAGATATGTTTCGAGGGCGCATTCACCTCGATAGTCTTGCAGGCTCTTGACGAAAGCTATGAATGTTTCCTGAACTACGTCTTCTGCGTCGGCGGACTGATGGAGTTTGGCCTGGGCAAAACTCAACAATCGACCTCTATAGCGGTCGACAAACTCCGACCATGCTTGTGTGTTGCCCCGGCGTATCTTGTCTAATAAGTACTGCTCTGCCTTTGTAACTCTGTTCATATTCGTTTTGGAGCCCAAAGCCCCGCCTTGCGGGAACAAAAGGCATATTATAGTAAACCTTCGCTATACGAGAAGGAGAATTATCACAACCAGGGCAAAAACGACTCCTGCAATCCGTAAAGACCACACATAGTAGCCTTTCGTAGCAGCATTGAGAAAAGCATAAACTACAGTTATCAGTACAACGAGCCCGAAAATGGAAAAGAACATTCTCGCAAAGCCTGTTTTCCTGGCTAATGCAATAACCGCTTTTCGCTGGGCCAGATTTTTGAGTTTTTCAGTGGAAACATCAACCAGCAGCGCCTGTCTCCAAATCTTTCCGGCTGTACCTTCGAAACTCTGCACGAATCGATCCAGGATGAAATTTCCTTCGAGGATGTCTGTAGAATTCACCGGCTTTGCGAAAGAAACCGGAACTCCGGATCGTCGCAGCGGAGCATGGCCAAGCATATCAGCAACCAGGGAGCATGCATTTTGGACGGCCTGTTGATTGGCTTCGGCTTTGGTCATGCAGCTCTCTGCCGATTTGGCGATTATAAATCGACTGTTCGGCCGGGTATTCAGGAAGCTGGACAAATCCTCGATCCAGGGTTTGTCAATAAACTCGGCTTTCACACTTGCCTGTTTGTCTCCGGCAAGAACGCTTGCCTGGATTGTGCCGCTGGTCATCTCGTTCTCAGATCCGCTCGTCCACGGGGCTGCATGACTCTGTACCTTTACGATATCTATGCGAATCCCGACTTCGTCAGGCTGAACAGCCACTGTTTCGGGAGCGATAGTCCAGTTAGCATCGGGAAACGTTTTGGCGATTGCTCTTCCAAACTCCTCGATGAGCCCGCGGTCGTGAGCGCCATGGAACAGGATGATACCGCTCGGCGATGTCTGCCCAAAGACCTGCCGGACCGGTTTGCCGATATGAAGGCCGAGAGAACGAACAGCAGAGAATTTCGAAGGATATACATCCGCTTCGAATTCATCCTCGATACCCGGCAGCCAGATAGCCGCGGCGTTCTCCTCAGATTCAGTTGAGATGTGTTCCGGCTCAGAGTACACAAAATTCCTGTGCGCTCTAAAACCATGGTAAGAGACACGCAAAAAAACAAACGCTATCAACGGGAGTAATAACAGAGCTGCGATGACCGCGATCCACGGTCTCTTGGAACACAGCTTAATTAAAAGGATTATCACCGCGATCACAGCCAATGAAAGCAAAATCAACATCGGGAGCATTATGAATATCCTGGGTATCATATGTATCATAAGTATCATCAGATTACTCCTTGATAATGTGCTGGAGTTAATATCATTTGTCTGCTGCGGGCGGGCCACGCCAGCACTACAACTGACAACAGGAAGAGAACTCCGGCAGAGGCTGCTTTCTCATTTTGAGTAGATGTGAGCAGTTTGTCGAAGGCGGGCCCGATCTGCTGAGAATTGAGCATGTTGACAACTTCCTGGTAGTAGGAACCGGACATCGCATCCGAGAAGACAAGAAGCACGCAAAAGAACGCCATGAGCCCCAATATGGCACGGAGCATGTGACGTACACCAAGATGACGCCTGCCGAGGATGATAAATACGCCGGCAAGCAGCAGTAAAATCACAACCACAATAGTGCCCATGCGCATTACCAGTTCGGGCCAGTCCGAATAACCGAAGAACTGCTCTATCTGTGCAGAAACTTGTGCATCGGGCCAGCCGGCAGCGACATAGTAGGGAATTTGTAATCCCACAACGATACCCGCTACGATTGCCGCGAAGGTCAGAATGAAGCCGACTCCTGAAAATAGAAAGGCAAGCGGATGGAACGGCTCATAAATGACCGTCGTGGTTGGAGCAGAAGGAGCGGCCCTCGCCGGGGATTCCTCTGCTGCCGGTGCCTGCACTGCCTCTGCCCGCTGCTGTTCGACCGCGGCGACATCCATCCCGGGAGCCCGGACCTTACCGGCCACCTGGGCACTGGGAGCTTTGACCTTTAACTCTTCGCTATCATGCCAGACCACAAGTGGCTTACCGTAGCGGTCTTTGAACTGGCCAACAATTATCATAATTACATCGATGAGCTGTCCGATTCCAAAAATTCCACCTGTCAGGAACCATAGGATACCAGTTCCGATCTTGCCGACGTAGAATCGTTGCAGGCCGCAGATTCCAAAGAGACCTCCGGCAGACAGCAACAGCGCAGACAGGCGTGTATATGATGAGACACCGTCAGGCGCATTTGTGGACGATATTGCGGGCTTCTTTGAAGGAGCTGCCGGATATCCGGCAGGCCTGGATACACTGCCGACAAACAAGCTGGCCGGCAGAATGGCAATTATAAAAAATACAATAGCAGGTAAGATTATCATCATTAGAAGCAATAAAAACATCGCGTCATTTAAGTTGAGGTTCCCCATACAGATGGATGATGCAACCACCGTGAGCACACAGATTAAAAGTATTACCGGCTTTATAAGATAGCGATACCAGCCGTTGAATGTTCCGCGGCAAGCCCCTATGAAACAGAACAATGATAGTATGAGGCTATCGACGCCGGATGCAAGGCTGATTGCGAATTCGTTCCCGTGTAATGTGGTCCCCGCCCAGATCACAAGAAAAAGACCGGCCCCCAGAGTCACGAAGAAACCAATCAACCAGAGAACGCGTACAAATGGCGGTACAGGGCGACCAATAATTTTGCCGCTGTCCGATCGTATTTCTTTCTGTCTCTGCTGGGCCTGCCTGGCTTGCTGTTCTCTATATTGTACCGGGGTACCGAACATGCTGTACGCTTGAATTACCAGAGACGTTCCGGCAAGAACCGAAGCGACCAGAACGGCGTCTAATCCAAATATCGCAGCACTTATCACCCCGAGCAAACCAATCCATACGGCCGAGCCGAGCGAAAGTCGCTTGGACCGCTGCGGAGAGCTTATCCGACGCCAATCCACAAGTAACATGGGTATCACCAGCGATAACCACATATTCATTCCATGAGGAGACATCCTTCCCATACCCGAGAAGTGACCCGCTATACCAACAAAACCAGCCACCATCGAAGTTAAAAACGCAGCTAATCCGCATGTAACCAACCTGGGTATCCACTGCGATTCAGGCTCTAAATTTACGAACCAGCGTCGAAGAGAAAAATGAATTGTCTTGGAACAAACGGCAATCATCACGAATACTACTATCGCCCTTTCAACAATCCCGCCGCCCCCCGTTCCATGCAGCAGGCTGACCCCCAAAGCAATAAAAGCCATAGTCATAAAAGCAAGCATACGCCGCTGGTGAGGATTGACAGGATCGGTAATCCCCGGGATGCGCATCTTTGTGCCTAACAACTTGCCGGCCTCGGCATCGACCCTGCCGGCAACCTTTTGACCCATAGCATCGGCCTGCCGGGCAAAACGCTGGGCCGTATCCGCCAGGTCCCTGCCCACCTCCTTAGTCGGTGCAGCAGCCACCTCGGCTTTGGGTCTTTCGACACGTGGCTGCTCGACGATATTCGCTTTGGCGGCGACTCGCTCGGCAACTACCGAAAGTTCGTCCGGTGAGAAATGAGATACGCTGTTCCGGATATTCTCCGAACCGAAGAGGTCCTCGACCATCTCCTGGACGGTCTGGTAGCGATCGGCAGGATCTTTGGCCAGGGCTTTTTTGACGACGTGAGCAAACGGCTCGTCGATATTATTAACCTCGGGGTCGACAGTCATATGTTTCATCAGGATCTCGGCGGGGCTGGAGCCCATGAAGGGAACATCCCCGGTCAACATCTCGTAGAGCAGCACACCAAGTGCATAAATGTCTATACTGCAGTTATAGCTGCCGGCACCGATTTCCGGCGCCATGTAGTGAACGGTTCCGACGGTAATCGTATGCCCGCTGTGACGAGACGCGCTGATGGCTTTGGCGAGCCCATAGTCACCGACCTTTACGTAGCCGTTTTCGTAGAAGATGTTGCTGGGCTTCAGGTCACGATGGACTACCCCGCACTCATGCAGGAAGGACAGGCTCTTGGCGATTTCGCGCAGGAAGAACGCTGATTTTTGCACCCCGAGGCCGTGGGGTGATTCCGTAAGCAGATCTCGCAGCGAAGGACCCGAGACATACTCCATAATAACGAAGGGCTCGTTCCTGTCGTTGTGCTTGACGTCAAAGATCGTAACCAGATGGGGGCTCTTGAGATTCATGCACTGGTTGATGCCTCTGAGCTCTATCTGCTCGTAGTTCTGGACCGCCTTGATGGCCACTTCTCGACCGCTATCGCTGACAGCATAATACACCTCGCCGAATCCGCCGCGTCCTGCTGCCCTCTCGATTGTGAATCCGTCAAGGGGTCTATCGCCGTGTTGATATTGATACTTTTGCATTAGTCTACCGCCGTACTATGCCCCCCGTTTTCGTACATTAAACTTACTCCTTGAGTTCCGTCAAGACCAGTGAAATCTGCCCGATCCTGATCTGTTTGTTGATGGGCAGGCCGGCCGTCGGGCTGACTGGCTTCTCGTCAACCAGTATCTTATCTTTAGCACTGCAAAGCAACCGTCCGTTTTGTGTAAATAGAGCAACGGTTTCATCAAGAGATTCCGCAGGGATATGGCTGCCTTCCGTTGATCCGATCAGAATGTCACGATCCATTAAAATGATCCGGCGAATGTCCGCCCGGCCTAATCGCGCAGACGGAAGACTCAGAGTCGCGGTTGTGCTCGCCGGATTAGGAATATTGAACTTCATCCCGCACCTTGGCGACAAATTGATCCGGTCCGAGTCAACAAGCAGCTTATTGGTCGTCGTCACGTCGTTCACCCGGACGGGACTGGACGACCTGATGAAATAATCATCTTCCGACCGCTCGATTGTTATCGCCGGCAGATTCGGATCCACCATCAAACCCACGGTCGGCCGGGCCGAAGAGCTGATAGGCCCCACCGTTATACTGGCATCCCGCAGAACGTAGAAGCTGCCGACTCCATCTATTTGCAGCACAAATTTTGACGGGAGCGACGATCCGGCCCGATTGTCCGAGCTTCTATCTCCTGGTATTGCCTGCGGTTGTCCCACGCTGAGGCTCCGGGTTTCTTTATCCGTCTGCTGTGTTCTGTCTTCCATATCCTGCCTTCTCGCGATATCCAATCCAAGAGGACTCACCGCCAATTCATCGAGCAGCTCGGCTGCCTGCCGGCTCTGATTAGTAACCGTATCCAGCCACTGCGCCGAAGGGCAGGTCAATTTGACCTTGCGAAGCAGATTAACCGCCTCGCGTGGCCGGCCCGCTGCAACATACTCGGCCGCCTTACTACACTGGCTCAGTGCCGTTCCCAGTTCGGATATTTCGCTGCATCCGTCGGCAATGGGAGAAACTCTCTGCCACACCGAATTAGCGAGGTCGAGCCGGCCGCTGTCAAAATTCTCTTTGATCTGCCTGGCAGCCAGCAATCTGAGCTTAGAGATCAGTTCGACTACTTGTTCGTTTTGACTACCAACAGCCCCGGTCTTTAGAACGAAATCGATAGCCGTATCAAGATCATTCCGCAGCAACGCTTTTTGCGCCTTCGTGACCGCTTCACTGGTATGCAACCGTTCAATAGCCGCCTGCTGCAAAACGATCCCGGCCTGACCGTCCTCATCGCCGACGTCTTTCAGAATTTCTTCGCCGGCCGAAATCCAGCCGTCCTGGATATGCTGTCTTGCCTGGGCAACCTTGAACGAACGATGCCGGCCTCTAAGCCGTCTTTGCTCCATCTCGCTGCAGATTGCCGAACGCAGCTTCGCCACGTCTGCCGTGTTGCCGGCCAGCTTCTCCGCTTTGTTGCAATCGGCCAGG
>Ga0315541_1003994_pt1 | contig 11048 bp, 8 predicted proteins | sample SalMarSW160190MG_FD_203095 | JGI IMG/M metagenome (GOLD analysis project Ga0315541, IMG submission 203095) | Salt marsh sediment microbial communities from the Plum Island Ecosystem LTER, Massachusetts, United States - Salt Marsh Sediment SW1601-190 ...
GATAGTTCAATGCGGGCAATGGTTATTACGCCGATTTGCCCTCATTCGCTTAGCTTTCGCCCTATCGTTATAGATGCAAACAGCAAGGTGGAGATTTTGAGAGTCCAGATTGATGAATCCCGCCCCCGCGGCAGGGGCCGGGATGAAGGCACGACTATATCGATAGATGGGCAGGATTCTTTGGAGCTTAGAGGTGATGATATTGTCCGGGTCGAGAGGGAAAACAACGATTTTCTTCTCATAAATAATCCCCTGAGGACCCGCTGGGATACATTAGCTGCTAAACTGGGTTGGGCTGAAAAGCCGAAGTATAAGAGAGACCTGCATTCTTGATTTCGACACGGCAGTGGTAGTTTTGCGTTTTTGCTGTTGTGTCCCACACCATAACGTAGTCAGCTTCCGTTGTTTTGATGCGCAAGTGCCGGTTTTTTGATTATGAACTTGCTTTTGGATTAAGGAGTATAAATTAGAAGGCGAGGATTTGTCTTGTCGTTTGGTAAGCAGGGAGGCGAAAGCTAAAGAAATTGATTGTTAAAGACCTGTTGATGACAGGAGGTTTTTGTTATGAGGAACAGACAATTTATTTTTGATTACAAGAGCGGGCCATCTCGGGAGAGCAAGACGGGATTTCGAATGCTTATCGTGGCAGTTGTATTCATAGCCCTTTTATCGTCAACGGCCTGGTCGCTTGAGAATCCATATGTCAGGGATCCTGTGAGCTCGGGTTATTATCCAGTGAGCCAGACCAGTCCGAGCCTATATCAAAGTCCCGACAGGTTTGATACCATTGGTAACGATTTGGTTGTCGGTGATGTGCGTGGTGGTACGTACTTTCGCGGTCCTGTGCCGTATCGGTCGAGCACGAGCTTTAGAGATGCGGTTCCTTCGGCTGGTCTTTCTTCTTTTTTGAGGTATTCTGCCGGAGAAGAGGATTTTGGACGTGGAGCCGGCAAATACAGCATAACCAGGCCATATCACAATCCGAGTCAGACGGCAACTTATACCAGGCCTGGCCAACGCGGTGTTTTCACGCCGGGAAGCGTCTCGGCGGCTGAAAGCGCCAGTATTAGTGCTGTGGCAGAACTTGCTCAGCCGGCAGGACGAGTTTACACCGGCAGTGCCGGTTCTGCTGCTAACTTGAGGACTCGGCCGATGTCGAGAAGCCTGGAGGAAATGGAGAGATTAATTTCGGCTGAAGTTGGCGAATCCACAGGGATTGGAGTTTTAAGGAATAGAAATGTATCGGAGGAGCAGGAATCAGGATTGGCAGGTGAGGAACAGGCAAAGACAGATTATCGCTACATTGGCGATTACGCCTCTGCCCTTGAAGAGATTCAGCGCAGCATAGAGCAGATAAAAGATAAGGCGGCTGATTTAAAAATGAGACCGACAGACGAGCCTCGGCCCCTGCGGCAGGGGCTGGGCGAGGATGATTCTTTGCACCCATCCAGTAAAGGTGAGTTAAGCAGGGAAATTCTGCGGCGCTTTGAAACAAAAACGCCAAAGAGACAGGTCGATGATCGGCGCTCTTATGCGGATGAGACTATGGCTCCGGGAGGTACACGAGAGTTTGCCTACATAGGCGGCGAGAAACAAGAATTGCATGATGCTTATGAACAGGTGAGCCGGCAGATTGAAGATTTACAGAAAGTTCTTAATCGATTAAGGGCCACCGGAGATATTGGGGAGACTTCAAGCGCCGTAAAAGGCGTTTGGGGGGCCGAGAAAACCGGTGGTGCTGAAAAGACATCGGGCGTGCTCGGTTCTCAATATGGGAATATCGACCCACAACTTCTGTCTTCTCTAAGAAGCACCAAGTCTTTGGTACCAGGTATCGGGCAATCCCCTCAGCTTCGCTCGGGACAAGCAGAAGAGCTTTACAGCGAAGATATATCGGCGAAAGCCAAGTTCATTTTGGGTGAATACAAGGACTTGGAATCTTTTTCGCAAAGCAAGTTCAACGAGTACATCGGTGTTGCGGAAGCTTATCTGAAACAGGGCAGGTACTATCGGGCGGTAAGCGCTTATACTCTGGCATCAATTTATAGGCCGAATGACTCGTTTGTATTGGTTGGCAAGAGCCATGCGTTATTTGCCGCCGGTGAATATATCAGCAGCGCCCTGTTTCTTACCAGGGCGATTGAGATATCTGCCGAGCAAGCACGGTCAAAGGTCAACCTCGAGGAGCTTTTTGGCGGCCGGGATGTTATCGACAGCCGAATAGCTGATATCGAGGAACGGTTTGTAAGGAGCGACGCAGCGGAACTGGAGTTTTTGCTTGGTTATATTTATTACCAGACGGGCGAGCTCAGAAGGGCTAAAGAAGCGATAGATGCAGCTTCACAAAAAATGCCTGGGTCACCGGCTGTGGAAGCAGTTAAAAAAGCCATCTACGATGCGATGGGCCTGTGAAAACGAGATAGCCGCTAAAAAGCACAAGTTCGTATCTTTCAACTTCTATCGCGTCCAGCGCAGCTTGCGCTCGGAACAGGTCTTGTGAAGCGTATCTCAAATACATGCGAATCCACGTTGTTCCCCTGCGCAGGAATGACACCCATCAAGTTATACACGACAGATGACCATATCTTTGCTTTGAATGATGTGCGGAGAAATTTGATACACAGCAGTCGGTATATAGGATAATATTTGATGTAATGATAAGGCCGAATATATCTTTAGATATAGAAGAAGTATTTCGAGCGGGAGGTTCTTTATCGCAATCCTTAACGAATTATGAGGATAGAGCTGAGCAGTTGCAAATGGCTTGTGCGGTACAGCAGGGGCTTTCGGAGGGTCGGCATACGGTCGTCGAGGCGGGCACAGGCGTCGGTAAGAGCTTTGCTTACCTTGTCCCTGCAATAGAGCTTGTCGGCAGAGCAAATGGAAAGGTTCTAATCAGCACCTTTACCATTACCCTGCAGGAGCAGCTAACCAATAAAGACATGCCATTCCTGGCGGAGTGTCTGCCTTATGGATTCACAGCGGCCCTGGCAAAGGGAAGAGGCAATTACCTGTGCAGACGCCGGCTGGACTTTACCCTGCAAAGGCAGGGCTTGTTATTTGACAAAGGCTCTTCTGAGCTTGCGGCGATAAACAACTGGGCCAGAAATACCAAAGACGGCTCGCTGAGCAGTCTCGATTTTATTCCAAGCGCGACGATATGGGATGCGGTCAGCAGTGAGCACGGCAACTGTCGCGGCAGAAAATGCAGGCATTTCCGCGACTGTTTCTACTGGCGAGCGAGGCGGCGCTTAGATAGCGCAGATATTATAGTGGCTAATCATGCGCTACTATTTAGCGACCTTGTGCTAAAGGAACAGGGAGCGGCGGTGCTGCCTGATTACAGGTACGTTATCATCGATGAGGCGCAGAATATCGAGCACGTGGCTGAAGAGCATTTCGGGATAGATGTCAGCAATCACAGAATCAGATTTTTGCTTAACGGCCTATACAACCCAAGGACACACAAAGGTCTTTTGGCTTACACAAGGGCGGATAAGGCGATTGATATGCTCGGCAGGATAACCAAAGAGTCGGGCAGCTTCTTCAAGCAGGTTCGCGGCTGGTACGAAAGCAATAAAGACGAGACCAACGGAAGATGTTATGCAAATTTTGTAGATAACAATCTGTCAGGACATCTTAACAACCTGCGGTCGGAGCTGGCGAAATTAGCAAAAAAAACTGATGATGTCGATGAGAAATTCGAGCTTCTGCGTTTTGCAGACAGAAGCGCGGTTCTGGCAGAAGAGATTGACTGCTTTATTTTGCAGCGAAGACCCGACTACGTTTACTGGGTCGAGGTTGATACCGAGAGAAAGGCGACTGTTCGCTTAAAAAGTGCAGCGCTCAATGTCGGAGAGGATGTCAAAAGGTGTCTGTTCGATAGATACGAATCGGTGATTATGACCAGTGCAACTTTGAGCAGCGATTCGGTATCGGGCTACGGCGGGCTCCGCCCTGACGAGTCTGAAAAAAGCGGGTTTGAATTCTTTGCAAGTCGCATCGGCCTGGAGCATTTTGAGGCTCTCAAGCTGGGTTCTCCTTTCGATTACGAAAAGCAGGTTACAATTTATATCGAAAAGGACCTGCCTGACCCGAATAAGCCTGAATTTATCGAACAAGCGATAGAGGCCCTGAAAAAATATATCCTGCAAACAAAGGGCAGGGCATTTGTTCTTTTTACCAGCTACGAAATGCTCGGTGAAATGGGAGAGAGGTTATCCGGCTGGTTGGATGAAAATAATATCGAGCTATTGCAGCAAGGGGCGGGGATTGACAGGACTGTGCTTTTGGGGCGTTTCAAAGATGAGGACTCATCGGTTTTATTCGGGACGGACAGCTTCTGGCAGGGAGTCGATGTGCCGGGCGAAGCGCTGAGTAATGTCATTATTGTTCGGCTGCCCTTTGCGGTGCCGGATAAGCCTCTGATTGCAGGGCGCTTAGAGCAGATTAAAGAGCGGGGCGGAAATCCCTTCTATGACTATCAACTGCCGTCAGCGGTTATCAAGTTCAAGCAGGGCTTCGGCAGATTGATTCGCACAAAGACCGATACCGGTATCGTGGTGATTCTCGATTCCCGCATAATCAATAAGCGCTATGGGCAGAGATTTCTGGGTGCGATACCGAAATGTAAAACGGAAATCGTCTCCCGTCACTCGTGACTTGTGGCCCGAGAATCATTTCCTGCGTTTTCTAAGACACAGTGCTCCGAGGCCGAACAGGAAAATCGTGGCCGGCTCGGGGACAAGGATGATTCTGGCATCGTGGCCAATATAAAAATCATTATCAATTAGTGCGCCACTCAAAAGCGTGCCTGTCAAACGCCTCAAAGATTCATTCTCAGGGGAACCTCCAAGTATGCTCGTGATTTTCCCGTAACCAACTGGTTGGCCATCGACTGCAAAAACGGAGCCGAATATTCGTATCGTACTCTGGTTGGATAGTGACAAATCATTACCTATCGAACCACCGTAGATATTTATCCGGCTGCAATCGTAGCTGATAAGGTCGTACATTGAGCCCCCAAAGATGCTTGTCTGGCTGTAATCGTGGCTATAAAAACGCCTTATGTCACCGCCTCGGATACTTATCCTGCTGTCCTCATATCCATAGAGGTTATACCGTATGCGCCCGCCGGACAGCAGGTTTACTTTGGTATACATTGAAGATGCTTGATAGTCCACCCTGACATCGTCGTTGACGGTGTAATCGATGTCGTAGGCCAGGCCATCGTTGAGCTCAATCAGCGCGAAGACGGGGCAAACACACAGAAATAATGCTGCCGCCGCAAAACAGATTTGTCTGAGCGAGGCGCCAAGCTGTAGCCAGATTATCGCACTTTTCACCTTAATTCCTCCTCCTTAAAGAGAGATTTCCTTGAATACATTATTTATTATAGGAGTTTTGGGTTGAAAGTCAAGGGGAATTTTATCGATGCTTGGTTTGGATATAAGGCCGAGTCTGGAGTTTTGTGTCTGTGGTCCTGGGTCTTTAGACGCTTGCTTCGAGCTGGGCGAGGACGGTTTTTGTTTTTGCGATTTTGTTGCCGGTTGGGCCGTGCCAGTGAAGGTCAGCATTTCGCTCGATTAAATCTTCAATTCTTTTGCAGGCAAGAAGTACGGTGGCGTGATTTTTGTTTCCCATAAATCTGCCAATCTCCGAAAATGACATCTTTGTGTTCTTTCTGGTCAGATACATACTGAAATGCCGGGCGAGGGCAACGGTTCTGTCTTTTTTTGATGAGTGTATATTGGCAGGCGTTAGGCCGAAATATGTGGCAACGGCTGATTCGATATCCGATACGTGCACAATCGGGTCGGTCCTGGCAAGGTGTTCAGCAAGGACCGTCTGGGCTATAGCCAGATTGATTTTTTCGTTCTGCAGAGCTGAGAAGGCAATCAATTTCAGCATTGCACCTTCCAATTCCCGAACGTTGGTGCGCAGATTTTCGGCGACGTATCTTATTACGTTTTCGGGAATTTGCTTTTGTGAGGTACTTTTGCCAAAGCTTGCTCCCGTCATAGTTTCAGCGTATTGTCGGCAGATTTGACAGCGGGTCTGGAAATCAGGATTTTTGATTTTGACGACCATCCCTGAGACGAATCGGTTGACCAGCTTTTCTGACAACTGCCCTATCATCTTTGGATGTGCATCGGAGGCCAGCACGACCTGTTTGCCTGCCAGATTGATGGTATTGAAGGTGTGCAGGAATTCTTCCTGTGTTGAGGGCTTGCTGGCCAGAAAGTGGATATCGTCGATAGCCAACAAATCCGTTTGCCTCATTTTTCGTCGAAATTGCTCGAGCTTTTTTAGCTTCAAGCCCAACACGAACTGGTTAACAAAGTCCTCAGCTGACAGATATTGCCAGTTAGTTTGAGGGCGTTTTTTGGATACGGCATTGCAGATTCCCTGCATCAGGTGAGTTTTTCCGACCCCGTAACCACCGTGAATAAAGAGGGGATTGAAGGGGCTTTTCTGCTCATTTACGACGGCTTTTGCGGCGTTATAAGCGAGCTCATTTGACTGGCCGACAATGAAAGTGTCCAGAGAGAGTTTTAGCTTTTTTTCAGGCGGCTTTATCCCGGTACTACGTGTACGGTCGAGAACAGAGCGGTTGCGGGCCTTTGCAACAAGCTGTGCCTGTGAGTCCAGCTGTGTTCGCCTCTGGCTGCCGGAAAGCTCCGGGTCGATTGTGAAGGTAATCTTCAGGGCCGAACCAGTGACTTCACGAACCGTCTGGCTGATTTGGTTTGAAAAGTGGTTTTCAATCCAGCTTGCAATAAAAAGATTTGGCACGCCGACCTTTAGATAACCGCCGGTAAGAGTAAACCTGGTTGAATTGTTAAACCAGATACGAAACTTTTGCGGCCCAATCTTCCTGGCGAGAGCTTCATTAATAGCGCTTATATGAGCTTCTGCCGAGCGGGGTTCATCATCCGTGATTATACCCTGCATTAATACTTCTCCTGTCTCTCAAAAGTTGATTTTGCTCTTTTGATACGTCAAACGTCAAGTATCAAACATCGAACACAGGGTATCAAGACAAATTTTGGGAATTTCTTTTCCACATAATAGAGGACGTTGATGGTATTGACTTTGCGCACGAAAAAAATTTATTCTTAACAGGTTTTGCACATCGCAAGTTAGATTTGTGGAAAACTTGTGGATTAAAATGCAATTCAAGTATCAAATTTCAAGCTTTAAATTTCAACAGAGCAATTTCATTTATCAGAACAGAAAAAAAATCAGGTCTTTTTTAATAGTATTGCTACGTAACCGCCGTCGTGGTCTGCCGCTGAATCGGCTGATGGCAGGAGCAACTTTTCGGAATCGAGTTCGAAAGCGGGATTTGCCTGCAGGAAATCTTTTATAAGCCGGCTGTTTTCCTGTTTTTGGATGCTGCATGTGCTATAGCAGATTTTGCCATTGGATTTTATCATCGATGCAGCGGTTTTTAGCAGGTCGACTTGTATTTTTGCAAGCTCTTTTATTGCCTTTGGCGTTATTCTATAGCGGGCCTCGATGCGTTTTGCCAGTACGCCGGTATTCGAGCACGGCACATCCAGCAGGACACAATCGAAACGGCCAACCGCTTCTGTCTGTTTCTGCAAGCTTTCGTATTCAACAATTCTTACGCTTTTTATGCCGAGGCGGTTGGTGTTTTCTTTTACCATTTTCAGTCGCTCGGGATTGATATCGGTGGCGATAATCTGTGCTTTATCGCTGGTTGCCTCGGCTAACTGGGTTGTTTTTGTGCCGGGTGCTGCGCAGAGGTCGAGGATTTTCCAGTTCGGCTGCGGCTTTAAGAGCTTAACCGGCTGGGCTGCAGATATATCCTGAACGGTGAATTCGCCTTTGGAAAAGCTCGCCAGTTGTGTTATCTCTTTTGGGCTTTTCAGTTTTATCATCCTCGATTCTCGATGCTCGGGACTCGAAGCTCGTGGAGTATCGAGAGGTACTATTTCATAGTCGATGTCTGCCTGATGGAATTTATCAGCGATTTCCTCTGTATTTGTTTTTAAGATGTTTGGCCTGATGTAGATGCTCGGTTTGCGATTTGAAGCGAAGCAGATTTGTCGTGTGGCTTCTGTGCCATATTCGTCAAGCCAATCGGTTATAAGCCATTTTGGAAGTGAAAATGCTGTGCTTAAGTAATCGGCTGGGGAGGTTGCGGGGTCCGGCAGGATATCGGTATCGAATTCACAGCCGGTTGCAGGTGTCTGCGGAAGTGTGTTTTGCGAGCTGGCTTGCGGAAGCCGGCTCTGGCGATTGGTAATATGTCTTGTGATTTGCCGCAGGGCTGCATTTGCAAAGCCGACTTGCTTCTTAGCTGTGATGGTCTTGGTGTTTTCAACTGCTTCGTTGACGATTGAATAATCCGGCGTTGCAGGTGAGTAAATAAGTTCGTATGCTCCAATACGGATGATGTTGAGAACTTTAGCGGCAATCCTGCCGACGGGACGAGCGGTGAATTTTGCTATGACCATATCAATTGCTGTTCGATTTCTTACGCTGCCGAAGACGAGGTCGGTAGCTCGTTGTCTTTCGCTGGTTTTGGATAGTAGTTTATTCAAGAGCGCCGAGGCGTAATCGCGTTTTGGGTCGAATTGATTTAGCACTTCGGCTGCAATAAGGCGTGCTGAAGTTTGTTTTTTAGCGGGCATTGTCGTTTTCAATCTTTACAAACATATCGCCGGGCTGGGTGTGATGGCCGTTGACGAAATCTTTGAAGTCCATAAGGGCAGAGCCGGCTGGCTTGATTTTCGTAATCTTAAGAGTATCCTGACCACAAATCACATTAAGGTTCCCGTCGAGTGTTCCTATAGGTAAGCCGGATTGGCTGGAAGTTTCGACTACGTGAGCCTGTGCTATTGTTACCCGCCGGGATTTCGATGTTTCTTTTGGGATGTAATTTGCAGCAGCTCCCGGCCAGGGCCACAGGCCGAGTATCTTTCTTTGAAGCTGCTCTGCAGGTTCGTTGAAGTCTAAAATACCATCTGATTTTTTTAATTTTGGTGCAAGTGTTGCTTTTGAATGGTCCTGCTTGGTGTAGATTACGGTACCATTTGCTATTTTATCGAGGGTTTCCAGCAATAACGGAGCTGCTAATTTTGCGAGCCGGTCGTGAAGCTCACCCGCTGTTTCATCGGGTTTTATATCTGTTGCGACCTTGCCCAGGATGTCACCGGCGTCCATTTTTTCGGCTAACGCGATTATGCTGATGCCGGTATGGCTTTCGCCTTTTATTATTGCCCAGTTTATTGGCGCTGCCCCTCGGTACTTTGGAAGCAAAGATGCATGGACGTTGATAGAGCCGTTGCGCGGCAGGTTTATCAGCTCGTTGCTGATTTTCTGGCCGAATGCAACTACAATAATCAAATCCGGCTTATATTCTGCTATCTTCTGGAGCATCTGCGGAGTGTTCACATCATCTGTTTCGACAAAAGAAATCGAATGTGCATCTGCCCAGACGGCTACCGGTGTGGGGGTTGGTTTTCTTCCTCTTCCTGCCTGACGAGGAGGCTGCGTAACGATGAAGTCGAGACTGTGACTCGATTGTGCCAGTGCATTTAGACACTCAAGGCCGAATTCGCTACTGCCGAGGTACGCTACCCTCATAGCATTTAACTTTCGATTCTCGAACTTAAATCTAAGTATTGTTTTTGTGTTCTTCTACAAGTTTTTTTATCTGTTTTCGGTGTGAGATTTTAGATACCTTGCTCATACGGTTAACGATGGTCATTCCCTCAATATGGTCGTACTCGTGCTGAAGAGCCCTGGCATACAGGCCTTCTGCCTCTTCGGTAAACTCGTTGCCGTCAAGGTCGGTGGCGGTTACTTTGCACTTTTTATATCTTCGAATCTTCGTATAAATACCCGGCACAGACAGACATCCTTCGTCAAATTCCGTAAGGTCTCCGTCCGGGGTGACGGTCGGATTGATATAGACCTTGAGTTTCTCCCTGCTGCCTTCGAGCGATATGATAAACAATCGCAGAGACACACCTGCCTGAGGAGCTGCCAGGCCGACGCCTTTATTTTTAAGCATAATATCTATCATCATCTCTATAAACTGGCGGATATTATCGTTGATTTCTTCAATTGGCTGGGCACGTCCAGCCAAAACCTCGGCTGGGTAATGCGTGATTTGGCATTTGTTAATATCTATCATTTTCGTATATCTTGCTATTACGGTTTTATTGTGTATTTATATCTGGCGTTTCGTATGGTCGAATTCTGTACCGGAGAAGATATTGCCGAGATAGTGCTTTCTGACGGTCTCATTGCGGACGATTTCTGCCGGTGTGCCGGCCCCGATTACCCTGCCGTGGTCGATGATGTAGGCCTTATCAACCACCTCGAGCGTCCTTTCGACATTGTGGTCGGTAACAAGAATACTGACGCCGGAGGCAACGAGCCGGCGGATTTCGTGCTGCAAATCCTCAACGGCAATAGGGTCAACGCCGCTAAAGGGCTCATCCAAAAGAATCAATGACGGATTTGTTATCATAGCGCGCGCTATTTCGAGTTTTCTTCGCTCGCCGCCGGAGAGAAATCGCCCCTGGCTGTCGGTAACTTCTCCGAGAGCAAAATGCTCAATGAGCATATCAGCCGTGCGGTTTCGCTCGGCGCGGGTGTAGGACATCGTTTCCAGAATCGCATTAAGGTTGTCGCGGACGCTGAGGCGCTGAAAGATGCTCGGCTCCTGCGAGAGATATCCGATACCCAGACGTGCCCTTTTGTACATCGGCAGCTTTGTGATATCGTGGCCCTGGAATACGACAGAGCCGCTGTTAGGTGTAACCATTCCTATAATCATTCTAAAGGTTGTTGTTTTTCCGGCCCCGTTTCGGCCCAGAAGCCCGACTATCGTGCGCTGGCCGATTGTGATGGATATTTGATTGACAACCACGCGGCCGGAGTACTTCTTTACCAGACCGCGGGTCTCAAGAAGAATTATATCCATCATACTTGTATCTTGTATCGTGTTTTTCATATTGCGTATGGGGTATTATATCCGCATCATCGGCTAAAGCCAATCGTTTTTT
>Ga0315541_1003995_pt1 | contig 11043 bp, 9 predicted proteins | sample SalMarSW160190MG_FD_203095 | JGI IMG/M metagenome (GOLD analysis project Ga0315541, IMG submission 203095) | Salt marsh sediment microbial communities from the Plum Island Ecosystem LTER, Massachusetts, United States - Salt Marsh Sediment SW1601-190 ...
GAGCCGACCCGCTCAAAAATAGTCGAGAAATTAAAATCACTCGGCTTTAAGTTCGTAACAATAGATTTGCAGGGCTACCGCACCGGCTCGCTGAACGAGCCATTATCAGAGCAAGACAAGCAAAAATATCTTTAGCCGGCACATTGATAAAAGTGTGCCGGACTGACTTTGTATATAATTGGCCTGATAGCGGGTTGCATATCTCTGCCTTTTATGCTATAAGCATTTTTTCAGAATCGATTATCCTGAATTTATTAGAGAAAAACAGATGGAAGCAGCAGAATTAAAATCAGCGATATCAGAGTTGGCGGCCCGGGTCGAAAAAATCCGGGACTGGCTTTGACTTGCCCAATAAAAAATCGCGACTCCAACAGCTCGAAAATAAAATGGCTCAGGAGGGATTCTGGGACAATCCCGAAAAAGCACAATCTGTGGTATCTCGATTGAGTGCACTTAAATCGATAATCGAGCCGGTGGGAGAAATTCAGCACGAAGTCAAGGATATTTACGAGCTGTTCGAATTAGCAGCTGATGATGATGACGAATTGAAACAGGTCGAAGAAGACCTGCGGGCGATTGTCAAAAGATGCGAGCAGATAGAACTGGCGGGTTTGTTATCCGGGCCCAACGATACGAAAAACTGCTTTTTTAGTATCCACGCAGGAGCAGGCGGAACGGAAAGCTGCGACTGGGCGAATATGCTGCTTAGAATGTACAGCCGGTACTTCGAGCAGAACAAATACAAATTCCAGGAGCTTGATATTACTCCCGGTGAAGAGGCGGGGATTCGCTCGATAACGTTGCGGGTCAGCGGACCTTTTGCTTACGGCAAACTTTCCTGTGAGGTCGGCGTGCACCGGCTCGTTCGGATTAGCCCCTTCGATGCGAACAAGCGACGGCATACGAGCTTTGCCGCTGTGGATTGTATTCCGGAATTTGATGAAGACATCGACGTTGAAATAAACGATGACGACCTGCGGATTGATTTCTATCGGGCCAGAGGTGCCGGCGGCCAGCACGTAAATAAAACCAGCTCCGCCGTGCGTATTACGCACGAACCGACCGGTGTCGTCGTGCAATGCCAGAGCGAACGAAGCCAGCACAGAAACAGGGCTGAGGCATTAAAAGTGCTCAAGGCCAGATTGTATATGCTCGAACAGCAAAAACGAGACGATGAGATTGCAAAACTGTACGGCGATAAGGGAGAAATCGCCTGGGGAAACCAGATACGAAGCTATGTCCTGCAGCCCTACCAGATGGTTAAAGACCATCGAACCAGTTTTCAGGTGGGTGACGTAGAGGCAGTGCTGGACGGCAAACTCAATGGATTTATCGAAAGCTACCTGCGGCACAGAACAAAAAATAAAACAGCCACTAAGACACAAAGAGACTAAAAGTGAGCTAAAGTGAGCTAAGGTGAACCAAAGTAAAAAAATAATCCACAACTTTAGGCACTTCACACTTTAGGCACTTTGCACTTCTTTGTGCCTTTGTGGCAAAAACTAAAAAGGAAAAGGTCAGAAAAAATGAAAGCGATTATTGATGTCGAGTTAAAAACGCGGAAAGTCGATTTTAGCAGATGCGAGGCAGATTTGCTTGCGATTGGTCAGTTCTCTGACGTTAAAGGGCTGGATGCATTGTGCAAAAAGCTCGATGGTGAGATTGAGCGAGTAATTAAGTTAGGTGATTTCAAGGGCAAAGAGGGGTCCAGCGCAGTTATTTACGGCAACGAAAGAATAGGTGCAAAGAGGATTCTTTTAGTCGGTCTTGGCGAAAGGAAAAAGGCAACGCCTGATACAGTTCGCAAGGCGGCAGCCAATGCGGCAAATAAGTCCGTTCTGATAAAAGCAAAAACTCTCTCTCTGGCACTGCACCGGGCGTTTGCAGGCAGGTTTGATTTGTCTATAATGGGCAAAGCTTTAGCTGAAGGGACATATTTAGGCAGCTATCGATACGATGAGTTCGTCACGGAAAGCGAAAACGGGCGATTGAATTCACTCAGCGTTGAAGTAATAGATTCTGATGCCGCAAAAGCAAAAAAGCTGAATATCGGTGTAACCAGTGGGGTTGTTATCGGCCGTGCACATAGTTACGCTCGGACGCTGGCGAATCGACCAGCCAATGTAATAAATCCTCCAGCGCTTGCTGATGAGGCAAATAAGCTGGCAAAAGATACAGCAGGTCTGAGCTGCACGGTTTTTGATGAAAAGCAAATGGCTGCAAAGGGTATGGGCGGCGTGCTTGCTGTTGGGTCAGGGTCAAAGAGTCCTCCAAGATTTATTGTTTTGAAATATAAACCCACCGGTAAAGGAGCCCCCGCTGCTTCGTTTTTGCGAAGCAAAACGGCGGGGGCTCGGCCCACAATTGCTCTTGTGGGTAAAGCAATAACCTTTGATTCCGGCGGGCTAAGTATCAAGCCAGCAAATAATATGGATGAGATGAAATTGGATAAGACCGGTGGAATCACCGTCTTAGCAACAATGAAAGCAGTGGCCGAATTAAAACTCGCCCTCAACGTTTTCGGGATAATTCCTTCAGCAGAGAATTTACCAAGCGGCACGAGTTATCGCCCGGGTGACATCATTACGACCTTCAGCGGCAAAACCGTTGAAGTTTTGAATACCGATGCTGAAGGAAGAATGCTCCTCTGCGATGCACTTGCCTATGCTGTTAAGCAAAACTGCGATATTATCATTGACATTGCGACGTTAACCGGTGCCTGCAAGGTCGCCCTGGGCAAATATATGGCTGGGCTGATGGGCAACGATGAGAAACTAATGAAGCAATTGCAAACAGCTTCACAGAAAAGTGGTGAGAACATCTGGCCTATGCCAAGCGGCGATGAGTACGCCCAGGAGATGAAGAGCAAAATAGCAGACTTGAAAAATATCGGCAGTAAATGGGGCGGTGCCTGCACAGCTGCGGCCTTTTTGAGACAGTTTGTTGGTAACGCAAAATGGGCACATCTGGATATCGCAGGGGTAGAAATGTTCGAAAAAGCCACGGAATATACGACTCAAGGCTCAAGCGGATTTGGTGTGCGACTATTGACTACTTATCTTATGAATTTAGTTGCGAAATAAAATACAGATTGCTGTAACTCTGGATGAACTATTACTTATAAGAAGAATAAATTGAAAATGAAAAAAGAAAGTAAAAACAAACCTGATATGGAACGAATTGAAAAGGCAGTTACAGAAATACTTTTGGCGGTAGGAGAAGATGCCGCCCGTGAAGGCCTAAAGGATACGCCCGGACGAGTGGCAAGGATGTATGTCGAGCTTTTAGCCGGAATGCGGGAAGACCCCAAAGAGCATCTTCGCAGTGTCTTTACTGAAAATTATGACGAAATTGTTTTACTGCGTGACATACCTTTCTATAGTATCTGTGAGCATCACTTGATGCCGTTCATCGGCTCTGCCGCTGTCGCTTATTTGCCTTCCGGAGCGGTGCTCGGCGTCAGCAAGCTGGCTCGTATTGTGGATTGTTTTGCCCGCCGACTGCAAACGCAGGAAAGACTTACGTACCAGATAGCGGATTTTATAATGAGCAGCTTAAAGTCCCGTGGTGTCGCGGTTGTGCTGGAAGCATCACATAGCTGTATGACGATTCGTGGAATAAAGAAGCCCGGCTCGATGATGGTAACATCGGCACTTCGGGGTTTATTCAGGAGAGACCCAAAAAGCCGAAATGAGGTTCTGAGCTTGATTCACAACGGCAACAAGTAAATGGGGCTTTATTTATGCACAAAACGGCAAGACAGGTGCGATTTTCGATTAATCCTTTTTTGCCGAGTGATAGTAACGGCTTTAACTCGTTTGCATCCAGGCCAACGGGGGAGGGATTATCAATATTTTTCGAATTGCTTGTGGAGGTAGCTGGTGAGCTTGAGCCAACGACGGGATTCGTTGTCAATGTAACCGATATTGACAAGAGTGTTCGCGAATTCGTCGTGCCGGTTTTTGCCAGGCGAATAAGAGAAGATTTCCGCCAGGGCAGACATATTGGCTTTTTTGAGATAACTGAACTTCTAAAAACTGCGTGGGTACAGTTAGCTGATAAGTTTGACTCGGCAAAATTAAGCAGATTAAGTTTGAAGCTCAATCCCTTCAGAAAAATCGAAATAAATTCAGAGGATTCGAAGATGGTTTATTTTAGCGAAAAATTCGAGTTTGCTGCAACACATAAGCTCTGGAATGAGCAATTTAGTAACGAGCGTAATTTTGAAGTCTTCGGTAAGTGCGCAAATCCTACCGGCCACGGACATAACTATATTGTTGAGGTTACGATAAAAAAGCCAACAGCTCGTAACAGCTTTTGTGTTGCAGATTTTGAGAAAATAGTGGACGATGAGCTTATAAAATTGCTTGACCATAAGAATCTAAATACTGATGTTGCCGAGTTTCAAAAGACCAATCCAACCGTTGAAAATATTGCGGGTTTTGCGTGGAACAAACTCGCGGGCAAATTCAGTGGAGCGAAACTACACTGTATTACTGTCTGGGAAACCGATAAAACATACTGCTCATACTATGGAGAGTAAGTAAGCTTTTTTATTTAGTAACAAACAGCTTTTCGTTCTAAGCGGTTTATTTTCTGCGTTTTCTAAGCAGTGCCAAACCGCCCAGACCAAGCAGCAAAGCAGTTGCCGGTTCAGGAATTACAGTCACCTGGAAATCTGTGTCGTCGAAGAAAGCGTTAAGCCAGGTTCCCTCCTCTTTCCGGCCGAGCAGTTCATACCGTATAGTCCTTGTACCAACAGGTACAAAACCATCGAGGGTTTCCTGAATCCAGGTGAGATTTGGCGATTCAACAAGGCCAGTCGAGGCACTGTCGATTTCCGATGCAGACTCATCAAGGAAATAAAGAGTTAATTGCGCGTAATCTGCGCCGGACATGCTTTGGACATTTTCGGTTTGCATGTATGTGCTTGCCTGGAAGGTAACCAGGTCTGCATCTATATCAGAAGCATAACCGCTCATATCGATGTTCTGATAGAGGACACGCTCAGAGACAGCGATGCCGACAGCTTGTCCACACATATTGAAGAACCAGTCTCCTGAATGTGGATAAACCCAACCCGAAGATTCGCTTTGAGATTTTGAAGCGACGACAACCAGCAGGTCATCGGTTGACCAGTTTGCTAAACTGCCGGTTTCTGCTCCGGGATTACTAAGCATATTGCCGGAGCATGCCGGGCTGGTTATGTAAGTTATCAAAACAATTGACGAAACAAAAAATAATACCTTTTGTCTTGCTGGGATTATCTTAGTCATCTTTTCTGCTCCCGAATTTATATTATTCGCTCGACAAATTAGATTATGTCAAAGCTTTGCTTGGGTTTATAACCTCCCTGTTTCGTGGAGTAGCTTGATATGCTGCTTCATACCACCATCCTTTAACAAGGTATCATACACAATTTAGCTCGAATTGTCAAGAAAAAAGTCCTATAAGGAAGAATTTTCGATAAAAATACGTGCTTTTACCTCGTTAGAAAGCTTCGGCTCATGGGCGAGGTAAAAATACACGGCGCCGGTGGGATCAAAAGCCCTTCCGTACTTTCTAACGGGGTTTACTGCAACAAATGTTCGTTTAGTGGATGAATTTCAACGCAAAATGAAAACTTCTGATTTATTTTTGGTATAATAGACCGATAAAAATGACGATTTTTGACTTTCAGGACAAATTACATATTATGAACTTATTGGGTCTTGGGGGCGTATAGTTTTTTACGTAAAATAGGTGGTTTGTGCTCGTAGGAGGCGTGTCTTGACTAAAGCTATGTTCTTTATTTGCCGATACTTATGCTATACGAAGACTGTCGGTCAAGTCTGCATATCTGACTGGTGAAAAAAGTCTCCGAAGAAAATTTAGATACAAGGGGGTATGTGTCTCGTTTTTTAGCGCAGCCGACGGGGACGGAGTCTAACCAAAGTTGCTCGATTTATGGTTTTGATAATTGATTAATGGCCGTTATCCTTTATAAAGTTAAAGTTTTAAGGATAGTTTTATAGGAATAACAGTGAAAACGCTTGTTACAGGCGGTGCAGGTTTTATTGGCTCACATCTGGCCGAGCGGCTGCTCAAGAATGGTAATAACGTAATAGTTGTTGATAATCTCAGTACCGGCAGCTTAGAGAACATCGAAGCTTTCAAAGCCAATCCCAACTTTGATTTCGTTGAAGGTGACATCCGCAATGCCGAGCTGATGGACACTCTTGTAGGGCGAAGCGATGTTGTATTCCATTTAGCTGCGGCCGTAGGAGTCCAGCTCATAGCTGACAGCCCGGTACACACTATAGAGACAAATATCAGCGGCACCGAGGCAGTCCTTGAAGCGTGCAATAAGTACAGCAGGAAAATTTTGATTGCGTCAAGCAGTGAGGTTTATGGCAAAAACGAGGCGGTTCCCTTCCATGAAGACGATGATATTGTGCTCGGCAGTACGAATTTATCCCGGTGGTCGTACGCCTGTAGCAAAGCAGTAGACGAGTTTTTGGGTCTTGCTTTCTATCAACAGTATGGCCTTGGTGTTATAATCGGCAGGTTCTTCAACACAATCGGCCCGAGGCAAACCGGCCGGTATGGAATGGTAGTGCCCCGATTTGTGCAATGGGCATTAAAAAACGAGCCGGTCCTGATTTACGGCACGGGTAAACAAAGACGATGCTTTTGTTATGTGTCCGACCTTGTAGAAGCGATTATCAAGCTGATGAATTGCAATAAAGCGGCAGGCAAAGTATATAACATCGGCTCGGTTGAGGAGATTACAATTGAAGACCTTGCTGATAAAATCATCGAAATGACGGACAGTTCAAGCAAAAAGGAATTTGTTCCATACGATGTCGCTTATGGAAGGCCTATTGAGGATATGATGCGTCGGGTGCCGAGCCTGAAGCGAATCAAAAAGACAATCGACTGGGAACCCAAAACTTCCCTGACCGAAACACTGCAAGTGATTATTGATAATGAAAAGTACAAACAAAGTACACAAGAGCAAAAGAGCTCGAGTGCATAATTCCGGATACTTATGGAGCGTATTATTTGCTATCTTATGCTTTTAGATATTAACTTTTAGCCCCTTCACAGGGAGGTTGAACACCATGAAAAAGGCGTTAATTACCGGCATCACAGGACAGGATGGCTCATATCTTGCAGAACTGTTGTTGGAAAAAGGTTACCAGCTCTGGGGTATTATACGGCGAAGCTCGTCATTCCATACCGGCAGGATTGACCATTTATATGAAGACCCGCACGAGCATCCGCGACTCAGGTTGGTTTACGGGGATTTGACCGACGGCGGAAGTCTGTCAATAATTCTAAACGACATCAAGCCCGACGAAGTTTACAATCTTGGTGCGCAAAGTCACGTTCGGGTAAGCTTTGATACACCCATCTATACGGTCAACGTAGATGCGCTTGGAACGCTTCGGCTGCTTGAGGCGATTCGTGCTATGGAAAAGCCGGCGAAGTTTTACCAGGCCTCGAGCAGCGAGATGTACGGCAAAGCCGTCGAAACACCGCAGACAGAAAAAACACCATTTTACCCGCGAAGTCCGTACGGCTGTGCGAAGGTATACAGCTTTTGGCAAACGGTGAACTATAGAGAAGCTTATGGATTGTTTGCCGCCAACGGAATCTTATTCAATCACGAATCGCCAAGGCGTGGCGAGACGTTCGTTACAAGAAAAATTACAAGAGCTGCAACGCGAATCAAATGCGGCTTGCAGGACAAACTTTATCTGGGAAATCTTGACGCAAAACGTGACTGGGGTTTCGCCGGCGATTACGTGGAAGCAATGTGGCTTATGCTTCAGCAGGATATGCCCGACGATTATGTTATAGCCACCGGCGAAAGCCACTCGGTTAGAGAGTTTGTAGAGGAGGTCTTCAGCTATCTTGATTTGGATTGGCAAAAGTATGTAGAGATTGACCCCCGCTATTTCAGGCCGACAGAAGTCGACTTCCTGCAGGGCGACCCGGCCAAGGCCAAAAAATTGCTCAATTGGCAGCCAAAAGTAACATTCAAAGAGCTTGCGAAGCTGATGGCTGACGCTGATATGAAAATTGCAGAGTGCGAAAAGCTTATTAAAGACCATGGGAAATAGGAACTGAGAATTCCGATTTGAAAATTACAATGAGCGGCTTTTTTCAGGACAAACGAGTTATGATTACCGGTGGTGCCGGTTTTCTCGGCGGTTATGTTACGAAAGGGCTGCAAAAACGCCACTGCAAGAATATCCTCGTGCCAAAGATTGAAGATTATGACCTTGTAAACCTCGATGACATCATCAGAATGTACGATGATATGAAGCCGGATATTGTTATTCACCTGGCAGCGGTTGTCGGCGGTATCGGCGCAAATCGTGAACATCCGGGCGAGTTCTTCTACAAGAACCTGATGATGGGCATTCAGCTCATAGAGCAGGGCCGGATTCGCAATATTGAGAAATTCGTGGCAATCGGCACAGTTTGCGCATATCCGAAATTTACACCGGTGCCTTTTAAGGAAAAGGACCTCTGGAACGGATATCCGGAGGAAACCAACGCGCCATACGGCCTGGCAAAGAAAATGCTGCTCGTCCAGTCACAGGCTTACAGGGCCGAATACGGTTTTAATTCGATATTCCTGCTGCCGGTTAATCTTTACGGCCCCGGCGACAATTTTGACCCTGCCACAAGTCACGTGATACCTGCTTTGATAAAGAAATGCGTAGATGCTGTTGATAATAATGCCGACCATATTGACTGCTGGGGGACAGGAAACGTGTCACGCGAGTTTATTTATGCTTCCGATGCCGCTGAAGGTATTCTTTTAGCTACCGAGCATTACAACGGCCCTGAGCCGGTAAATATCGGAGCGGGATTTGAGATAACTATAAAAGAGCTGGTGGGGAAGATTACAAGGCTAACCGGTTTTAGAGGTGAAATTCGCTGGGACAGTTCTAAACCAGACGGCCAGCCGAGGCGATGCCTGGATACTTCAAGAGCAAAAAAGCTATTTGGCTTTGAAGCTAAAACACCGCTCGACGAAGGTCTTAAGGCAACGATAGACTGGTACAGGACAGACAAAAATAACATCTAATAATATAACATTTCAGTTGAAACGAGTTTTCTTTTTATACCAAGTTTGGATTTCATACGTATGATTAAAGTCATCTGCGCAGCTGGCGCAAGACCTAATTTTATGAAGATTGCCCCTCTGATGCGGGCATTTGAGAAAAGCGGTAATTTTGATGTGCTGCTTGTTCATACCGGACAGCATTACGATGAGAACATGAGTAAGCTGTTCTTTGAAGATTTGAATATTCCCAGGCCGGATATTAATCTGGAAGCCGGTTCAGGTAGTCACGCGCATCAGACGGCAAAAATAATAGAACGTTTTGAGCCGGTTGTTTTAGATTTTCAGCCGGACTACGTTCTTGTTGTAGGTGATGTAAACAGCACGATTGCATGCGGATTAGTCGCAGTCAAGCTGGGTGTCAAACTTATACATGTTGAAGCCGGGCTGAGAAGTTTTGACCGAACTATGCCGGAAGAAATCAACAGGATGCTGACCGATGCCATAAGCGACCTTTTATTTGTTACGGAACAATCAGGAGTCGATAATCTGCTAAGAGAAGGTATTGACTCAAAGAAGATACATTTTGTTGGCAACGTAATGATAGACACTCTATTAGCAAACCGTGAAAAGGCCCAGATCTCTGATATACTTGAGCATCTGGGGCTTTCACCGAGGGAATATGGTGTAGTTACTTTCCATCGGCCCAGTAATGTTGACGATTTGAAAAAATTCGGTGAGATTATTGCGGCATTTGAGCAGATTACAAAAGAGTTGAAACTGGTTTTTCCGATTCATCCGCGGACAAGAAATAATATTAAAGGAAGCAACCTCGAGAAAAGGATTGAGGCGATGGACAATCTGTTACTTCTTGAGCCAGTTGGGTATTTGGACTTCTTGTGTTTGATGAGCAATGCGGCCATTGTTTTGACGGATTCAGGCGGTATACAGGAGGAGACGACGATACTTGGTGTGCCGTGTATGACACTTAGAAAGACCACGGAGCGGCCCGTGACAATTACAGAGGGGACGAACCGGCTGGTTTCTATTACCACTGAGGATATTCTGAAGAATTATCGCGAAATAATAAACGGTGATAAAGACAAGAACGGCTGTATCCCGAAGTTCTGGGACGGCAAAGCAGCAGAGAGAATTGCAAAAATTATTTGTGAGTGTTTTTAATTCTTATTTGTCAATTTATTTAGCCATTTTTAGCAGCCTAATAGGGTAAATTGACCGTTTATATAGTGAATCTAACCTATCAAGCCATTTTACTCGTGATGATCCATTTTTTTAAAATCCCGGTATAGACCACATTTAGATCGGAAGCCATTTAAGTTTATATATGCTCACTTTTGCCCAACATGCTAAAAGTTTATAAGGTTCACGAGCGAAGACATATATGATACTGTTTTAATTGCCCAAAAACTCTACTTTTACGTCTAAATCATTAAAAAAAATGGTTCCCGCCGGATTTTACTGTTGCAATTGTCAGCAAGTTATGATTTAAACAAGGGTAATGATAAATAGTGAAAAAAGTGAGGTTTGATTCTGTTGAATTTTACTTACGATGAGCGCAGGTGCACTAGTCAGTTTTGCTCTTGCGGTTTTTCGGTGTGCCTGTTCTGGCAGCATAAGTAGAACGAGCGACTAAACCGTTTTTTAGGCAGGAGGAAGATGGAAAGGCAATCAATTCTTTTGGTAATTTTTATTTTGCTGACGGTAGGCGGCCAAGCAGCAAGTTACAGCGGCGGCTGCGGGCCGGTGGAAGTTGGCAGGATGTAGCAACGGCTATTATTACCGAGGCGACGCTGGTAGAACAACCGCAAAAGCAAGAGTTGGAGTATCGTGTCATTGCGGTAAACAAAGCAGGTGAAGGTTCCCCAAGTAACACAGCAATGGTAGTTCTCTAAAATAGTGCTAAGGCTAAACGTCAAAAGCAGATTAAAGTATAGAAGAATTTACCTGCCTATAAGGCAGCC
>Ga0315541_1003999_pt1 | contig 11031 bp, 10 predicted proteins | sample SalMarSW160190MG_FD_203095 | JGI IMG/M metagenome (GOLD analysis project Ga0315541, IMG submission 203095) | Salt marsh sediment microbial communities from the Plum Island Ecosystem LTER, Massachusetts, United States - Salt Marsh Sediment SW1601-190 ...
ATTGAAACTTTGGTATTGCAACGGATAATATGGGTTGGTCTTGGTTCTAAAGCAAGTTCCATAAAAACAAGGATTGAAACCCTATTACTACGCACCGCTGTTTCAGAGAAGGAACTCTGTTCTAAAGCAAGTTCCATAAAAACAAGGATTGAAACAAATCTTATCCAGAGCCGGCAATGAAACAAGAATTGTTCTAAAGCAAGTTCCATAAAAACAAGGATTGAAACATAAAGTGAAGGAAATGAAACTTGCATGATTTTTTGTTCTAAAGCAAGTTCCATAAAAACAAGGATTGAAACGACAATCTCACTATCAGATGAATCCCGACAAATGTGTTCTAAAGCAAGTTCCATAAAAACAAGGATTGAAACAAAGAGGTTCCAAGAGAGCCCAACTGACACAAATCAGTTCTAAAGCAAGTTCCATAAAAACAAGGATTGAAACATATCAGGAAAGGTCAAAAGATGGGGAAAGATTGAGTTCTAAAGCAAGTTCCATAAAAACAAGGATTGAAACACATGTCATCCACATCTTGCCTTGTAACTTCAAACCTTCCATATATCTGATGGTAGAAAACACCAAGCTTTGATACTTGTATTTCATCTGAACCCTCAACTTCTACTGACTTTCCGATAAAATAATCTTTCGCCTTCTTATAATCACCAATTTCAAATTTCTTTTTCGCTTTCTCAATCCTATCCGAGATAATCTTCTTTTCCGCAGCCGTATACTGCTCTTGATTCTTTGGCTTTGCCCAGTAGGTTATTGCCCCTCTGATATGCTGTTCATCGATTGGATATCTATAATTCACAGGATCGGCAAACTCTGCGTCAGTAAGATTTGCGTATTCTGCAGGTTTTATAATATGCCCACCCTCTTTAACGGCTATCTTGTATTTCTTACTTCGTGCTTCCTGTGCCTTCTTTGCCTTTTCTTTATCAGTCATTTTTCACCTCAGTTTTTTTCTTGACAAAACTGTAATTATTCATTATATTTACACAACGTTTGTTAAGTGTGCCCTAACCACTATACCTAACAAACAGGCAACTCCTGTTAGGGGGGAGCGACCATTATTTTTTATAGATTGGGAAACCCATTGGGGTCAGGTCTTGAAATAGAAGCTAATAAGACCTAAAGAAAATTCCATAAAACTCCGAGAAAGCTGTTTTCAGCGGCTAACGTGGCAGGCAAAGATTGAAACGAAAAGGGTCAATAGGGTTTATGGAGTCGAGAGAGTCAAGAGGGTCAAAGACAGATGACAGAAGGCAGAAGGCAGAGGACAGAAGGCAGAAGACAGAAAAAATTGTTCCGTTGGAATGGTAAAGGATTGTTCCTTCGGAACGGAAATTGATTCTTCGCTTTGCTCAGAACGGTATGAGTTCATCTTTGATGAACGGTGATTGGTTGTTTCGCAACGGTATATTTAAACCACGCCAACGAACCAAGCGATATTAACGATCTCAGCGCTCTAAACGGTCTAAACGAAGTTACTAATTACTCAATTACTGAATTACTATATATTGTTTTACAATGTTCAAACATTCTCAACGATATTGACCATCCAAACGCTGAAGACGGAAAGAGAAGAATTGAATTGGTTTTCTTTGCTAAAACCTTGAATTGAAGGCTTATCTGTCTGAATCAGTGTAATCTGTGGTTACAATTTTTTTATTATCTCTTGTATTCTCTTTCAATCCCTGTTGATTTGTCTTGGTAGGATTGGGGAAACTTTGAATTGATGTTTAACTGTGCAGAAACCGTGGCTAATAATGTGTTTGGTTGGTTGGATTGGTTAAAATCTCACAAACCTCAAGGTAAACTTTAACCTTAACTTTACTCAGTATAAGGCGAGAGTTTCATTAAGATACTCCTTAAGTTTTTTTGAAAAAACGCATTTTTTCCTTGACAAAATAGTATTTTTCCTATAAAGTGGTGAAAAGTGGTGAAAAGTGGTGAAATGGAAGGAGCCAATTTGAGTCTTAGCGGACGTCATTCACATTCAGTTGACCATAAAGGTAGAATATTTATTCCATCAAAACTAAGAAAAAGGATAATCAATAAAGGGAAGAGAATCGTTGCTGTTACAAGGGGTTTTGATAGGTGTTTATCGATCTATTCGCTAAAGGTGTGGAAGGGTTTTGAAGATAAGTTACTTGCTCTGCCTCAGAGCAAGAAGAAGAATAGATTCGTTGTTAGATATTTTCTGGAGAATAAAGAGGAAGTGGAGGTTGATACTCAGGGAAGAATAAAAATACCGCAACATTTGCTGGACTATGCTAAAATAGAAAAGGAAGTTGTTATTGCCGGAGTTCTTGATAGAATTGAGATATGGAATCCTGAAATCCATAGAAAAGAGTTCGAAGGTATGGAGAACATCAAAGATGAAATTCTCGAAAGTCTGGAGATATAATGGGTTCAGAAAATTGTAAAGTTGTTCAAAATAAGAAACAGTTATTTACTTCAAGAACAAGATTCAGACCTTTTAGAAAATTCTCGGAAGATGATGTAACAACGCTGTCAGTTTCTGGATTTCTTGAAAAAGAAGATATTTTAGGGATTACGCAAATGGTCGATAAGGAATTGAGGGAAGGTGCAAATCTATTTGTTATCAATTTTTCGAAGGTTAAACACCTGCATTACAAAGATGTTGACAGGCTCATAAATTTAAAAGAGAAAATACAGGACAGCGATGGTGAAGTTAAATTTGTTGCCAAGAAAGCCTATTTGATTGATATCTTATTGGTAGGGGGATGGCCATTTCTTTTGAGTTTATATCCCTCGGAAAAAAGTGCAATTGACGCTCTGCGGAAAGAACACTCATTAACCTGGAGGAAAAATGGAGAGTATTCATACTCCCGTTCTACTAAGTGAGAGTATTGACGCATTATTAGATGGTGGGGGAAAAGTGTATATCGATTGTACTGTAGGTACCGGAGGACATTCAATGGAGATTCTCTCGAAAACTCCGGAAGACACCATTTTGATTGGAATAGATAAAGATAAGAAAAGCCTTGAGGTTGCAAAACACAGATTAAGTGAGTTTGGCGATAGAGTGAAATTTATCAGTGGCGGATATGAGAACATTGATGAACTTATCGAACCGTTAAAGTTACCAGCGGTTTCCGGAATTCTATTCGATCTGGGTATGTCATCTTATCAGCTTGATAATGCGGGAAGAGGTTTCAGTTTCAGGGAGGAAGGTCCGCTTGACATGAGATTCGATGCTGTTCAGAAAATCACGGCAGAACAGGTAATAAATACATTTTCACAGGAGAGGCTTTTGGATGTTTTAACGAAGTTAGGAGAGGAAAAGTGGTCGAGAAGACTTTCCCGGGTGATTGCAGAACAGGTCAAGAAGAAACCTTTTGAAACAACCGTGGATCTCAGTGATTTTGTCCGAAGAAATATTCCAAGAAGGGCAGCGCACAAGACGTTAGCAAGGGTTTTTCAGGCAATTCGCATAACGGTGAATGATGAACTCGAAAATCTCAAAATTGCTTTGTTTAAGGCTTTCAAACTGTTGGCAGTCGATGGAAGGATTGCATTAATCAGTTACCATTCTCTCGAAGATAGGATTGCGAAGAATTTTTTCAGAACGCTGAAGAAAGCAGGATACCTTACAATTATTAACCCAAGGTGCGCAAGACCATCCAAAGCCGAAAGGATAAAGAATAGGCGTTCACGAAGTGCGAGACTTAGAGTGATTAAAAAGCTTAAGCATTTGGAAGAGGAATTAGAAGCAAAAGGGATTAAAGGATTAGAAGGTGATGAAGATTGGGAAGAGGAAAATGATTAAAAGGATATTGGTAGTTGTTCTTCTTTTCTCTATCATTGTGTTGCTTGCACTATTCTATGTCTGGGAAAGAGCAACTGCATTTCAGTTGACGCTTGTTCTATCCAAAAAAGAGAAAAAAATGGAGAAAACCATGAGCAGGGTTCGCAAATTGCGGTTGGAATACTTAAACTTAACATCTGTATTAAGGATCGAGAAAATTGCTAAAGAACAACTGAATATGAGATATCCAAGCAGCAAAGAGATCAAGTATGTAATAGAAAACTAATGAATAAATTTAAAAAACATAATGGGAAATAACTTAAGAATTCAAGTATCGGAATGAAAGAGAAAGTAATAAAAACCAATGTTGTTGTTTTTTTACTTCTCGGCGTGTGGTTTTTTTTCTTTCTAAGGCTTGGCTATATTCAACTATTTAAGAAAAGTTACTATTCAAGGAAATCCAAGAAGCAAAATGTTGAGAAAATAATCGTCTATCCTGAGCGAGGAAGAATTTTTGACCGGTTTGGAAAGATTATTGCAACGAACATTAAGACAAAAACACTTATAGCACTACCTCGAAAGGTAAAAGAAAAAAGAAAAACCGCTAAACTTCTGTCTGAAGTAGGTTTAGGTAAGTTTGCAGAGCTCTACGGGGACTTGAAGAGTAAAAAGTTCTTTTACATTAAAAAGAATATAGAAAGTTCGATTCCAAAGCAAATTAAGGAAATCGAAGGAATTGAATTCCTTCAAGATAAGAAGAGATTCTATCCGTACGGTAGGCTCTGTTCATCACTGGTTGGTTTTGTGGGAACGGAATACACTGGTTTGGAAGGGATTGAATTCGAGTTCGACTCACTCTTGGCTGGAAAACCTGGCTGGGCTTACTTACAGAAAACACCGGGAGGTTTGCTTTATCCCCATCCTGCTCTTCCCAGGGAAAGTGCAAAGGCTGGAAAAGACATTGTGTTAACGGTTGATGTCGATTGTTCTTTCCGAACTCGAGAAAGTGATGAAAACCACATCTGCAAAAAGAGCTATTGTCATTGTAATGAATCCCAGAACAGGAGAAGTTCTCGCTCTTGTAAACTTTCCTGACTACAATCCCAATAAACCTTTAAATTACGATAAGGGGCTATGGATAAATCGTGCGATTTCCGAGTTGTTTGAACCAGGTTCAACTTTCAAAATTGTAACGGCAACGGCTGCAATAAATGAAAAGCTTTTCAAACTTGATGAGATAGTGGAGGATGGGAAAGGGATTATAAAGGTTGGAAAAGTTAAGATCACGGATGCCGAGAAACACGGATCGCTGACCTTCGTTCAGTTCATTGAACATTCGAGTAATGTTGCAGCAATAAAGATTGCAGAGAAGATTGGAAGGAAGAGATTCTATTGCTACTCAAGGGCTTTTGGTTTTGGTTCGCCAACAAAAGTAAAGCTTCCGGGCGAGGAAAAAGGTAATATCGGAAAACCGGGTCGCTGGACACCATTAAAGTTTGCTACGATGTCATTCGGTCAAGGTTTATCCGTAACGGCGATGCAGATTGTAAATGCCTACAGTGCAATAGCAAACGGAGGTGTATTGCTAAAACCCTCACTGGTAAAATGTATCGTAAACGATAATGGTGAAAATGTGTACACTTCCAGTCCGGTTGTCATAAGACGAGTAATGAGAAAAGAAACGGCGCGGACACTAAATGATATTCTAATCGGTGTTGTAAACTGTGGAACTGGAAAATACGCCAGGGTTGATGGAATTGAAATCGCTGGAAAGACAGGCACCGCTGAAAAGAGTAAGCCAATTATAGGTTATGGGAAAGATGAATATATTGCATCTTTTATAGGCTATTTACCTGCAAGAGATCCCCAAATTTTAATAGGTGTTTTTATCGATGAACCTAAAGGACCCCATTGGGGTGGATATGTTGCAGCTCCTCTTTTCCGAAAGATTACTCAGAGGATAGTTTGCCTTGATGAGTACAGCAATAAGATTTTTAATTCTCTCTATGTAAAGAGTTTGAAGGCGGAATCAGATGAAATTGTCAAAAATAATTGAAATTGTGAATCCAATTTTGGTGACCAACTATAAGGAAAAAGAGATAGAACATCTTTTTTATGATTCGAGAGAAGTCAAAGAAGGGGGTTTGTTCTTTGCAATTAAAGGGGAGAGTACGGACGGTCACAGATACATCAAAGATGCAATAAACAGAGGAGCTAGTTCAGTTGTTATGGAGACCGATGCTGTGGAGTTTGGTATACCTGCAATAAAGGTGAGAAGTTCGAGAAGGGCACTTTCAAAGGTTTCTGCTCATTTTTTTGGATTTCCTTCGGAGAAGTTAGCCATCATAGGTATAACGGGCACGAATGGTAAGACCACAACAGCTATGCTTCTGCGAAACATCCTGAGAAAAGCCGGCAAAAAGGTTGCTGTTATTAGTACGGTTGGATGTTTCCTGGAGGATGAAAAGACTGATGTTGCGAACACGACACCGGAATCTCTCTGGTTACAAAAGGCTATGCGCAAAATGGTAGATAAAGGAATCGACATTTGCATTATGGAAGTTTCTTCTCACGGCATCAAAATGGGTCGTATCGAGGATATTGATTTCGATTTTGCGGTTTTCACAAATATTTCGAGAGACCATCTTAATTTTCATAAGACTTTTTCTGATTATTTGAATACGAAGTTGAGATTTTTCCATAATTTGAAAAAAGAAAAGATTGCGTTTATCAATGTAGATGATGTGTATGGAGAAAAATTCGTGCAGAAGGCAACTTCTGAAACTTATACTTTTGGTATTGATGAAAGGGCGGATTTCGAGGGTAAAGTAGGAAGTGTGACTGAAGACGGCCTTGAACTATCGATTATATATGAAGATACGGAGTTTGCAATTACATCGCCTTTGAGAGGGCGATACAATGCATACAATATTTTACCGGCTTTTGCTTTATCACTCAAGATGGGGATAGACAATAATATTATCAAAGATGGCATAAGTTCGTTTAAGGGAGTGGAAGGACGGGGAGATAGGATAGAAACGGGTTTAGGTTTCGAATGTATTTTAGACTATGCACATACACCAGATGCGCTATATAGGCTATGTTCTGCAGAAAAGGAAATAGCGAAGGGTAGATTAATATGTGTTTTTGGAGCGGGTGGTGATAGGGATAAAGGGAAAAGAAAGCAAATGGGCAAAGTTGCTTCTACTCTTTGTGACGAGATAATAGTTACTTCAGATAATCCAAGGGGAGAGAATCCTCGGGCGATCATTGAGCAGATTATCGAAGGAGTAAATAGTAGCAAAGTTAGTGTAGAGGTCGATAGAAAAAAAGCAATAGAGAATTCTTTGAGGATTGCACAGAAAGGTGATACCGTCATAGTGGCAGGGAAGGGGCATGAAACATATCAGGAAATAGGAGGAAAACGATTCCATTTCAGTGATAGAGAAGTTATTGAATCTTGCATTCTGAGCTTACGAGAAGGAAATTTATGAAGGTGAAAAATTTAAGGTTTGGGTTTCTGTTGGATGCCGTGAATGGGCAATCAAAATCAAAGAAAAGGTTAATTACTGGAATTTCGATAGATTCAAGGACTGTGAGAAAAGGTGAGGTATTTTTCGCACTTAAGGGTGAAAACTACGATGGTATTGAATTCGTTAAAGATGCACTTGGCAAAGGTGCATCTTACGTAATTGTTGACAGGAATTTGGGCGCGTATGAGGGTAGAACGATTAAAGTCAGAGATACTTTGTTTGCTCTCGGTGAGTTAGCGAGAAAATGGCGGAAGCGATTCAGTGTGAAATGTTTGGGGATTACCGGCACAGGAGGTAAAACAACCACAAGAAGAATAATTAATCATCTGCTGAGAGATACATTCAGATGTTCAGAGAGTATGAAGAATTACAATAATATGATTGGACTTCCACTCTCCACTCTCCAGATAGATGAAAAAACAGAGATTGCAATTCTTGAGATGGCAATGAATCACAAAGGAGAAATAAGGAGACTTGCACATATCGCTTCCCCGGAGCTTGGAATTATCACAAATGTGGGCAGGGGACATCTTGAGTTTCTTGGTTCTGTCAAGAATGTGGCAAAAGCCAAGGCAGAGCTGCTTGCATTTCTCAAGAAAGACAATGCGGCTATTCTTAATGCAGATGACCCATATACTACGAAGATGAGAAAAGGAGCGAGACCTGAAGTCATTACATTCGGAATTGAAAATGAAGCAGATTTTACAGCTGGAAATATTAAAATTGGTAAAACGGGTTCAAGTTTTTATGTCAATGGTGCGGGAGATTTTCAACTAAAGTTACCAGGAAGATTCAATATTTACAATGCACTTGCTGCAATTTCCACTGCAAGCTTATTGGGATTAAATACACGCACAATGAGAAAAAGGTTGAGGACATTTCGTGGTGAACCGCTCAGACTAAATAGGATCGTAATCCATGGTATTACAATTTACGATGACAGCTATAATGCAAATCCGGATTCGATGAATGCTGCTATTTCAGTCGTTGCAGGATGTCAAGCAAAAAGAAAGATCGCTTGCCTTGGCGATATGCTTGAATTGGGAAAACGAGCCAGAGAATTTCACTCTGCGGTTGGTCGAAAGTTGATTGAAAAGAATTTTGACATTGTTTTTCTCTATGGACCTCTATGTGTCAATATTGTTAGAACATTGAAGGATCTTGGCTTCGAGGGGATTATTAAACATTTCAAAAAGAGGGTAGAATTGACGGAAAAACTTATAAATACGGTTAGAAAGGGTGACATTGTTCTTATCAAGGGTTCCCACAGGAATCGACTTGACATTACTACAAACTTTTTAGTCAAATACTTAAGGGGAAGCAAATAAGATGCTGTATCTTTTGTTGGCTCCGCTGAAAGAGCATTTTACGGTACTTAATGTTTTTAGATATATCACTTTTCGTGCAAGTTATGCTGCAGTTACTTCGGTTTTGCTTTGTTTTATTCTGGGTCCTTTTATAACACGCTGGCTTTGTAAAATCGGTATGAGGGATAACCTAAGACCTTATCTGGAGAATGTGCATAAAGCAAAAAAGGGAACACCCACGATGGGTGGACTTATAATACTCACGAGTATCTTGATATCGATACTGTTGTGGGCAGACCTTAGTAACAGGTTTGTGCTAATCACAATTTTCTCTTTGGTTTGGCTGGGTGTAATTGGAATTGTTGATGATATCCTGAAAATCAAAAAGAGTGTGGGATTAAGTGCAAAAACGAAAATTCTTGGACAGTTGGCACTCGGACTCATATTAGGAATTGCACTCACGATTAAACCGCAGATAGTAGGATACGAAAATATGACCAGCTTGCTTTTTCTTAAAAACACTTTTCTCAATCTTGGCTGGTTTTATACAGTTTTTATCATATTCGTCATTGTTGGCACTTCTAACGCCGTTAATATTACCGACGGATTGGATGGTCTTGCCACCGGACTTATGGTTGTAACAGCAGTGGGTTATGCGATTCTAACGTACATAACCGGAAATGTCAAAATTAGCGAATACCTTAATGTGCTTTATATAACTGGTAGCGGAGAACTCACGGTTCTTTGTATTTCGGTTGCTGGAGCTGCACTTGGTTTTTTGTGGTTTAATGCACATCCGGCTCAGGTTTTTATGGGTGACAGCGGCTCACTTACACTCGGGGGGATTATTGCAGTAATTGCGGTGCTCATTAAGCAGGAAATTCTACTGATATTGCTTGGAGGAGTCTTTCTTATAGAAGTTGTTTCTGTAATCTTGCAGGTAGGGTATTTCAAGATGACGAAAGGTAAAAGACTTTTCAGGATGGCACCGCTTCACCATCATTTTGAAAAGGCGGGATGGTCTGAGGAAAAGATAGTAGTAAGATTCTGGATTATTGGAATTCTATTGGCGCTTATCGGTTTGAGCACTCTTAAGATAAGATAGTGTAAAAAGCGAACAAAATGATATGATTAAGTTGCAGGGAAAGAAAGTGACGGTTTTAGGTTTGGGAAGAAGTGGTATTGCTGCAAGTAAGCTACTTCTTTCAAAAGGAGCAAAGGTATTTGGAAGTGATTCCGGGAATCCATCGATTCCTGAAGGACTATTTGAATGTGAATGCGGAAGGCACAGCGATAGAATTTTCGACTCCGATATGATTATTGTAAGTCCTGGAATTCCACAGGATAGCCCAGAGTTAAGGGAAGCGAGAAAAAGAGAAATTAGAATACTGGGGGAAATTGAGTTAGCCTACCAGTGTTATAAAGGGAAATTGATTGCCGTTACTGGTACGAATGGAAAAACGACAACCTGCGCACTCATAAAAGAAATGCTCTCAAACTGCGGTTTTAATGTTTTACTTGGAGGAAATATATCACCGGGTGTTCCGCTTTCTCAAGTTGTTCTGGAAGCCCCGATGGATTCTACAATTGTGGCGGAAGTAAGCACATTTCAACTTGAAACCATTGAACTTTTCAAACCATTTATTGGTATACTAACTAATATTTCACCCGATCACCTGGATAGACATAAAGATTTAATAACCTATGTTTCTCTAAAGAGAAGATTGTTCACGAACCAGGATGAAAATGATTTCTGTGTTCTGAATTTCGATCAAGAAGTGACAAGAGAAACAGGAGCATATGTGAAGTCCAGTGTGTATTTTTTTAGTACGAGACAGGCGATAGAAAAAGGTTCTTTTATTTCCGGCGGAAAGGTGTTTTACAAAAAAGACGAAGATAGAAATTTACTTTTTTCAAAGGATGATATTCGTTTACCAGGGATACACAATCTTGAGAATGTGCTTGCAGCATCGACAGCCAGCATACTTTCAGGTTGTGATTACGGTTCATTGAAGGAAACTGTGAAGAGCTTTGCTGGTTTTCCTCACAGACTCGAATTCGTGCGGGAAATAAATGGTATCAGGTTTGTGAACAACTCGATGTGCACCAATCCCGTTGCATTCGCTAGGAGTGTGGAAAGTGTAAAGACGTCGTTTGTTCTCATCTGCGGCGGAAGAAACAAAAATCTACAGCTGAAAGAAATGATAGACCCGATTCTTAAAGCAAAGTTTGTAGTTTTAATGGGAGAAAGTTCTCACAAACTTGCAGAATATCTTGAGCAAGAAGGATATAAGAACTTCGAAATGGCGGAGACTATGAAAGAAGCAACAGGAGTTGCTTACAGTAAAGCATCCAAAGGGGATACTATTTTATTTTCTCCCGGTGGTTCAAGTTTTGACATGTTCCGTGATTTTGC
>Ga0315541_1004000_pt1 | contig 11031 bp, 8 predicted proteins | sample SalMarSW160190MG_FD_203095 | JGI IMG/M metagenome (GOLD analysis project Ga0315541, IMG submission 203095) | Salt marsh sediment microbial communities from the Plum Island Ecosystem LTER, Massachusetts, United States - Salt Marsh Sediment SW1601-190 ...
TCGTGTTATGCGGAGGAAACACTATGAAATACTGGATTGATTCGAGAGCTATGAGGCGGCTGAACCGCCGCTTTGGTGCAGTTGTGGATAGTGACAGAAAAAGCCGTCACGATAACATCCCCGGTCGGAAACTAAAATGGAAAGATGAATGTGAGAATCAAGGTGGGAGATTCTTCATCCTGCGAAAACGAGAGATTGAAAACTACCTTCATTCCAGAGCGATAGCAAGGTCAGATAGGTCTCCGAAAGCGTACGATGATTTCACGGATATGAAGGAACTCTTCGGAGAGAATATCTACAAGCTTGTTGACGATATGTCGTGCGAGGAGATTCTGGAGATGGATCGTTACGAGGAGAATGGGGCTGAGCATCACGAGTTGAAAGAAATTGTAGAGACATTCCTGGCTCTGACAGACCCTCGTCGAGAGAGATAATTGCACCAGGTAGCGCATTCCGCCCACACATGTTCACATGTTTCGGGTCAAATTTTGATTGCCACATTTTCTTCGGCTTAGAGAGTGAGGTCGTTGGGGACAGCTACATACGGTAGATCCGTGAAGCTCTACGGCGAAAAGGGGGCATCCAAGTTCCACTCCCGCAAAACACCAGACGCGTGTACCGGATTCTAGCATCTCATCTTTGTGGTCAGTCTGTCAGCAGCACGCTTTGCGGCAAGATTGATAGTGGGATAGTCCCGTCCAATAGTAGTTGTCAAGTGTCGTTTCTCATCACTCGCGCCAAATCGTTCTCCGTACGGATGCCAAGAAGGAAGACTTAACCCAGTCTTGCCCTGCGCTATTTATCTACCGTTGATTCAAGACCTATGCTGTACCTTGTACCGAGCGATGAATGCATCTCTTAACTCAACAACTCTCCCGGTTACGCCCAATCCTAGGTGTCTGTCTACTACTTCCACCGTTTGCAGTAGACAATGGAACGCTGTTGTAAGCGCGGCTGCTGTACATTGCGGCAATCTTGATGAATAGACAACTTTGTTCTGCCGGCGCTCTATAGTAATGCCTAATCCGCTAGGACTCCAATGATGATAATCAGAGAACGGCCTGTAAAGGTGTAGGTATAGCAATTCACCCTTGACTTCCTCGCAAATTTGCCGAACTTGGTGTCCAGTCCAACCTTTGCGATAGGGGTCTTTTGGTAGTGGCTCCCCTTTGGCGCGTTTCTTTCTTGCCTCAGATCTGAGAAACTGATCACCGTAGAGACGAACTTCCTTTTCAATCCTTGCGTGCGTTTCTTTGTCTACTTGCTCTCCTGCCACAATCTTCTCCCGCATTACTCGCCAGTCCTGGATGTAGCTATAAGCACGCCATTGCAGACCACGGGCACAGGGATCTCTGGCTGTCCACAATAGCTGGCATAACCCTTCTATGATACTCCTGGCGATCAATGCCACGTCTGGGCTTTCGTCGAGCATAAGTATCGACTTCGTGTGATCTACTTGCTTGCCGATGAAACAAAGAGCCATAAAACCAAAGTGGTCCTCCTCAGAGTATGGTACACGCTGCACTATTTCGTCAGTCAGGGCAAGCAGATCATTTACCCAACGGCGGAGACCTGGTAGGTCTTGTTGGGCTTTCTGTTCTAGGCTATCCATAGTCTCCTCCAACGAGAAGTGCAAGCAGCGGCAGCCAACAATGATTATTGTGCGACTCCGCAGCAGAGTATGTCAAAGAGCGGCGGGTGTCAATTCTATTTCTATCATCTCTTAAGATACTATGAGGAGTCAAGCTGAAGGCACGTATTAGGAAGAGAGGCAGTTTTCAGTTATCAGTGTTCAGTTCTGGCTTCTTACTCAACAAACTCAATAAACCCAACGAACTCTACGAACTCTTGCCCCGTGGAATCCTATTCCTATGGGGCAACAAACTCCATATAAAGAAGATGTAGGATTGATCCAAGAATGATGTAAGAATGATCTAGAATTGAGAAGAAATCGATGTTGCTACAGCCAGTGCCAACGCGGAAGAGTAGACAGAGATAAGTATGGTGTCACCGAAATTTAATGCCTATCACCCATAAATAAGAATCTAATGGTACACCCCAGATTCCATAACAGGCTCTAGCGCACTAACGGGGGCGAGAATTGTGTGTACTGGCCTTCTTTTCCTCTCGTTCAACGTATTCTCTCACAGCCTGCAAAGCGACGGAAGATAGGGACTGACCCCGTTTATTGGCCAACCAGATCAGCCGCTCGCGGAGGTTATCAGCAAGGGCTTCATCGGACCAGTAAACGCTAAATCGTGATGCGTATGAACGAGGCATGAGTGGAAAAGTCTAGAGCACCGCAAGCCCGTTGTCAACGGGTAATCCTCTTCATATCACGCCACTGTGGTGATACTGTGGCGACCACTTGTAATAACACCCTAGAATATGCTATAAATAGAGGAGAGGTAACGATGTGGGATATCCTTGCGTGAAAGTCGGACAGGTAGGAAACACCATGGTGTACAAGAACATGAAAACCGGTCAGTTATCGAAACCAACAAATGGATTCAATTGGCTTGTTAAATTGACCGAAGAAGAAGAAAAGGAATACCGCAAACTGAGAAAAGCGCGATCTGTGAGGAAGTGATAGTCCTCACTTAGACAAGAGCATGGCCCTGGTGTGTTAATGCCAGGGCGTTCGCTGCTTAAGGAAGGAAGTTGAAAGCAGGTACTAGGTATCAGATACTAGATACCAGATGCTAGATACCAGGTATGAGTATTCAGTTATTTAGAAATAACTATCAGCCGTCAGCGATCAGCTTTCAGGAAAGGAAGCTATCAGCGCTCAGCAATCAGCTCGCGATTCCTGCTCAAGCATTTAACCATTCAACTATTTCCCTATTTAACTGCTCCTCCCAACAAACCCAACGAACTCCATGAACTCTTTCCACATTTCATAATCAATAGAGAAACGATGTAGAATTGGTGCGAAATTGATCTAGAATTGAGAAGAAATTGATGTTGTTACAGCCAAGATCAGAAATGCTTGGCTTCTTTGATGCGTTACTCAATTGGTGTATGACCGCTCCATTGCCTTGCTCCAAGCGTGGTGGAACAGCAGAAGAAAAGGAGCGTAGTAAAAGGAGGTTCAAATGACAAAGCTGAGCTTATCCCATCTTAAAATGGCGGTAATGGCCCTCCTAATCCTTGGCGTCTGCGCTGTCTTGCCTGCATCAGGATTGGCTAATGATGGTAGCTTTGTGGGATTCGTGCAGCATGGCAAGTTCTTAAGCCTAACTCTGCACGAAACCGTCTGGCAACAGGTACGCCTAACATCAATCTCCATGCAAACGGCAATGTCGCCAGAGGCAAAAGAGCTGGATCTCACCGAATATGAAGAAGAAGTGATCGTAGTGTGCGGGCATGATAGCGGTGGTTGGATATACTACGCAACCGTTGCTGAGATCGCTTCTCCGCTGATCGCTGAGTTCATTCTCCGATGGTTCCCTTTGCCTTGTGAGGCGTGTTTGCAGAGGATCAATTCGGCAACACAGGAGGATTTTGAACAAGTAGAGGAAATTGGTCCAACCAGGGCCAAGTCGCTTGTAGCAGGTCAGCCATACGTGGTGCCTGACTGTCTTGGTGCATCTGATATTGAGCTGGTCCTTAACGAGGTATACGATATTGCTGACGTGCTGCGTGAACGAATTGTAGAACACTTCTGTCCCGAACTGTACGAGCAACATAAGTAAGCAAACCATCTCTACGCTCCAAAACAGGGGAGCTGAACATGTGACCGAATGAGAGATCCGTAGATCGTCTCCAGCAGTTCAGCGTAGGAGGCCTTTACTCCTGCAAACGACGAATTCGACGCACATACTCTATTTCAGCTTGCTCTTTGAGAGTTATGGTGCCGGTCCCCGGAATTCGAGCAAGTGAGATCAAGGTGTGGCATTTAGTAGGCAAGGCGTTCCCAGTATGATTGCCGATAAATCCCGAAAGCGCTGCTTGCTTTGGGGGAAGAGAGTCACTTGAGGCCACTTTGAGGGACCTTCTAGGCTCTCTTGAGGTAATATTGATGCAAATTTCGGTGAAACGCCCATTCGTCCTCACATTCTTGCTTTACAAATTAGAGATAACACCTGGATCCTTTTCGCTAGACACAGCACTGGCATGAGAAAGACCGTTGTTACCATCAGGCCGTTGTTCATTGCTGTGCACCGATTGTCTTGTTGTGTTTCATGGTATTATCTACTAGTCAACGGAAAGCTCTTTGCTTTCTTGAGCATGAACGTATTCCAGCAAAGCCTCTCGAATCAGGAAACTAGTTGACCTCTTGCGCTTCTTGCCGATCTCGCGTAACCGTTCCAGTACACGATTGTCGCGCATCTCTTGGTTAACTCGTAGGTAGAACCTTTCACTAGGCATGCAGGGATGTTAGTTAGCATGAGCGCTACCGTCAAGGCGCCCATAGGGTACCTAATGGTATCCTACTTGACATCCAATAGACGTTTGATGTACACCTCTTTATCAGGTGATAGACATGAAACGTGTAGCGTTGCTGTGTCTGGCGTTGGTTGCAGCACTTGGCTTTACAGTTCTCTCATCGTGCTCCCTGGGCGAACAGACCGTGTCCATCTGCTCGTTCAACATCTATTTCCTCGGAAGTTCCAAGAGCCGCGACAACACGGCCTTGGCGACCATATTGGAGGACTACGACATCGTGATCGTACAGGAACTCGTGGCACCTCCATATTCGATGACCTATCCTGACTGCACTCCGGTAAAGCCAGAAGACAGGGCAAGAGTGTTCTTTGAAGAAATGATCTGCAGAGGTTTCTCGTATTGGCTATCAGAGGAAGATACCGGACCCGGTAAAATCCACGTGAACAGTTCACACTCGGAGTGGTGGGTAGCGTTCTCCAAACCGGAGAAGGTAATCCCTGCAGTTGATCTTCCGCGGGGCTTCATGCATGAGGATCGATCAGCTAATCCGGGCTTTGAGCGAGTCCCTTACGCGTTTCCTTTTCGAACAAGGAATGGAAACCTGGACTTTGTTCTCATCTCGGTGCATCTCAAGCCAAATCCCTCCCTGACCGACAAGCAGCGGCGCGCTCACGAGCTCGTCTCAATCAGCGAATGGATAGAAGCAAACGACGATATCGAGAAGGACTTCATCATCCTGGGAGACATGAACATCCAGAACTGCACGGAACTTGCCAGCGCTACTCCACCGGATTTCGTTTCTTTGAACAGCAGCTGCCTACCAACGAACACGGCCCCTACCAAGAAGCCCTACGATCATGTAATGTACTGCCCAGAGTACACCCATGAAGTCAAAGATTGTTTCATCATCGTTGACCTCGTTAAGAAGATGCGCGAATTCTGGACGGGACCAGAACCATATCCTGGCAATCCCTATGACCACTACAAGTTCAGGTCGGCGTACTCCGACCACAACCCAATCGTTTTCTCTCTTCAAGTACCGGACTCTGATGATGACTAGGTAACTATCGCGAGTATAGAAAGGCGATCGCTCCGTTTCCTGTTTAGCCTGTAATACCCCAGTGCTTGATGCAGCCCTACTGAGTGGCGAACAAGAGTTCTAGGTATGATGAATTCGGGTGTCTAACGGACTACCAACGATCCGGTACGCCTGAGGTCAGCATAGCTAGAACTTTCGTTCGAAGCTTCTCGGTGCAATTGCGCTAAACACACCTTGCCCGACGGGCTTGAACTCCACGCATCGAAGCTGACCTCTGATCGACCCCTTATGCCTGCCCTGGCTACGGGCCCCAAGGTCCGCGACGTTGGCCTGTATGTCATCTCATGGGATGGTGTGAGGAGCAAGCTTGGTCTAGCTTCAGCAATGCACCGGCCGCTGGGAGCTGATCGACGTCATTTCTTCCTTCTGAACACTTCCGCACGCGGGCCGCGAGCGTTGAATCCAACGTGGAAATCGACAGCATCACCTACCGCGAGGTCAGCATGTATTCCATACCCCCTCCAGAAGAAGGCGTCGAAGTTCTCTGGGATTGCTTGAGCATTGGCAATTGCGCCGCTGATTCGGGAGACCTTGCCTGAGAACACGCGCCTCTCCCTTGATTCATCAAGCCACCAACAGCGCACGCGGGTCTTGTCGGCGCTTGACTTGGCAAGGTCGTTCGCCTGTCTGAAGCACATCTTCGCGTCATCGTATTCGGACCGTCGGAACAAGAACGCTCCCAGCTCCACGACAAGAATGATGCTGCCCCTGTTGTTTCTGATGGCAGCGTCGTAATTGTCTCTAACTGCACTAATGCGTGCGTTCTGCCGGTCAAGGAGTCTTGCTGCATGACGGTGGAGGCGCCAATCAGCCGGCGCAAACTTGAGGCCCGCCCTGGTAACCTGTAGAGCCTCATCGAACCTCTCTGCCTCGGTGAGGAACTTCACGAACAGGTCCCGGACACGAGTGGACCTGGGATCTGCTGCAAGTGCACTCCGGAGCACAGCGATCGCTTCATCGCGGTCACCGAGCTCGTCCTTGAGTCGCGCGTACTCCCCCTCGACGATCTCTGGCCGATCAATCTCTTCTCTCGCAGTCTCCAGGAGAGCCAAGGCCTCGAGCTGAAGTGTCCGCCTCTTGTCAGGGTTCTTCTCAGCTTCATACTTCTGCCGCTTCACCTGCGCGAGGCCTAAGTACCCGAAGCCGCTACTCTGAGCTGAAGACGCCTCAGCCTGGAAGAGCGATGTTGCTTCCATAACCATCGCCTTCTTCTTGCTGGACTCCGGTTCTTCTCGAGACGCCTTCTCAAGTGCAAATCCGAGGGTATTCCTAATCGCCCAGTTGCCTGGCTTCAGCTGAACAGCCTCTCGGGCAAACCTCACAGAGGCGACACCGTCTCCGAGCTCACGCTCTAGCATTGAACGATGCTGCGCGACATAGGCGTTGTTGGGAAGGGCTTCCGCGAGACGATCGTAGATAGCCCTCTTGTAGTCTGGCTGTGCGAATGTCTGAACAATCTCCCCGCGGCGTACTAGCTCGTTGAGTAGAGATCTATCCTCCGGGTATCCAGGATCCAGGCTCTCAATCACGAAGCTCAGGATGTCGTACTTACTCTTGTCCGTCGGAGCCGTTGCCTCAAACACAATCGACGCGATGACGGGATGTCTGACACGCAACTTGTAGCCAATCGTGTGGCGCGACCTGCCTACGAACTCACTGGATAGGAGAACACCTTCAGTTTGAGTGAATACCGCATCAGCGAGCTGCTGATAGCCGCACCCCAGCAGATGCTCCAGAGTGTTGTACCGAATGAACAGGTCAACCTGTCCGACAGCAGCAACGTACTTGTATGCCTCCTTCGCAAGCTCAGAAGGAATGTGGTCGAATTCGTCCACTACTATCCGATCGAACTTGGCGCCTGAGGTGATTTCCCTGAGAGCCACGAGGAGTTCCTTGTGAGCAACCTCAGTGAAGTGCTCTATCTGCGTCGCTCTGTCGGAGGTCTCGAGGGCTCCTAGAGCACCGTGGGCAGCGAGTGCATCAAGAATACGCTCAATCTCGGCGGAACTGAGCGCACCCAGCTCGAAGATCTCTGGAGAAAATTGTCTGTGGCTGCGCAACATGGCAGTTTCCCACTGGTTCGTTCGTTCCTCTATCAGGAGGGTTATCGGGAGCTTCTCATGACGTGCGGCACTGTGGAACCGAGACAGGTCCTCGCAAAGCTCTGCCCCATTGTGCACGACGACAACCACTCGCTTGCCGCTGTTGGATTCTGATAGCGATCGCAGATGTTCCACGTCAAGCGGCGTACCTGCGATATGGATTAGAACGAGCATGTCGAAATCCCGCGCGATGAGGAGTGCCAGGGTCCGCAAGGCACAGCTTTTTCCTGTCCCAGCGTGTCCACTCACTAGGTATGCCGATGCTGGTAAGTCTGCATTGGCAAGCTCGTCAAACATCGCCTCCAGGATGCGCCATATCACATCCCGCGGCGGCGCCACCTCGTCACGTATGTCGGCCCACGTGGCTTCAGACCCCTGGAAGAAGGCTGCTGGCGTTGACGGTCCTGTGCAGCGGTCGGGCAAAACACGATAGTAGCAGTCAGCGACTTTAGGAAAGGCAGTTACCTCATCAGCCGCAACGAGCTCATACAGAGCCCGATCTTCGAGCGGAGTTATCACGTAAGAACTGCCTTCCCACGTCGAGGAGAGATCCTCTAAGAACTGCTCTGCGGTGCAATCGAGGAGTTGCACGTTGTACTTGTCTTTCCAATACGTGGCTTCGGCGGGGCGATGCCCGGGACGAACTGCATAGCTGAGAGGAAGAGCTCCGGCTTCGAGGGCAGTTCGGCAATCCTCCAGGATCGATCGGAAGTTCGGATCAGCGAGCAAGTAGCCGATGAAGACAAACGAGCGACTCTGTATGTCCGTTCCCAGGCGGCGGAAGAGGGGTTGCCTGAGTTGTTCGTATGTCCTGTAGTCCTCTTTCGTCAGTATCAGACGCCCTGCGGATGTATTCGCTTGTTCGACCGAGCCATGGAGCTTGTAGTAGAGGGTGTCATCCTCGGAAAACGCCGTCAGATCCGTCTCGATTGACGTAATCGTCTGCAACTGCCCTAGAAGTCCGGGATTGGCGTCACAGGCGCTTTCCAGAAGAAGGTCGTAGTTGGTGGTGTAAATTGTATCCCAGGGCAGTTTGGTAAGCAGCAAGTGGCATCGCCCTGGCTGAAACCTGCCAAAGGTGTCGAACAAGTACTTGTTGAGGCCATGTGCGCGCACCTTGTGGCGGGCGTACTCGGCAGCCTCATCGAGTGTTAGGACCAGTTCCTCGTCACCAAGGAGATCTCGACAGATCATCCTTGCGAGATCCTCACCTAAAGGAAACGCGGTCCCGTCAGGCGCACGAATGCCCGCATTGATCCCCGCACCCAGGAAGAGTGATGCGCGTCTCTCGGAGAGTCTTCCGCAGATGTGCTCGAGGGCTCCCAGCATCATTGCCCCACAAGTCGTTTCTTGAGCTTCTTCTGCGGGATGTAGATCAAGAGCTTGTCGGTTGCAGGCATCGTTTCTCCTTTCTTCTCAGAGAATAGCAGCGACAGCACCTTTCGTCAACCCTCAGGGCGCTGGACGCCTCGCACTTACGCTCTCAAGCTCACTTAAGAGCCTCTGGGCTTGCCTGGTGCGTCTGTCACCGTGTTCACGAGGCTTTCGATCTCCCTTCCCAAGAGCCGCCTTTGCTCAACTGGAATGCTTGGATCCTTCAGCGCCCCTTGGACAAGCTGGGCAACTGCTTGCCCCGAGTACGCCCGAGGTCTCATTCATCACCATATCTAGAACCTTCGAACGAAAGTTCTAGATATGGTGAGACCTAAGGCGTTCATTACAGGACGCGAACATCCGTTCAGTTTTGCACGGCTCTTCGTGAGACGACAGCTTTTCATGAGACGATGAAATGCTAAGAATGAAGGTCTGACCTTACTGAAGTACGCGCGTGAAGCGACGTGCCTGGCAATCAGAAGCACGACTTACAACCAAGATCAGCAACAATAAGCCTCTCGATTAGCGCGTTGGCTCTCCAGCGACTGTCAGGCCGCTCTCTTACTAATTTGAGCATTACATATGTCTCGAGGCGGTTGTCATCACGTGTAGAATGTGTCCAAGGGCCTCATCCGAGTACTTTTGAACCAAAGCACATTTCGTTTCCATTTGATGGATGGTATAATTTCGCACCATATACGCAATGAGTAAGCTTTTCCAGAACCTTGAGTCGTCGTCTGTTGGGAGAATGGCAATCGCATCTCTCAGTTGGTCATCTACCAAACGGGATGAGTCCTTTGTTGCCTTGATTTTGTTATTTTTCGTGTCCTCGAAAGCAGGCCACCACGCTTTTCGCTTCTTCTTGTGTCCTCCATAGAGTGCAACCATTGCAGGAAACAGAGTGTCATCTGTGTTGCTGAGTGCCTTCAACTCTACTTCAAGCAGAGCGGAAAGACTCCGCAGAGCACTAGATATCTGCAACTTACTGAAGTCATTTGGAAACTCTTGATTAGCAGCTTCATTCACTAAAGCCAGATGCACGTACGCTAGAAAGGCGTATTCCCGGCTTCCTATGAGACCAGGCAAACGCTCCATGTCAGCCAGCGTAAGAGCTCGATCAACTCTCCGGACAGTTTTCAAGGCTGCTTTTCGAACAGGATTCCCGAAGTATTCTTGCAGCAATCCCGTGATGGCATAGCTATCGCCTGACGCTACTCCATAAGTTTTCACATCGTCTTGCGCTGCCTTCAAAAGCTCGACAACAACTTGGTCAAGTTTCCCCTGTGCTGCACACGCACCCGCTGTGTTAACGTACAGCGCGCCCGCGTGTCTCCAGCTGTCAGTTTCTTGACGGTATTTTAGAGTCTCCTGAACCAGGACACGGTACATTCTTTCTGCAATCGCAAAGAATCCCCACCGGAAGAGTGCCAAACCTATCTGATTGGCTCGAAGCATGAAGAGATTGGCTTTGGCTGGATCATCAAAGCCAGTGAGATCAGGACTCCTAATGTCGTCTTGAAGCATTGCGACCGCAGTTCCCATCACCTCTAACTCTAGGACTTCTAGTTTATTCAAGAAGTCTTCCCGAATTTCAGACAACTGTTGCTTGAACTCCATGACTCTCTCCTCTCTCGCCACGGGCTATCGAACCACTCGATGATGAGCTGAGCGGCCTAAGAATAACTATTGTACAACTCCGCAATGCAGTATGCCAAAGAGCGGCAGCTGTCAATTCTATTCCTGTCATCTCTTGAGATACTATGAGAGGTCAAGAAACACAGACCCTATTCCAGGCTGCTACTTGAGGAATTATTGTATGCCTCCGCGGAATTAGAGTAAAGAACCCCGCAGCAAGCTGCGGGGTATTAAAGGGTAAAGGCCTATAGGTCTAAGCGGAGTTGATCGTTATGCTGCAGTTTGATGTACCGTCGCATCACTTCAGAGGTCACTTCATCCCCAACCGACCGTACAAAGTAGCCATCCCCCCACAGTTCTCCTCCCCACAACTCCTCCCTCAGCTTTGGATGAGAGTAAAACAACTCCCGTGCCGAGATACTCTTTATGATC
>Ga0315541_1004003_pt1 | contig 11026 bp, 11 predicted proteins | sample SalMarSW160190MG_FD_203095 | JGI IMG/M metagenome (GOLD analysis project Ga0315541, IMG submission 203095) | Salt marsh sediment microbial communities from the Plum Island Ecosystem LTER, Massachusetts, United States - Salt Marsh Sediment SW1601-190 ...
CAGATGTTGGGTTTCTTACTCTTTTATATTAGTTCTTTTATGTAATTCCTAACTGATATGGCTGCAATTGTGCCTTCTCCACACGCAGTGTCTATCTGGCGCACCCGTTTTGACCGTACATCACCCACCGCATATATGCCAAGTACGGATGTTTTCATTTCCTCATTAGTAACGATGTATCCCAAGTCATCTAATTCGACAACGCCTTCTAAGAATTTAGAGTTAGGTAAGAATCCTACGTATATGAAGACACCCGAAACTTCTAATTTTTTTTTCTCATCAGTTTGACGGTTCTTTATTGCAATAGAATTAACTTTAGTGTCACCATTTATAGAAGTGAGCATATGGTTTAATAGAAAGCTTGTTTTTTCACTCTTCTGCAGTCTTTGCTGCAGTATTTCCTCGGCATTCATATAAGGCAAAAATTCTATAAAGGTTGCACTTCTGACGTACGTAAGAAGAGATTCTCCCTCTTGCAACCCGGAGTCCCCACAGCCTATAACGGCAACATCCTTATCTCTGTATAGCGGCCCATCACATGTGGCACAGTAAGAAACACCCTTACCATAAAACTCATCTTCACCAGGCACGTTTAACTTTTTAGGGACACTACCTGAAGCAATTATTAAAGAACGAGTATAATATTCTTCACTATCTGTTTTAATTCTAACTTTCTTCTCAAGCGGTTCTACTTTAGTTACTTCACTATATTCAATAATCTGGGTACCAAACTTCTGTGCCTGTTCTTTAAATTTTTCTATTAAGTCTCTGCCATTTACACCCTCTGGGAAACCGGGATAATTCTCTACCAATGTAGTTGCCGCGACCAAACCCCCACATAACCATTTTTCTAATAAAAGAGTGTCAAGCCCCTCTCTTGAGGTATAAATCCCCGCGGTCAGGCCAGCAGCACCTCCTCCTATGATAATAACATCATGCGTAACATCGCTCATTTTAAAATCATCTCTTATGTTATTCTAAATGCGTTTCTATCTTTTTCTTAACATCGGACTCATAGCCCGGTGTAACCCCAATGATCTGGTCCACTACATCGCCACCTTTATAGAGATTCAATGTGGGTATACTCATAACGCCGTATTTAATAGCTGTCTGGCGTGCCTCGTCAACGTTTAATTTGCATACCTTTAATCTTCCTCCATACACTTGAGCTATTTTTTCAAGCACAGGGCCAGCCATCCTACAGGGCCCACACCATTCGGCCCAGAAATCCACCAGCACGGGAACTTCCGATTCTAATACTTCATTGTCAAAGTTCTCATCACCGACATTGATTGGTTTTCCTTCTTCCATGTTCATGCTCCTTGCAGTAAAGAATATCAAGAATCAAAATACGAAACAAAAAACCAAAGGATAAAAGAGAAAATGTTTTATGTCAATTGCATTTTTATTCTTTTTCAACGTTATTGCCTGTGTTGCGAATGTGGCTGCCGGGCGCCAGAATGACAGCCCTTGCGATATACTTGTCCTTATCGCAATGAACTTCGATATTGCCATCCTGCAATTTTTTCAGAGCGGTAACTTCGCGGCTGGTCTTTATTTCCGTCTCGAAGGTCACGGCCTGTTTCTGCATTCGTTCAATCAGGCCGGGGCCGTCTATCCGTTCAATGCCGGGGTAGTTCTCTATTCTGTCTGTGGTGCTGATTTGTCCGCCGGGCAGGAGTTTCTCAAGTACCAACGTTTTTAATCTGTCACGGGAAGCATAAAGTGCCGCTCCCAAGCCGGCTGGGCCGGCGCCGATTATGATGCAATTGTAATGCTCAGACATAACAAATACCTTTTTAGCATTTAGTCGTTAGTATCTCGCATGACGAGATACAATTCACGAACAACGAATTACTATTCACTGTTTTCCAGCGGTTGGTCCTGTTCCAGTATTTTGTCCTTCCTTTGTAAAATATAGCTGCCCTGTTCGGGGAATTCTTCTAATATGTTTTCTGCACTGGTGCGTTCAAAGGTATATACATTTTCTTGCTGCAGTAGTCTTCTCGAAATCCGCCTCTGGTCGTCAAGATATACTTGTTCAGAGAAGCCCAGGCCGTCCAAAAGTTCCACTCTGAATACATAGGCAGCTTCTTCTCTGCTAATGGCAGCCCCGTTGCTTCGATTTTGCGAAGCCAAAGGGTGTGCCTTGATTCTGGAGACAAGTGCTGGTATAATTTTACCATCAGCCTCAATTATATCTACAAAGATTTCTTTCTCGTCGCTATCAAGCATTTGACTTAAAACAAGCTCGCCTAAGACATCCGGTATTGCCGTAGGGCTGATTTGGTAATCCTGTTTCTCGGTCCGCCGGTCGAATTTCTTAACGGTCATAATCCCATTTTTGCCTAAGATTATCTCAGTGCCACTTCTACTGGTTAGGCTGCTGGTCTCACTTTTCCAGACAAACTCATCAAGATTGTTCCTGCTTTGAAAAAATGTTGCCTGCTTGCGGTCATGCCGGCCACGAATATAGTAAAAACTCCCCGCCAGTATATTTAATTGAGCTTCTGGCACTACATCGACGAGAGCGTCCCCGTTTTGCGGTCTTTCTGCAAAATGGGAACCCAGCACTCCTATCGTAAATCCGATGGTGCGTCCTCCCGCATCCTTAATCAGAAAAAAGCTTTCTCGGCTTTGTCTCTGCTTGTTACTGGTGGGGGCCAAAAAGCTGTCGAGCCCCTTACTTTTAATTTCTGCGACAATTTTATTGCCAGCCTCGAGCAGTCGGTTATCTGTGAATTTTAAACTTTCAGTGACGGATTTGAAAATCCCCTCGGCCAGGTTCGTATCACCCGTAGCTTGATACACTTCGATATCAAGCCGATGGTTGTTCGGTAACTGCGCGACGCCGAAAAATGTATCGAACAACGTTTTTGGCCTTTTTATATGTGCCCAGTTTAGAGTGAGAAGAACCCTGTTTTGCGAGTCTTTTGCAAAAGAGAAACCCGGCCCGCCTATCTCGATTTGGCCTGTTTTTGCGATTTTTGACCCGCCAACTGTAGAAGCCTTTTCCTCAAACAGCACATCCGGAGCGGCTTTTGGGGCCGCCAACAGGTATCGGCAGGAGACGAGGGCGGTTACGCTGCCGGAGCCGGGGTTGAAAAAACTACCCAAAGTGAAGGCATTGTGCTGGTAATTCCATTGTTTTTCGTTTCGCCAGCCATTTCCTTTGGGGATTGAGACCGATAAACCGGCATAATCTAATTCTATCGGCTCCGAGAGCATGATAGCAGACCTCCAGACAACTATAAAGCGGGCTATCAGCAGAGCCACAATAAAAAGGCCCAAAAGCGCTATTTTATCCACCCCACGCCTTCTTGTTTCGTAAGTTCCGTTCATAGATATAGATAAACAATCATAGCTGCTAAGCTTAATTTTTGCAACTATGCACTTGGATCCTTACTTTGCAATGCGTCGCAAAGCGGGAATTCCAAAACCTCAAGTGTTGCAAATTTTACCTAAAATCGGCTTTGCTTATTGCCGATTTACGTATATATTTTAAGAAAGGGGGCCGGTGTTAAACATGGTCCTTGGGATTCTAAAAAAGCCCTTGATTAAATACAAAGCGGGCACCTCACTGGGGGAACTGGTATGAACGACGTAGTAGTGCTACGCGGAGCTGAGCTGAGGGAAACTCTGCAAACTGTAATCGAGAAAAAAGTACCTGCCATTATGTCCTATTTGTCCGGGGCTAAGCAACGCGTTGTGAAGGTGTTGCTGACCAATCTTGGAGCTGACAGGCTGGATGTCCAGATCTCCCCGAGGAAAAGGGACTTCATTTTGAGAAAAACTCACAAAATGGGAGCCCCAAAGCCACATCCGATAAACATTCAGGTTAATCAGACGGTTGGCATATCGCTAAAGTGTGGATACGGCAAGTTCATTTTCGAGACAACTGTGGCAGCTCTTGGGCCATCGTCAGACCCAACAAGCGGTGGAGGGACCCCCCTAAGGGGGAACCCAACGATAGTGCTCACGGTGCCGGACCGAATTGAGATAGTCCAGAGAAGAAGCTATCTCCGCGTTGACGTCCCCAGTTCTTTGAAGGTAAATGTGATGCTGCGGCACCGCTGCTATACAGATAGGAAGTCCGAAGCGCAGCAGATGGGAAGTCAAACCACCGATGCCCACCGGATGCCGCCGGAACATTATTGGCAGGGCAAGCTTGCCGATATCTCCACCGGAGGCGCGCAAATTGTAGTTGACGTTATGCAAAAACCAGACTTCAAAAAGGGACAGTTTATCGGGCTCGCGTTTACGCCTGCGCCTTATGAAATGCCATTGATGTTCGATGCCCAGATTAGGAATATCCTACCGACAGCAGACGGGAAGAGTATATGTCTTGGCCTGCAGATTGTCGGTTTGGAAGCAAGCTCGCAAGGCCGGCAGCTTTTGCAGCGGCTCTGCAATGTTGTGGAGTATTATTATCGGATAAAACAATGCAGTGCCAAGCAGCAAGACTTCCAGACGACAAGTTCACCCAGCCCCTCCGAGGGGCGGGGGCGGTTTGGCTGACAGGGCAAAATCACTCCTTTTGTGGATTACTTTATAATAAAACCATTTCAAAAAGCCACTTGCTGCAAAACCGCAGAAAATCAATACCAAAGCCACTTGCCTGCTCCAGATAATCAAACCGAGGAACAACAGCGCTCTAATAAGATGTGCGAAAGGTTTTTTACCCTTTATATATTGATTTAGGATATGTGGGTATCGAATTCTGCTGACCATCAGCACCGCCACTCCCAGAATCAAAAGTGGCAAGGCGTAAATAACAGCGTTTTCGCAGATAAGATAAAACTGGGTACTGCTGGCTGAAAGCTCCAGCAGTGTTTCTTGATGGAATATTACCAGGCTCACTACCACCCCTGCGGCGGCGGGAGTTGGCAGGCCTATAAAACTCATATGGGCAGATTCATCTTCCTCATTCTCCACATTGAACCTGGCTAATCGAATAGCTGCACAGCTTATATATGCCGCTGCTGCCAGCCAGATGAAACGCTGAAGAAAATTCACGAAAGCCGGATTCTGCTCCACTGTCAGGTGTCCTGCGGGGGCAAAACCACTTAATTTGTATTCAAGAACTTTGAGCATCAAAAATGCCGGCGCCACCCCGAAGCTGATTATATCACAGAGGCTGTCGAGCTGGCCACCGAAGCTGGAAGTGCTCTTGCTCATTCGGGCGAGCCGGCCATCCAGAACATCGGCAATCATTGCAATCAGAATCATATATCCGGCCATAGCAAAATATGGCAAGCTAAGCTTATGATAGGAAAAATGGTTAATGCCAGCGGCGGCGCCTTTGCTGGCAAAAGCAATGGCTGCAAAGCCACATGCCCCATTTAGAATTGTTACCAGCGACGGCAGGACCGTGATGTACTTCAATCGCTGCCTTCGCACCCGCCGAAGCAAACTCTCTTTGGCAGCCTGGGTTTTTAATCTGGTCATCTATAGAAAATCAAAAATTAAAAATAAAAATTGTGGAGTCCCTTAGGGACGACTTCCTTAATTTTGCATTTTGATATTCGTTATTCGTATCTTACAAGTGGCGTCAGGCCGGCTTTGACTTTATCACCTACTTGAACCAGACACTTTACGTTTTCACGAGCAGGCACATACAGTTCCGTTCTGGAGCCAAATTTTATCATCCCGAACTTCTCACCGCCAGTTAATTTTTGCCCTTCTCTTATAGCACATACAATTCGCCGGGCAATCGCTCCACTTATTTGCCGAACGACCAGCTTATCTTCAGGGCTGTCGGTTCTGACTAAGAACAAATCATTGGACTCATTGACCCGTCCCGAATGTGGGTTTCCGGCATTTTTGTGTTTGCCTTGTCTATAGGTAATTCTTTCAACTTTTATATTGCACGGAGAGCGGTTGATGTGAGCATCAAAAATACTCAAAAATATTCCGATCTTCAGTGCAGTTGTGCCGATAAAGTTGTTTTCTTCAACAATCTCGATATTGGTTATCCTCCCATCAGCGGGCGAAAGCAGCAGGTTCGTTTCTTGGGGACAAAGTCTGTCGGGGTCCCGGAAAAACGACAAAACCCATATCAGGACAACAGCTAAACCTGCTTCTATCGAGATGATAGCCCAGCCACTCAAACGAGGGACGAGCGACGAGAGACGAGCGACGAGAATCATCGCCCCCAGCACTATTGCAGGGAAAATAACCACCTGTGGCCAACCATATTTAGTCAGCACCAATCTCATACGCAAATATCATAATCACCAACCTGCCGACAATCAATAAAAAAGGCCGACCCAATCACGCCGGCCTTTTTATTACAGAGCCCATAAAATGAGAATATTAGTTTTCCGCAGGACGCCTTATGGCGATGTATCAGTTTTTGCCTGTCGCGGCATCGCGATTGTTCCGGTTCTGGCCACGCTTTTGATGCCATAAGGTTTGCAAGCCTCGATGAAGGCCTCAATCTTGGTCTCAGGACCGCTGACCTCCACCATTAGCTGCTTGGCGCCAATGTCGACCACCTTGGCTCTGAACATTTCTATCAATGATAAAATTTCTGGTCGTTTATCCGGTGGGGCAGAAACCGTTATAAGCATCAGGTCCCGGGCCACCACCGGTTGACCAACAAAATCCTGAACCTTAACAACAGGAACAATCTTGGCTAATTGTTTGCGAACCTGCTCTAAGACCTTGTCATCGCCGATGACAACAATTGTCATTCGGCTCAGCTTTGGGTCTTCGGTTCGGCCGACTACAAGCGAATCGATATTGTACGCCCGGGCGGCAAACATCCCCGCAACATGGGCCAGAACACCAGGTTTGTTTTCAACCAATGCACTTATTATATGCTTCATTGTTTTTGCCTTTTTATTTTCTTATGCCATACTTTCCAGTATGTCAAGTCCATCCATCTCATTGAGGTTTTTACCGGCCGCAACCATCGGCCAAACATTTTCTTCCCGCTCGACTCTAAAGTCAACAACGCAGGGCCGCTTTTGCCCCAGCATCTTTTTAATAGCGCCGGGAACGTCGGTCTTCTTATCGACGGTAATCCCGACAGCGCCGAGCGCCTCGGCCACAGTCGCATAGTCAGGGTTGGACAGGTAGGTTTTGGAGTAACGCTTATTATAGAAAAGTTCCTGCCACTGCCGAACCATTCCCATATAGCCGTTGTTCAAAATGCAAACCTTTATCGGCAATTTGTTCTCGACCGCCGTCGAAAGCTCCGTCATCGTCATATTAAAGCTGTGGTCGCCGTCGATATCAATAACGGTTGCATCCGGCCTGGCCACCTGTGCACCTATGGCAGCCGGCAAACCATAGCCCATTGTGCCAAGTCCGCCGGAGCTTATAAGCTGTCTGGGCATACTGAATCTGAAAAATTGAGCTGCCCACATCTGATTTTGCCCAACGCCCGTCGTTATAATTGCGCTGCCTCTGGTCTGACGGCACAGCTCTTCGACAACATACTGTGGCTTAACCGTCGATGCACTCCTGTTGTAGCTAAATGGAAATTTTTTCTTCCACTCAGCGATTTTCTTAAACCACTTCTCTCTCTCACGGTACTCTACTTCCTTGGCCAGTTCAGCCAGTATATATTTTGCATCGCCAACAACAGGAATATCCACATTAACGTTCTTCGATATACTCGTTGGGTCGATATCGATATGGACTATTTTTGCGTTTGGTGCAAAGCCCTTGATTCTGCCGGTAACTCTATCATCAAAGCGGGCACCTACAGCAATCAACAGGTCGCATTCTTGCACAGCATAATTGGCATAAGCGGAACCGTGCATCCCGAGCATATCCAGCGACTCGGGTCTGTTCTGGTCGTAACTACCCAGCCCTAAAAGTGTCATCGTTACCGGCAGATGTGCTTTCTCGGCCAGCGCCCTTAATTCCTCACTCGCGTTAGCGAGGATAACTCCACCGCCGACATAAAGCACCGGCTGCTCCGACTTATTTATCGCCGCCGCCGCAGCCGATATCTGCTTCGAATGGCCCTTCGTCCGAACCCGATAACCCGGCAGGTCCATCTCAACTGTCCCGGCTGTATCACACCTGGCGACCTGAATGTCAACTGGTATATCAACAAGCACCGGTCCCGGCCGAGACGTCGAAGCTATATAAAATGCTTCTCGAATTATCCGAGCCAGGTCCTTAACGTCCTTAACGATACAATTGTATTTTGTAACCGGACGCGTAATGCCGGTAGTATCAGCCTCCTGAAATGCATCGTTGCCGATAAGCTCTGTGCGGACCTGGCCGGTAAGGGCAACTACCGGCACAGAATCCATCATCGCCGTCGCAAGGCCGGTAGTCAAATTGCACGCACCGGGACCGCTGGTTGCAACAACAACGCCGACTTTCCCACTGGCACGAGCATAGGCATCAGCCATATGACAGCCGCCCTGCTCGTGACGTGGAATTATAAATTCAATCGGCGCATCATATAATCTGTCAAAAAAAGGCAGCACCACACCACCCGGGTAGCCGAACATCGTATCGACACCCAGCTCGATAAGCGTATCGACTATTATTTGGGCGCCTGCCTTGAGGGAGGATTTGTCGGCAGAAGCAGCCGAACCTGCCGAAGAACGAGGCTTGGAACTCATTTTTTACACCTTTCCTGATAAACGTTAACAGTTATTCCGGCCTGCCCTCCATAGCACAAAGTGCGACGGAGGGTCAATTACAGCTCCGCTGGGCTGCCTCGAGAAGTCAATCGTCCCTGAGGGACAACCGAAAAACCCGAAGATTTAAAGCCCTGCTGTAATCCCGTAACCATCCCTTAGGGATGTTTCAGGCTCGTATTTGCATGTTTTCACGCAAATACAACAAGATTATACAAGGCAAATCAGTGCCTGTCAATTATTTTTCGACAATTTACTCACGACAACTTACTTTTTTCTTTATCCACAAATTCATATTTAGCCCCCTGCATTGCAGGGGGTTACTCCGGCCTGGGGTTTGTCATCCCGAGCGCAGCGCGGCAATCTCAATTTCTTTTAGTCCCGTTGCTCGCGGCGGGGGTTTTACCCGGGGTTGCCTGCGTGAGGAATACTTCTTCCTTCTTTAGGGTGAGAGAGTATATCTTTTGTCTTGAAATAAATGATTGACTTGCTTGTGCTGCCTCATGCTCGGCCTCTTTACGCAATACGAAACCATCGCGGCCTCCGGCAGCAACTGCAAACGTTTAGAAGCCCCCGCGGCGAGCGGGGTAAAATCAAAAATAACAAATCATGCAAAAAAACCAATTTCCAAAAAGCTGAAAACAACTTTAAACCATCATATTGCAAAGGATTACGAAAATAAACCGGAATTGTATATTTGACAAAGCAAGGGGCGATTATATGATAATAATATGGTTTGGCATATCTCAAAAATTATCCTGTTTTTTAAGCAGGCAAAAAACAATCCTTTCTTTCCTGTTCTCACGTTCGTTACAGGATGGTGGGTTAGCAAGATAGTAGCAAATTGGACAGACAATCCTGCTTTTGGAGCAATTGGTATCGCGATAACTATATATTTGACGCTTGTCATTTCCTTGCCATTAATGAATTGTGTTCGGAACAAACCAAAAGTTCGCCGTTATTGCATAACTTATTTCGTTCCTCTGATTATTACTATTTTAATTATAGTACCTTTTTGGGATAGGCTAATTGTCCCATTTCCCACTACTGACCCTTACAAACAACCTTTAAGAACAGGCACCGCAACTGTTGTGGTGGGACTTGAACCGAACAGTGTTTCTTTGGTGCAGTACCCCAGTGGTTACATTCAATTTATGAAAGGACAAGAAGTCCTTCTTGGGATGAAGGTGTCTCCAGCTAATATATATACAAAGATTGTAAATAATCAGACATTCTGTAATGCAACTTTTGAACTTGACCAAACGTGCAAATCTGTTGGCAATCCAATTTGTCATCTTACTAAAACTGAATTTGCCGAAATAAGCTTAAATATAATACCAGCCAAAAGCAGAATCACAGACGGATATGCAATTTTTACCTTTAATAGTTCTGTGCGTATCGTGATTCCGATACCCTCTCAAATAATGGATGGTAACACCATAATGATTCAAGATATTCAGAAATACTTCAAAAAAGGGATTTAGACTATGAAATACATCCCCCCGAAATTCAGCAAATTAAACTCCCGCAATCATTATAATTTGCTGTTGTGTCCTCTCGTAGCGTAGCGCAGACCGCGGCGAAGCCTTTTGGCGAAGACGGGTCAACCAAAACTGCAGCTACCCACACACCAAAAACGGCAAAATCTAAATTTTTTTAACTCTTTCTATATAAGTAGTTATAAATTTTCTGCCCTCGAAAAATTCCCAATTTTTCGACAGAAATGCGCATGTTCGTCCAAATTATGGGAGGGAGATATTACGTTATGAAAAACCAAAACACGATTTTTAGCTTAAACTTCTCCTTTTTTACTTTGTTCCTTTGTGCCTTGGTGTCTTTGTGGCTATGAAATTATGCAAAACAAACCCAATTTCCGAAAAAGTCAAATGTTTATAACCCCAATTTCAACAACGAATTACAACGAAAAATCGACAATGGACACTTGGTCAAAACGAACCCAAACAAACCCAATCTTGAAACGTAGAAAAATAGCTGGCTTAAAGCCAAATGGCTGCTATAATAATTATACTCATAGCTGGCAGGCTATGAACTACTAACAATGAACAAAAATAGGAGATTTCTTATGTGTGAACAATGTGGTTGTGGCGAAATAAACACGCAGCAGTCCTTCGAGCAGAAGGTCAAAGACGTGATTGACTCTATTATTCGACCTGCCTTGCAGGGCCATGGTGGAGATGTCGAACTGGTAGGAACAGATGATGATAAAAACGTCAACTTACGTCTGCAGGGGGCCTGTCAGGGCTGTCCCGGTGCTGCAATGACGATGAAGGCTGGTATCGAAAGAATCCTCAGAGAAAAAGTGCCCGAAGTAAAAGAGGTCATCGCTGTAGATTAACCCCGTTAGAGATAACTAACGTGTATTACGTTTATATACTCCAAAGCAAGCGGGACAGCCA
>Ga0315541_1004004_pt1 | contig 11023 bp, 9 predicted proteins | sample SalMarSW160190MG_FD_203095 | JGI IMG/M metagenome (GOLD analysis project Ga0315541, IMG submission 203095) | Salt marsh sediment microbial communities from the Plum Island Ecosystem LTER, Massachusetts, United States - Salt Marsh Sediment SW1601-190 ...
ATGGATTCTCAGTATTCGTGTATCAAATCCTTTATTTAATACCTGACTGGTTGTAATATATTGATTAAGCATACTTACTCCATGAACTGGAGGTGGCAATTGGACAAAATAAAGTATTCTAGATGGTTTATTATCTGGCATGAATAAAAAGTTTGTCAATCAACTGCTGCCATACAACATCGATCGAAGCTTTTTTAGAGACTGTTTTAATAGCTGCTTTACCTATGCCTTTTCTGATATTGCTTTGGCTAAATAGTTCATTGATATTTTTAATCATGAATGCGACATCTTCTACTAAAAAAATATTCTCCCTATTTTGAGCAATGTAGTCATACCGTCCCGGAATATTCCTAATTATACAAGGTAATCCACATGCCATGGCTTCGAGTAGTGAATTTGGGAGTCCTTCATTCATCGAATTGAGAATAAAAATATCCGAAGCCTGCAGGTATTCATGAACATTTTCTTTTGGTCCGGTGAACACAATCTTCTCACCCAACATTGATTTAGCAATATGATATAATTCATCCATCTCAGAGTTAAAAGCTGCCATATAATGATCTCGGGGTACAAAATAGTTCCCGATTATAAAATAATAAAATGGAATCACCATTTTTGCTAAAGACTCAAATAATTCCTGGAAACCTTTTCTTTTAATTAGATAGCCAACCGTAATAATTACAAATGCATCGGAAGGAATATTAAGTTTGTTTCGAAGCATCATCTTTTCATCCAATGATACTGGAAAAAAAATCTTTGTATTTACACCTTGAGGGGATTCAAAGATCTTTTCACCGGATGAATAGGTTTTCACCCATAAATTTTTAAACAAAGGATTGATTGAAAAGTAAACAGTAATTTGTTTTAAAATCCATTTCCTTACTGCCCCGGCAAAACGTCGTTTTACCAACGTTTCAATATCATCGTCATGAATCAAAAGTGATTGAAAAACCACTTTTCTTCCAAGTAGTTTACTAAATAAAATAATTACTTCATACCCAATAATATTCCCTCCATATATAAAAACCACATTACTTTTAAATACATAATACAGGTAATTCGGAAGGATGATAAAAAGGGACAACAGTTTGGCAAAAATATTCTGGTTGAAATAGAGTATTCTCCTGATAATCAAATCACCTGCTTTACTTACTGCGGGAAGTTTACCTCTGCGGTTCAGGGAAAGAAGAGTAACCGGATATCCTTTGTCTGCAAGAAATCGGGCAAAATTATAGGCATTTTTACCTCCCCCGGCATTAAGAGGAGGAGTAAATGCAGAACAAAACAATATACTTTCTTTATAATGAGATCTATTCAATAATTCTGTTTTTTAGTGAGTTGCTTTATATCAATAAATAGGTATGTCTATTATTCGATTTTTCAACAATTCAATAAATGTATTTCAGGAATTTAATAAATCATTCAAAAAAGTAGCATTTATCTATTTATTCTTATAGGTCAATTCTTTTGAGAATCAAACCATTCTTTACGTTTCATCTTCCCGAAATCTTTTAATGTTTCCTGATTTGATTTTATATCTGGATTTTCTGAATCCAGATATATATAGGATTTTTCAAAATACCTAGAATACCAAACATTATTATTATTTTTCTCTTGATGCTCTTCTTTGATATCACTAAAAAAGATTGATTTAGGAATTTCAGATAAAGCTGGGACAACACATGAATCCGCATCACATGACATTATTAATTGATATCTAAAATTAAGCTCATTATTATAACTTTTGGCTTTTCCAGAGATCAAATCAATATAGGCAGTAGAAATATTATAACTCAAATTAAATGGGAGTAATAATACCAGTAAAATGGAACAAATGAGTAGAAAGTTTGAAATTTTCGCTTGCTGGTTTTTTAATACTTTGATTTGCTTATTTAAAAAAAGCTGAAGATTAATAAACCACCCTATTATAAAAAACAAATAAATAACATTAGATACACGTCCTGCTGGGTTATAGCCAGTAACCCAAACATGAGTAAAAATTGATAAATAAACAAACGCAATATAAAATATAATAGATAAACGAAAATCAATATCGATAGTAATTCCCTCTGAAGTAATTTTCTTTGCAAGAGGTATACCCCAGTAGATACTATAAAAAATTGATATAATTATTACGGGGATACTCCATTTTATAATACTTGTCAAAGTTAAAAAGAGTGATCCTAATAATGCCCATTTAAGATTATTTCCGTATTCCTGTTTGGCCAATCTAATAAAGTTGCCAGGTGCAATTATCTCAATAATAGTTGAAATCACACAGATAAGAAGAAGAAATAGTAATACCTTATTGTAACCTTTTCCTATAAGTTTATAATTTATGTTTAGAAAAAGGATGATCATATTTACAAGCAATAACGATATTTCATTTGAACCAATGATAACAATACAAAGGATTGAAGATATAATCGTTAAAACCAACTTCGGAAAATTGCTTTTGATAGAAGTGGTGCTAATTAAAGCGACCATTAGAAAAATTGTTAATATGGATGGGACCAAGTAGGTGATATATCCTGAAAACCAAAAAAAACCTTCCGATGTACTTGGCATTTGGAGAAAAAATAAAAATATTAAAAGAAATGATATTGCAAATATATGTTTTAATGTATAGTACCTTCGGAATAAATGATGGATAAATGATGATATGGCTATCCCAAACAAGCATATTAAAATTATGGGCGAAATTTTAAACATTCGAAAGGAATCATAACGGAGCGGATTTATTTTTGACATTATTGTCGCAAAATATCTCCCACTCCAGTTATTATATGTCTTAACAACTGATTGCAATAGATCTGCTTGCCTAACCGCTAGACCAAAGTCATCAGCAGAAGGATGGTTATATTGTGAGATATAAATGAATGGGAATAAAGTAAAAATTCCAAGGACAATAATAATATAGGCGATGTTGCCTTTTTTAAAAATTTTAGTTTTTATATTTTCAGTTTCCAAATTGGAATGGATTTATATTCAGACAACTTATGAATGGACTAATGATTTCATTTGAAGCTTTTCTGATATTTTTGATAAGAAATACACTAAAAAATCCTTTTGTTTTCTATTCTCATGCAAAACCACCACCGACCCGCTTTGGGTGTATTTTTCAATTCTTCTGGTGCATTTCTCCACTGATGTTTTTGGATCGAAGTCGCCGGGTAGCAGATCCCACATTACAATCTTATATTTCTTCTTTAGCACTCTGATCTGGGAGGGGGTGATGCGGCCGTAGGGAGGGCGGAATAATCTGCTGCCAATCAACCGGTCCGCCCGTTCAATGTCTGCAAAATAATCCCTGTTTTTCGTCCGCCAGCCATCCGGATGACTGTAGGTATGGTTTCCCACCGCATGTCCCTCATCCTTTATCCGCTGAAACAGATCGGGATACTTCTCTACATTCTTTCCCAAACAGAAAAAAGTTGCCTTTGCATTGTGCTTGCCAAGCAAATCCAATACCCACGGTGTGACCTCCGGATCGGGTCCGTCATCAAAGGTAAGAAAAACCCTGTTCTCATCATTAGGAATCGTCCAAATCAATCCGGGGAATAATTTGCGGAGTATGGATGGTGGTCGGGTGAAGTACATTGTTGTTAACGTAATGAATGCCGAATCAAAAATTTCAAAACTATTACCCCCTTACAGGGCTCATTAAATTTCTTTCCCTTTTCACAGGGCGATGCCCTGTGCTACCATATGAAAGCCTTTCAGGCTTTTAAAATATGGTGATATTTAAAATTTATAACCAAAGGTTGCTTAGTTCACACAAACTTTTTAGTTGATGTATCAAATAATCTTAACGGGTCAATCACTGCGTATAGCGTGTATAAAACCCGACAAACTGTTCATTCAGCCGGGTATTCAGCTCGGTCTGGTTGTATTCTTCGGTCAGCATCACGATCTGCTGGAAGACATGCAGGGCAAGCTGGATATCATCCATGAGCCGTGACCTGTATTTCCGCTGAATGGAGAAGAAGTAGGTCAGCTCATCCCCGAAAATCTCACCGATCTGTTCCACGATCCGGTTTGCTTTTTCCGTTTCCCCCAGTTTATAGTACCCTTCAGCCAGGGATACTGCCCAGAAATTGAACGGAACCCGTTCGTTCGGAACGATCTCCATGCAGTAATCCAGCACCACACGGGCAGAATCCATTTTACCCTCTTCGATCAATGCCAGTCCAAGCCTTCCAAAGGAGTTTCTCAGGTTGGATAACATCCTGCAGTTGTTCTCATCCAGGTAAACATCCGGATCATTTGCATTACCCCATTTGAACCGGTTCATCATGTTGTCATACATGATCCGCGTTTCAATGCGCCCCAGCGCAAGTTCTTCGTTTCCGGCTTCAATCGGTACGATCCGGTATGCCATCCCTTCCACCTGGAAATAGTTCTCCAGACCCATATAGTGTTCCCGGGGAACCGTAATGGCAATGTATATGGGTCGTATCCAATCGTTGGATGCCATGAGATCAAAAAACAACAGATGGTTCTTATAGACAATGTCATCGTTATACTGCCACCTCATTTCAGGAGCGATCCGGTCTGCCGACCATTCGGGTACCACTCCCTTCCGGATCACATCGAGCGAATCGATGGTGAGGCTGAATTTATTCGTGGGAAGGAAATCGACCATTTCATTCAACCCATAGGGTGAACGTATCCGGGTGCGTGGATCATCATTGGCTACAAAATCCATCAGTTCTTTCAGGTCATAATAATCCTTAATCCGGTTTTCAACCAGGACGATATCCCTCGTTCCCTGGATATACTGTTCTTTCTCAAGTGAAAATGGTATCGGATCGGATTCATAGGCTTTCCGTTTCATCTGGTCGGCATACCAGTCTGCACCCAGGTAGCTTAAATTCACCACCCGGACATCGGTCCTGATCCCTTCCACCTCCTGTGCATACCACAGGGGAAATGTATCGTTATCGCCATTTGTAAAAAGAATGGCATTCGGCGCACAGGAGTTGAGGTAGTTGGCGCCAAAATCTCTTGCCGTGTATCTGCCTGACCGGTCATGATCATCCCAGTTCTGAAACGCCATGATTAACGGGACAGCCAGGATACAAACCGATACACTAAGGACTGCTCCGGGAAGCGGTTTGATTTTTTTCGTGATGAAATGGTAAATGGCGGTCACCCCCAGGCCGATCCAGATGGCAAATGCATAAAAGGACCCGGCATAAGCATAATCGCGTTCCCTGGGTTGATGGGGTGTCTGGTTCAGGTAGAGGACAATGGCTATCCCGGTAAAAAAGAAGAGCAACAGAATCACCCAGAAGTCCTTTTTGTCCTGCTGATACAAATAATAAACGCCAAGCAATCCCAGCAACAGGGGCAGCAGGTAATAGGTATTACGGGCCGGGTTGTTTTTATACTGTTCCGGAAGGTTATCCTGTTTACCCAGTCGTGCTTCATCGATAAAGCGGATCCCGCTGATCCAGTTCCCCTTCAGGTTATCGCCATGCCCCTGGATATCATTCTGCCTGCCCGCAAAATTCCACATGAAATAGCGAAGGTACATATAACCCAGCTGGTAGCGGAAAAAGAAGCGCAGGTTCTCCCCGAATGTTGGTTTGGTCATTTCCTGTGTTGATCCTGATCCGGTTCTCATGGAGACCTTCGTCCCCTCAATCTTGCCCCAGTATTCATAATCTTCCACGTGCACCGGATCACGGCTGTACATTCTTGGGAAAATGGTAACGAACTCGGGAGCGAAAACGTATTCCAAATCCCGGTTGGTGACCTCATAACGCCCATCCATTTTTGTATAGGTCTTCTTCCCCGGTTTGATATCGATCAGCGGTGCGCTGTAGTATTGTCCGCGAATCAATGGCCTCTCACCATACTGCTCCCGGTTCAGGTAATACTGAAGGGAAAAGAGTGTCTCCGGGTTGTTCTGATCCATGGGCGGATCAGCCAGCGACCGGATAAGGATCAGTGTGAACGATGAATAACCTATGATGATGACCGTAACACAAAGCAGAATGGTATTCAGAATCACTTTTCCCTTCCTTATGGTATACCAGATCCCCCAGACCAACCCTCCGGCAAGCAACAGCAAATAGACCGTGATCCCTGAGTTATAGGGAAGCCCTATGCCGTTCACGAATGCCAGTTCAAACCATGAACCAAGCTTAACAACCCAGGGTAAGATCACATACATAATCCCTCCGAGTAAAATGATTGCCACAAAAGAGGCAATGATAATCCCATTGCGTGAAGGTTTGAATTTCTTAAAGTAATAGACAAACACGATGGCGGGTATTGCCAGCAAGTTCAACAGGTGGATGCCGATGGACAGGCCCATCAGGTAAGCGATAAAGATCAACCAGCGGTTCGCATACTTCTGGTCAGCTGCATTCTCCCATTTCAGGATTGCCCAGAAAACAACCGCCGTGAAAAGCGAAGATGTTGCATATACTTCCCCTTCTACGGCTGAGAACCAGAAGGTGTCGGAGAAGGTATACGCCAGGGAGCCTACCAGTGCACTCCCCAGAATGATCACGGTTTGACCGGTTGATAACTCCATCCCTTTTCCGATAATTTTCCGGGCAAGATGTGAAATGGTCCAGAAGAGAAAAAGAATGGTAAGCGCACTGGCTATCACCGATATCATGTTGATCATCTTCGCCACTTTTGAAACATCATTCCCTGCAAACAGGGAGAAAAACCGTGCAACCACCATGAAGAGCGGTGCTCCGGGCGGATGACCCACCTCCATCTTATAGGATGAGGCGATGAACTCACCGCAATCCCAGAAACTGGCTGTCGGTTCCACGGTAAGGGTATATACAACCAGGGCGATGGCAAATGCCAGCCAGCCACCGATGTTGTTCAGTAAGCGATACTTGTGTAGCATAGGGATTACTTATTTTAGGAACTATCTTTACGTTAGTTCGATATTTTATTCATTGCATGTCAGAAATTTAGACTTTTTCCCTTTTCAACTTAGTGCATTCTTCGTGACTTGGTGTCTTTGTGGCAATGTTCCATGCTAAAATCCTGCCAATAAGGCTCAAAGACACTAAGATCACACAAAGAAAATCATTGGTAATTAAAATTTTACATCAGTTATTTTTATGTCGAACTCACGTTAATTTATTATTTACTTCCTGAATATATATGGTTCATTTTATGAAATGAAATCCCCCTTAATCCCCCCTGCCTGCGGCAGGCAGGCTTTTGAAAAAGGGGGACAAATAAAAAGTTGATTTTAGATAGTTTCTGTTGCGAAAATAACTGATATTCTTATAAACTTCATAATTATTTTACTGGAGGGGGTCGCCAAGAGAGTCTTTCTACAAGAGCGTTCTTAGGAGCACAAACGGTCCGTCACCGGCGGATCGTTCTCCAAAAGTTCGGTCCGCAAACCGGTGAATAACTCTCTAATATATCATGGTATAACCCATTCCAAGCTACTCAACCCCCACAGGGGTTGAATAATGAATAGCCGCCGGTGTTAACCGGTGGTTAAAATGTACCAGGAGATTACAACCCTGACGGGGTTGAATACAAATCATCATATAGCAATAATTCAACCCCTTCAGGGTTGGTTTACTTTATTCGCTCTTTTCCCCGCACTTCGTACGGGGTTACTCATTGTTGTTCTGCTTCGCAGAACTTTTCTTAACATATTCAACCCTCAGGGTTGGATTTACTTTACTTGCTTTTACCCCGCACGTTGCCAAAGGCCCGCCTGCCTGGCGGGCAGGCATGCTTAAGGCACTTTCGGGGTAACATTTTTTACAAAAAAGGTGTGTTTATAATTAATATACAAACCATGGGAAAAATTAAATTTCCGTGTCACAAAATTGTAATAAGGTTCCAGCCGGGCTGAGATACACAGGTTGTCAAGAATATATATATCCTGCAACAATCTGAATATGAGTAATTCCCGGTTTGGCTCAAGGTAATCCGGATGTTTAAATGTCGTCGACCTGGAATTGTACAGGTCCCCTCCATGGTTGGAAATGTATTTATCTCCATTCCAGTAACTAATCATCAGATCAAACAGTTTGGTTTTAAGTGCCAGATTCAGATAGAAAGCGTATCCTTCCCGGTAGGCATCCCGTTTTTCAAAAGACAGATCATCGTATACCACCAGGTAATCGTCCGTTTTAATGCCATGAAAAAATGAACTTTCCGGAAATTTCAGGTATCCGCTTATCCCGAAGGTTGTGTTAAATACGGTTTTAATCGGAAGGGGTGACACATCGATCTGACCTCCCCGGTGCATCCCAAAGATCTGGAAGGGTATCTCAAGATCAAACCGCTCGTGTTCCAGAAGCCGATATTTTGTCACCAGCCCCCCGGATAGTTCTTCCTGGTCGGGGTCTCCTTCGTACAGCATGTTCTCCCAGTTTATCCATAGATCGGCAAGAAACCGTTCCCTGTTGTAAATCACCTGAACACCATTTTCAAGCCGGTTTGTCATGACCCGTTCAAAATCATAGATCGGTTCGATCAACTGGTGTTCCAGGTTTCCATGCAATGTCCCAAAAAGAAAACGAAGGGACTTCCACCCGATATCAACGGTAAATGTTGGAGCAACCTTTGAGTATTTGTTGGTGCCAAAATCTTTCCATGCAAAAACGCCGGCTGAAATGCTGACCTGTTCAGCAGGGAAAAAGACCAGCTCAGGCATGATCTGGTAGCCAAACAGTGTGTATCCATCGGCAATCCTGTCGAAATACTCGTTGTTCTTGGTAAAACCCAGAGTGGTGAGATTGATATAGATATCATTCTTCTTCTCAGCCTGATAGGTCGCCGGAAGATAAAATGGCTGATTGTTCAACTGAGCGAATGATTTTGCCGATATCAACGGGATGAACAACAGGAAAAGGAACAACCACCGGGCTGGTTGTTTCCGGGTTGTATTTTTTCTTTTACGCCTTTTAACAATCATTGCAATAATACCAAAGTGAAACACCAAATCCTCACAAAATCATTCAGATAAAAATTTCAAAAATATACGGTTTAATCTTTAAATTCAAGCCGCCAGATCAATCCCCCTTTATTCCCCCTTCACCAAGGGGGATGGGTTCTATTTAATTCTTCAATTGTCTCCTTTTTACCAAAAGCCCCGTAGGGTGGCGTAGTCATGTATGCTGCTGATCCCTACCTGGGATTACGTCTTTGGCATAATATAGTAATAGGCGACTTAAAAAGTCGCCCTACATTGTATAATTATTTACCGAAACCTTACGGTTAAACCGATAGTATGTAGGTCGACTCTCTTGCCGAAGGCATTCCTATGGAAGAGTCGACTAAAGATCATAAAAATATATGCAAATTAAACATTTTAAAATGTTACCTATATTCTGAAGAACTACATGACTATCGGATCGTTCTCCAGATCATTGATTAACCAACCCTGCAGGGGTTGAATTATTCAACCCCATTCGGGGTTGCCGCTTATTCTCATTTTCATACCCGGCACTACGCCCTGACAAAATCCTGCCTTCGGCAGGCAAGCGTCAGGGCTTGTACCGGGTTATTCATTATTGAATCCTAAACGGATTCTTTAGAAACACATGGCGGATCGTTCTCAAAAGCGCTCTGACAACCCCAAACGACTCGGAGAGTCGTTCTCCATAAAATAAAGTACTAAGCAACAGATTACTGCTGTATACCCACAAACCGCCACGGTTTATTTTTCCATGGTTCACCTGCATAATCAATCCCTATTCTTTTTTTACTGATTATATCATACTTTGCTATTGAATGTTCAAGCCAGATCCGGTTCGATCTTGCCAGGTCCTCTCCATAGAATGATTTGTCTATCTGCAATCCCCGGGTTAATTTTCCAGGTCCGTCAAATCCTTCAACCGCCCGTATCAACACAGCCTGGGGAGTGTCCTGTTCTCCGGTAACAAAATTAAGCATCCAATACATGCCATAGATCAGGTAGACGTAAATTTTACCTCCTGCATGATACATGACCTCGGTCCGGTTCGTCCTCCCTTTGCTTGCATGACAGGCAAGGTCTTCTTTTCCGCGATATGCTTCCACTTCAAGGATTGTATACCTGTAAAGGGAGCCATTGTTGAATTGCCTCACCAATGATTTTCCCGGCAGTTCCGGGGCAACATCCAGGACATCCCTGATAAAAAAATTGTGCTCCAGTCGCTCTCTCTTCATGCGTTCTCCGGGCTTCAGTAGTCAATTTTATCTTCCTTTTCAGCCCACATCTGAAAGGCACGCTTACCCTCCTCTTGCAGCATTTGTGTTGCCGGGATCATCCGGCTCTTTTCCGGTTTCATCAGTTGCTGATGGATAAGCAGGTCATCAAATCCCGTTTCTCTGGCATCCATGCGGGTATTTGCATACACAATACGATCTATACGAGCCCAGTAAATAGCCGAAAGGCACATCGGGCAGGGTTCACAGGAACAATAGATGGTACAACCGTTCAGGTCAAAGGTATTGAACTTTTCGGCTGCTTCTCTGATAACATTGATCTCCGCATGGGCTGTCGGATCGTTGGATGAAATGACCCGGTTTCCTGCACTGCAGATGATCACATCATCCTTTGTAAGAACAGCACCAAAAGGTCCGTCACCATTCTCCACATTGTTTTCGGATATTCTGATCGCCTGCTGCAAAAATTTTTCATCCGTGTTCATCTTTCCAACTTTTGAACCTTAAATTAAACAATAAACTATAACCATTTATTATCCCTGGCAAAAAGAAAGAGGGAATAAAAATAGGAGAAAAACGTGGCACCTGCATGGGTTTCGAGGGTATCTTCATTCAACATGGATAAGAGAGCGATGAAAAGAAACATCATAAACCAATAATCGTTTTGCTTGTGTTCATAAAAAACCGGATATATTAATGCAACCATACAGATCAGAAAACCAAAAAGGCCAAAGGTGATAAAGAACGTGATGTACTGGTTATGTGCGCGTAACCTCCACTGGTCGCTCAGTAACGAATCATTTTCATCATATTGTTCATCGAACGCTTTCTGGAGATCACCCGTACCCACACCAAAAAAGAAATG
>Ga0315541_1004012_pt1 | contig 11004 bp, 9 predicted proteins | sample SalMarSW160190MG_FD_203095 | JGI IMG/M metagenome (GOLD analysis project Ga0315541, IMG submission 203095) | Salt marsh sediment microbial communities from the Plum Island Ecosystem LTER, Massachusetts, United States - Salt Marsh Sediment SW1601-190 ...
GTCTAGAGGGTGATAGTATGGGAAGATGAGATGAATTTTAATATTATGCACACATTTTTACGGGCTCACACCATTGCGTGACCATTTTTTATTAAATACGCCACATCAGTAGTACTTTCATATAGCAGCAGATTGCGTTTCATGCAATGTTTATGCCTTGAATTAAGGAAGCAGTTGAAACGCATTTCTCTTTTGCATGGAAACCCCGGTTTTCACCCGGGGTTATTAATATATCACCCCTTTGGGATTAAGCAAATACGTCACGCAAGATAAATGTGTGTTATGAGGAATTCTTGTACCTGTGTTTTACTTCCCCCTCTTGACCGTGCTTCGCCATAGCGGCTATGCGACGGCGAGGAGAGGGGGAAAGGGGATGTGTATTTTTTATTGTATAATCCACTTGCATTTTTTCAAAATGCCCACTTGATTAAGGTTGGCAGGCGGTTTATTTTTACAGTATAACAATATCCTTTTACAGCACCAAAGTCATGGTACAAGTTTTCATTCCAGCTTGTATCGGTATAATCAAAACCCATGGTGATATTGTTGCCGGAATAGTCGCGTAAAAAGGAATCAATGATCAGGTAATTTGCCTTTAAAGCACAGCATTGCGAATTTGTACATGCATACAACAGGATTATACTGTTTGTTTCATTTACAAATACTGCAACAGAACATAAAGTATTTTCAGGTCCGTATACACCAACAATTATTGCCTTTCCTTTTTTATTCAAACGCGATAGGATCTGTCGAAGGGATGAGAATGTCAGGATTCTGTTACCGGCTTTTGCATTTACTCTTAGAAAGTATTCCAATTCGGTTAACGAAAGATGCTTCATTACAGAAAGTTTATTTTCCCAGGCTATTGCTATATTATCCAGAGCAATTGAAGTATATTTTTTCTGCTTCAAATCGTAAGATGAGATCAGATCAAGTTCGAAACATGGCTGACCTGATACCCTGCCCAACTGCAAACTCTGGGTGTTTAACCTGTTCAGACAGATATTGATTTTTTTAAATTTTTTAGGAATATGCTGGATGAAGCGATTGATTTTATCATGATTTACCGGCAATGATGAAAAAATACCAAGATATTTTGTAAGAAGAGGAGGATAAATTTCAGTGAAAACGAAACCCTTTCTGAAAACAAGAGGCATAACAGCCAGGTAATCATTTTCTATTAAAGCGTCCCACGTATCAGCAACGCTATCCAGGAACCATGATTTGCCATAAAGCGATGCATTCAATGATACATCGACCGTTCTGTCCCATTTTACAGGATCGATATCTGCCTGTTCAACATAGCGTATGGACACAATTCAACTGATTAGATGTGTGAAATGTATATATAGTTAAAAATTACAGATACTTATTAACGGGAGATGTTAGTTATCCTATTTATACTGATCAGAGTATGTTTTCGTCGCAAAAGCTAAAATACGAATTATCACACACAATGATATGGTCGAGGAGTTTGATATCCATTTGTACGGAAGCAATTTTTAATTTTTCAGTAATATTTTTGTCGTTTTCGCTAGGGTTGATATTTCCTGAAGGATGATTATGACAAATAATAATGCCGGAAGCCAGTAGCTCAATGGCGCGTTTAAGGATCAGCCTGATATCGATTACAGTGCCTGCAACACCTCCCTGACTTAATTTGTATTTTTCGATGATCTTATTTGAACGATTCAATAGCAAAACCCAGAATTCTTCGTGTGAGAGATCAGAAAGCAGGGAATGGAAGAGATCATAGACATCTCTGCTCGAGGTGATTTGCTGTTTTTCAATAACCTCTGAAGAATTTCTTCTTTTTCCCAGTTCGAGTGCAGCAAGAATAGTTATGGCTTTGGCTTTCCCAATGCCTTTTATTCTTACTAATTCAGCAATACCCATTTTGCCCAGTGAAGAAAGCCGGTTGTCTGATTCTGCAAGTATACGACGTGCGAGTTCCACAGCAGAAACTTCGCGTGTGCCGCTGCCAATGAGGATGGCCAGTAGCTCAGCATCGGAAAGAGACTGAATTCCTTTGGCAAGCATTTTTTCTCTCGGCCTGTCATCACTCGCCCATTGTTTGATACTCATGTATGTCATTTGTCTGATTATTACGTCTAACGCGGGTTTGTAAAATAAAAAAAGCCGTATTAAATATACAGCTTTTTGATTGTAAGAAGAATATATTGTCAATTGCATTTCAGAACTTCATTGATCTGATAATTTGCATTTTCGGAGTAAACACCAACAGATGCTTTGTTAAATGCATCGCATGCACTGGTATTGTCGCCTTTTCCAACATAAGCATTGCCCAATTCATAATAGAAACGGGCTTTTGCTTCTGCCGGGTTATCTTCATATTTCAATCCCTCATTCGCAGCATCAATGGCTTTATCCCAGTCTTTCTGTGAATTGTAAACAGAAACCAGAAGGAAATAGGCATCAGCATTTTCGGCATTGAACTCAAAAGATTTTTCAATATAATTTATTGCTTTCTCGTATTGGGATGCTTGTTTTGCTTTAACACCTTCATTATAAAAATAATTGGCTGTGAGATTGACAGCTTTGTCTTTGCTGTCATCATCTCCCTCAATGGCAACCAGTGTTTGTGTTGCATCGATCAGAGCCTTCTCATTTTCAGTATCTTTATAAATAACAACCTTTAACAAATGGGCACTAAAGTTAGAAGGATTCTCATTGATGGAATTGTCAAGATATGTAAGTGCCTCGGTATAATTTTTAGCTTTGTAATCTCTCAAAGCAAAGCTATAGTAAAGTTTTGACGCCATAGTCGAAGCTTTGGAAGCAATATCCGTTTCGCTTACATTATTTGCAGCATCTTTTGCTTTTAAAGCAAACTCAAGACTTGAATTGTAGTCTTTTTCTTTTACTTTATTCTGGCTCAACTGCCAATACAACTTGGGGAGGGTTTGTTGAACGGTGAGCATTAACTCTTCAGCATCTGTATCTTCTTCTTTTTCATAGAGGGTTTCGCAAATGGCAACACATTCTTCAAAATTCTGAATCGCTGTTTCCAGGTCTCCTTCTAATGTTGCCTGTCCGCCCTGATTGTATAAGTCTCTTGCTTCATCCAGAGATTGTGCCGATACATGTTGCATAAAGCCAATCAGAACTGCTGTTAAAATAATCCTGTAAAAATTCCTTACTACTCGCATCATTGTCAGATATTTAATTGTTTGCAAAATTGACCAGCAAAGATAGTCATTGAGAACAAAAAAACAACTCTGACATGTTACTCATTGATAAATGATGCATTGTTTTAGATGAGTGGCCGTATAAGGAAGTTGGGATGGTTATCTTTGCAATCTTTTTATTGCAAAAAAAACCGTACCTGAGGGTACGGTCCACGGATGAAATTACCAGTGTAATTAAATCGCGCCTGTTTTATCACTAACTTAACCAGTCGGAAGAATCCAGCATCCATACTTCAACGACCATCTCTTCTTCTTTATCAGTAGTATTCCAGATTTTATCTTCAGTGTCAATCATCCATTTTTCCAACTCAGTTTCTTCTTCGGTTACCAGCACAGAAATTTCTGCCAATTCAACTTTCGAAAGTTCTGCAAGAATTTTTTCTGTATTCGCTGCATCTGACCCGGTATTAAATCCTGGATTTGATATATCGGGATCTGAACAAATTGCATTGAAAGGCAAATTGAATAATCCTGCGATTAGAATTGTCATAAATAGGACTGTTTTTCTTATCTTATTTCCGATCTTTACTGCTTTCATTTTATTTTTTTTGGATGATGATGGATTAATATCATTTTCTGTGCCAAAAATTATAAAGCACATATAATGAGACATTTACAATTAAATCAAGGCAGACTGTATAATTTTGAAATGAACTGTTTCTGTACACTTCTTGTTCGGAAACGTACAGTTTGATTTCATCGTGAAATGTGCTTTTTTTGCTAATAAATAAGTTTAGAGCCAAAGTATTTATGTCTGTTGCAGTCAAAAATCTCACGAAAATTTACGGAAACCAAAAAGCTGTAAACAATATCTCTTTCGAACTGCGCAAAAGTGAAATCGTTGGATTTATTGGGCCCAACGGCTCAGGTAAGACCACGACAATGAAGTGTATTTGCGGTATTCTGCCTCCGGATAACGGAAGTATAGAAATAGAAGGGAAGGATGTTTATGCAAACACGCTTACTATAAAACGAATGATTGGATATCTTCCGGAACACAATCCGTTGTATACCGAAATGTATGTCAGAGAATATCTGAATTGCATCGATGGCATATACAATAAGAAAGCCGGAAGAAAGAAAAGAGTGAATGAGATCATTGAATTAACAGGCCTAACCATTGAAAGGAAAAAATTAATAGGACAGCTTTCAAAAGGTTATCGCCAGCGGGTTGGATTGGCACAGGCGCTTATTCATAATCCTCCGGTTCTGATACTTGATGAACCGACAACAGGACTTGATCCTAACCAGCTGGTTGAGATCAGAGGTATGATTTCAAAACTTTCTGCTAACAAAACTGTATTGCTTTCAACTCATATCCTGCAGGAAGTGGAGGCAATATGCGATCGTGTACTGATTATTAATCAGGGCGAAATTGTAGCAGATGGTTCGGCTGAAACCATTCGGAAGTCGCAGGATAAAAATGAACAAACCATATACATTGAATTCAATGCATCCATAAAACCTGAATTGCTGGAAGAAATTGAAGGGATTAACAAAGTTCAGAATGTTTCTGTCAAAGAATTTCTGATTGCAGGCAATTCAAAGGATGATTTACGGGAAAAGATATTTACTTTTGCTACGCAAAATAATTTAACAATCTTAACTATTCGAAAAGTGGAAGAAACGCTTGAACAGGCTTTCAGAAAACTAACTTCCGACAAATAAAAAATAAAAATCTAATAAATTTCGAGAAAAATGAGCTACTTATTTACATCAGAATCAGTTTCAGAAGGACATCCTGATAAAGTTGCAGATCAGATTAGTGATGCATTGCTTGATGAATTCTTAAAACAGGACCAGGAATCGAAAGTGGCATGTGAGACTTTGGTAACCACCGGCCTGGTAGTTCTCAGCGGCGAGGTAAAAACAATTGCTTATGTTGATGTTCAGAAACTTGCGCGCGAAGTCATTAAAGATATAGGATATACGGAATCGGACTATATGTTTGAGGGTGATTCCTGTGGTGTTATTTCAACCATCCATGAGCAATCGCCCGATATTAACCGTGGTGTCGAAAGAAATAATAAAGATGAGCAGGGAGCGGGAGACCAGGGATTAATGTTCGGTTATGCATGCAGGGAAACTGACAATTATATGCCAATCGCCCTGGAATTGTCTCATCTCCTTTTGATGGTTCTTGCTGATATAAGGCGTGAAAAGAAAGAAATGACTTACCTGCGTCCCGACTCCAAATCACAGGTTACGATTGAATATAACGATAATGATGAACCTGAGAAAATACATACCATTGTTGTTTCAACACAGCATGATGAATTTGACACAGACGAAAGAATGCAGAAGAAAATTAAAGAGGATGTAAAAAACATACTTATCCCCCGTGTGAAGAAACTTTTACCCTCCAGGATCCAGTCCTTATTTAAGGATGATTATATTCTCCATGTGAATCCGACAGGAAAATTTGTTATCGGCGGCCCTCATGGCGATACAGGATTGACAGGGAGAAAGATCATTGTAGATACTTATGGAGGCAAAGGAGCACATGGTGGCGGAGCTTTTTCAGGGAAAGACAGTTCGAAAGTGGATCGCTCTGCGGCATATGCTGCAAGACATATTGCAAAAAACATGGTGGCAGCAGGAATTTCTGATGAAGTGCTTGTTCAGATTGCATATGCTATTGGTGTTGCCAAACCAGTTGGGGTATTTGTTGATACAAAAGGGAAAAAGAAAGTTAACCTCAGTGATGGTGCCATTGCCAAGAAGATTGAGGAAATATTTGACCTGCGTCCCAGTGTGATTATCAAAAGACTAGGTTTGAAAAATCCGATTTTCAGGGCAACTTCAGCCTATGGTCATATGGGAAGAGAATCTGAGAAGAGGAAAGTGACATTTTTAAATAATGGAAATTCTGAAACAAGGGAGGTTGAATTTTTTGCCTGGGAAAAACTGGATTATGTTGACAGACTGAAAAAGGAGTTCGGTATTTAAAACTTATGCGTAATTTAGCCTCCATAATTAATAAAAATGGAATAATTAATTGATTACGATAAAGTTAGACTAATCCCGACTCAATCGGGATAAATCTAACTAAATCGGGCTAATCCCGGCAATTGCCGGGACAGGCTCTGATTTAGCACAGAATATTCTTAGAATTTATGAATAGGGCAGGTTAGAGTAAAACAATCTTTTAACATTAGATAAGTCATGAGCATTTCTGAAAAGTTATTGAAGAAGGAAAACAAACTGTCAGTAATTGGTCTTGGTTATGTTGGGTTGCCTATTGCACTTGAATTTGCAAAGGAACTATCTGTAATAGGTTTTGACATTAATAAGAAGAGAGTAGACTTAATGAAGAAAGGGATAGATCCCAGTAAGGAATTAAGTGAATCCGATTTTGCAAATTCTGATATTCAGTTTACTTCCGAACCGGAGGATTTGAAAAAGGCCTCCTTTCATATAGTTGCTGTTCCCACACCAATTGATAAAAATAATCTTCCTGACCTGAGGAGTTTAATTTCTGCTTCGGAAATTGTAGGCAAAGTGATTAAAAAGGGAGACTATGTTGTTTTTGAATCAACGGTTTTCCCTGGAGCTACGGAAGAAATATGTATTCCGGCAATTGAAAAAATGTCAGGGTTAAAATTTTTATCGGATTTTAAGGTCGGATATTCTCCCGAAAGGATTAATCCCGGTGATAAGGTTCATACTCTGACCAATGTGGTAAAAATAACTTCAGGTTGTGATAAGGAATCCTCTGAAGAAATTGCTAAGGTATATGAACATATCATAAAAGCAGGCATTCACCGTGCATCTTCTATCAAAGTGGCTGAAGCCGCAAAGATCATTGAAAATACACAACGCGATCTGAATATTGCCCTGATGAATGAACTTTCGATCATCTTTCATAAGATGAATATCAATACATATGATGTGTTAAAAGCAGCGGGCACGAAATGGAATTTTTTAAATTTTTATCCCGGTCTTGTTGGTGGGCATTGCATTGGTGTCGATCCCTATTACCTTACATTCAAAGCGAATGAGTTGGGACATTTTGCACAGGTAATTACTGCCGGCAGATCTGTGAATGATGGTATGAGTAAATTTATTACCACCGAACTCGTAAAGGGAATTATACGATCGGGGACCAATGTGCTCAATTCACGCATCCTGGTAATGGGTATTACATTTAAGGAAAATGTAAGTGATATTCGTAATTCAAAAGTGGCCGATGTTATATTTGAGTTACATTCGTATGGAATGAATGTTGAAGTAATTGATCCTTTTGCTGATGCCGAGGAAGTGAAAAAGGAATACGGGCTTGTTTTAAAAAACCAGATATCGGGAAAATATGATGCGATAGTGCTGGCGGTAGCTCACAGTCAATATTCAGGTTTGAGTGATGAATTCTTTAAGGAACATCTGAATAAGGAAGGGATAGTGTTTGATATAAAAGGTTTGTATAAAAAATTGTCGGATCAATATACCTATAAGAGTCTTTAGGAAAATATGGCTTTTTCTCAATCATAAATTTGCTCGTGAAGAGGGAATTATGATTATTTTGAAGCTTGTTCTCATGAATACTTACTATAGAAATTTGTTCTTGTTCAAGTCAATATGAAAAACCCTGATAAAATAAAAAATTTTGCAATCATTGGTGTTGGCGGATACATTGCTATAAGGCATTTGCGGGCAGTCAAAGATACAGGGAATAAGCTTCTGGCATCACTTGATCCGTGTGACAGTGTTGGAATCATTGATAGTTTTTTCCCCGAAAGCAATTTTTTTGTTGAATTTGAACGCTTCGACAGACACATTGATAAGCTCAAGCGCAATGGGATCCATATGGATTATGTAAGCATTTGTTCTCCAAACTATCTGCACGATTCGCATATCCGTTTTGCCTTACGTTCCGGAGCAAATGCCATATGTGAAAAACCGATCGTATTAAATCCCTGGAATCTGGAAGCTCTGAATGAGATTGAGAAAGAATATGACAAGAAAATATGCAACATCCTCCAATTGAGGTTACATCCTTCAATCGTTGAGCTAAAAAATAAAATCGACAGTTTCCCGAAAGATAAAATTCATGACATTGTGTTAACCTATATTACCAGTCGCGGGAAATGGTACCATATTTCATGGAAAGGCAATCAATCCAAATCAGGAGGTATTGCCACCAATATAGGAGTACATTTTTTTGATATGCTGATATGGATTTTCGGAGGAGTAAAGAAAAATGTAGTTCATCGTCTCGATGAAGAAAAAGCTGCAGGATATCTTGAATTGGAAAATGCACGGATAAAATGGTTTTTAAGTCTTGATTACAATGATATTCCTCCGGAAATAAAAAACAAAGGTATGGGTACTTATCGATCCATTACGGTTGATAATAAGGAAATTGAATTCAGCGGAGGATTCACTGATTTGCATACTGAAAGCTATAAGAGGATTCTTAAAGGAGATCATTTTCCACTCATGGAGGCAAAGCCTTCTATTGAAACAGTCTATACGATCAGAAATTCAGAACCTCTTGGAAAGAAAGGAGACTACCATCCATTTGGCTTTAAATAATTTTGTGGTTACAAATATAAAGATCATCGAAAATGGCAAATAAGAAAGTAGCATTAATTACAGGAATTACAGGTCAGGATGGAGCATACCTGGCTGAGTTTCTTTTAAAAAAAGGTTATATTGTTCATGGAACCAAAAGAAGGAGCTCATTGTTCAATACAGACCGTATTGATCATCTTTACCTGGATCCTCATGTGGAAGACAGGAATTTTCTTCTGCATTATGCAGATCTTACAGATTCAACAAATTTAATACGCATTATTCAGGAAGTACAACCGGATGAAATTTATAATCTTGCCGCCATGAGTCATGTGTATGTTAGTTTTGAAACACCCGAGTATACTGCCAATGCCGATGGTCTGGGAACTCTCAGAATTCTTGAAGCAATTCGTATTTTAGGACTGTCTGAAAAAACAAAGTTCTATCAGGCATCTACCAGCGAACTTTATGGTCTTGTTCAGGAGGTTCCCCAGAGTGAAAAAACACCTTTTTATCCAAGAAGTCCTTATGGAGTGGCAAAACTTTACGGTTACTGGATTACGGTAAATTATCGTGAAGCTTATGGTATGTATGCCTGCAATGGCATATTGTTTAATCATGAATCTCCAATACGGGGTGAAACTTTCGTGACAAGGAAAATCACTCGAGCTGTTGCCCGAATAGCTTTGGGATTGCAGGAAAAAATTTATCTTGGAAATCTCTCTGCAAAACGTGACTGGGGACATGCAAAAGATTATATTAAAGCAATGTACCTGATGCTGCAGCAGGATAAGCCCGAAGATTATGTTATAGCTACAGGTATTACAACTGAGATTCGCGATTTTCTGAGGATGGCATTTAACGAAGTTGGCATTGAACTGGAGTTTAAAGGGGAAGGGCCTGAAGAAAAAGCATTTGTGAAATCATGCAATGATCCGCATTATCAATTGGAAAAAGGGAAAGAGGTTGTTGCAGTTGATCCGAGATATTTCAGGCCCACTGAAGTTGATCTGTTAATTGGTGACCCGACAAAAGCAAACACAAAATTAGGATGGAAGCCGGAGTACAATTTGCCGGCACTTGTTAAAGACATGGTAACTTCTGATATCAAATTGATGAAAAAGGAACAATACCTGCGCCAGGGAGGGTATAAGATTATGAATTATTTTGAATAATGTTTTAGCAGGAACGACTTATTTTAAGAATCAGAAATGCAAAAAAAAAGCAGGATATATGTTGCGGGGCATTTGGGACTTGTAGGAAGTGCACTTGTGCGGAACCTGAAGAAAAAAGGGTATACTGACATTATTGGCAAAAGCATTGAAGAACTTGATCTTTCAGATTTTACTCTGGTCGATGAATACTTTCAGACAGAAAAACCTGAATATGTGATATTGGCGGCCGCTAAAGTCGGAGGGATAGTTGCAAATAATACCTATCGTGCTCAATTCATCTTTGAAAATTTACAAATTCAGAACAATATTATACACAATGCTTATAAACATGGTGTGAAAAAACTCTTGTTTTTAGGCAGTAGTTGCATTTACCCAAAGGAATGTCCTCAGCCGATCAAAGAAGAATATTTGCTGACCGGACCGCTTGAATATACGAATGAACCTTATGCCATTGCTAAAATAGCAGGGATTAAATCAAGTGAAAGCTATAATTTACAGTACAATACCAATTTCATTTCGGTAATGCCCACAAACCTTTATGGTCCCAATGATAATTATGACCTGGAAAAATCGCATGTACTTCCGGCGCTTACCCGTAAAATGCATCTGGGTAAATGCCTGATGAACAACGACTGGGAAGCTATAAGAAAGGACTTCGAAAGAAGACCCGTTGAAGGGCTGGATGGGAAAGCAGGAGATAAAGAGATAAATGAAAAACTTACGAAGTACGGAATTTCAAAAGACGGGAAATCAGTTGATGTAACATTATGGGGAACCGGTTTTCCACGCAGGGAATTCCTTCATTCCGATGATATGGCCGATGCCTGTGTATTCCTGATGGAAAATATTGATTTCAAAGATCTTATAGAGCAAAGAAGAAAAGAAATAGGCGATATTGCTCTGAAGGAGATCAGAAATACACACATCAATATAGGAACAGGCAAAGACCTTACTATCAGAGAACTTGCCGGCAAAGTGCAATCTGTTGTAGGTTTTAATGGGGAACTGGTCTGGGATACCACCAAGCCCGACGGTACTATGCAAAAACTTCTGAATGTAGATAAACTTCATAGTCTTGGCTGGAAGGAAAGCATTTCTCTCGATGAAGG
>Ga0315541_1004016_pt1 | contig 11000 bp, 7 predicted proteins | sample SalMarSW160190MG_FD_203095 | JGI IMG/M metagenome (GOLD analysis project Ga0315541, IMG submission 203095) | Salt marsh sediment microbial communities from the Plum Island Ecosystem LTER, Massachusetts, United States - Salt Marsh Sediment SW1601-190 ...
AGCCTACCAAAATACACTCCTAGAGCAAGGTAACTAACCTTGGTCAGGGATGCTTAACCAATCAGGCCTGTTGACTTATATTAAACTACTTGACATTTATTCAATTTGTTATATAATATAAACAACGGAACGTATAGAGAGAACGGATAGCTCTGCTGCTGCCGAGAAGTAATGTCGTGAACCGCAGCTCATGCCTGCTGCAAAATCAACCACAAGAAGGGGTGTGAATGGCCAACCCAAACGGGACTTGACAATGTCATAATTTATATTATAATATATGAGTGAGCAATAGAAATGATAGATAACTAATCTTTTATCATAGATAGAGAAGATTAAAATAAGTACAGGTTTTAATGATATACTCAAGGATAAAACTGACTTCATCAGGGGAAGTGGGATAAAGAGGTTCAGAATTAGTATCTAGAAAAGAAAACGAGGTGAAAAAGAATGAAAAAGACAGTAATAGCTCTCTTGGTTGGTCTACTGATGGTTTCTGTGCTGGTGGTACCAGCATTAGCCAAAGCGGACAGACAGGAATTGGTGCCTTATCAGCCTTTTGGTCCCATCGATCCGGACGCCAGCGGCAAGGCCATTATCAACAGGCCTAAGGGAGACGTAGTGCTGGTAATAACAGTAAGTGTAAAGGGCTTGGAACCCGAGAAAAGCTATCTCGTGAAAAGCTTCAGCAGTTGGAACGTAGACTTCACAGATATAGGCACACTCATAACAAACAAAAACGGCAACGGTCACTTCCATATCAACTTCCGCGAAGGAGACACGCTTCCGCCGATTGGCCACATATACATCAACGTAGACACGGATGACCCCCTCTACAACAATGGAATGGTATTGGTTGACGAGAACTTCGTGTAGCATCTTTGGATACAGTGTTGCCATATCGGATCGAGCTGTTAAAAGCAGGGCTTAACCGCCCTGCTTTTCTATTGTTGAATTGTCGTCTTCTCTGCAAAAGTAAGACATTCGCCATTTCTCTGCGAACTAAAATCCCTATTTAGCGGGAAAGGGAGTAGATATCTAGATCAGGATTTCTCCTTCCTCTTCTCGCGTGAGATAACCTAACCATTCTTTCCCGAATACATTTTATACACAAAACCCCTTTCAAAAGCATATATTCTCTCAGGTCTAAATCCCTTGGCAGGACAATGTTCCAACCCTTTTTAAGGATACCACCGAAGATCTTCGAATTGCCTGCATATAGTGTTCCCGCCTAATTAAGACTCTGAGCCAGTCTAGTGGGCTTACCTATGACTATCTTCAAATAGGTTTGACATCGAGAACGAGCTGTGGTATGTTCAAACTGCACTATACTTGTCTAGAACGAGGTAAACTATAATTAGAGGAAGTCTGAGTATGGCCGATGCGTTGATGACCGTTGAGGAAGTAGCTAAGTATTTGAAAGTTGAGGAATCGACAGTCTACACATGGGCTAGGGAAGGTAAGATACCGGCAATGAAGATTGGGCGTTTCTGGAGATTTGAGAAGGAAGATATGGATAAATGGTTAGAAGAAAAGAAACGAGAGTTTTAATATTGTATTTGGCTCCATAAAGGCTTTCTGTAATATAGACAATTAAATATTTTAGAATATTTAAATACAATGGATATGATAAGTAACAATAAGGCTAAGAAATCTGTACCCGAAAGGGAGCGTATAATTCTACTTCGTACAAAAATCACCGATTGGTTCAGTAAAAATGGAAGGGATTATCCATGGCGAAAAACAGATGATCCTTACAAGATTCTAGTAGCCGAGATGATGCTTCAGAGAACAAAAGCCGATCAGGTAGCAGGGATTTACAACGAATTTTTCAGAGAATATAAATCTCCTGAGGAAATTCTTCACTCTGATAAAGCAATTATTAGAAAACTTCTTCAACCTCTCGGTTTGAACTGGAGACTTGAAAATTTCATAGAAGTATCAAAAGCCCTTGTTGAATCGCATAATGGTAAAGTTCCTGATAATAGAGAAGAATTAAAGCATTTGCCTGGAGTAGGTGACTATGTAGCCGGAATTGTCCTTTCACTCGCTTTTAATAAAAATGAATGGGTTGTTGACAGCAATGTCGTCAGGATTTTCAAAAGATATTTCGGTATGCAGACTACAAAAGAAGGGCGTAGAGACAGTCACGTTATTGCTACGGCAAAATTATTTAGTTCGGAAAACAATGCGAAAGAGGCAAACCTTGGTCTTATTGACTTCGGAGCAACAATATGTCTTCCGAAAAAGCCTAAATGTAATAAATGCATATTGAAGTATGGTTGCGAATATGAAAAACAAGATAAACTCCTGTGCGAATAATAACCTAAAAAAAGGTGAATTACTGGTATGATGAACGTTGTAGACATCTTCGCAGGCCCTGGGGGATTAAGTCTTGGTCTGGAAATGCTTAAAGGGGAAAACGGAAAACGGATTTTTAATTCTATATGTGCGGTGGAAAATGACCCATGGGCATGTAAAACATTAAGAAGAAATTTTTCACCGGATATTGTTATTGAAGGAGATATCACGGATGAGGATATCAAAGGCCGGGTTCTTAATAAATGTAAAGGAAAAACAGATATGGTGGTCGGAGGACCGCCCTGCCAGTCATTTTCATTGATAGGTCCAAGATCCGGTAATCCGGATAACTATAAGGACAAATATAAATATGATGGATTGTATAAACATTTTATTGAAATTGTGGACAGGCTCAGGCCCAGTTTTTTTCTTTTTGAAAATGTCCGGGGTATTTTATCCAAAAAGAACGGAGACGCCAAGGTAATCGATATAATAATAACAGAAGTTGAAAGTATGGGCTATATCCTGGAAAATGAAAATCCGGAAAACAATGAAAAATATTTATTATTGAATGCTGCTGATTATGGTGTCCCACAGACAAGAGAAAGAGTATTCATTATTGGTAACAATCTGGGTATTCCAAACCCGTTTCCCCAGAAAACTCATTTTAATCCAAATGTAAAATCACTTCGGGAAAGGGCAGACGGTTTACTTCCATATGTAACAATTAAAGAAGCTATTGGAGATCTCCCAAAAGTAAAAGCCCGAATTACAAAAACCGGAATACCTGTCAAGAGATATGATGAAATTGAAAGATACAATGAACATGTAAACTACGGTAAAGAAGAAATAATTTACAAAAGTGCTTGGTTTGAGAAACATATTAACAGAATCGGCGAATCGGGTAGAAATTTCATGAGTTTTGTCAGACAGGTTAAAGATCTTCCTCTCACACATCACATTTCAAGGCCACAAATGGAAACAGACATTCTTCTTTTCAAAGGTATGAAGCAGGGAATGACCGCAAAAGATATTATAAAAAGTAGTAATCCAGAAATAAGTCAGCTCGGCAAATATATAAGATATGACATGAATAGCTTCACCGATAAATACAAGAAACTTCACTGGAAGAAGCCTTCATCCACTATATTCGCTCATCTACAGAAAGACGGCAACCGTTTTATTCACCCGGACAGTTCCCAGGGAAGAACGATTACACCTAGGGAAGCCGCCAGACTTCAATCTTTTCCTGACAGCTTCTATTTCGAAGGACCCATAACAAAAAAATTCCAGCAGATAGGAAATGCCGTACCCCCGATTCCGGCCAAAGCCATCGCTGAAGCCATATTGAGCAAATGGAACCGAAATTATGATCAAAGAAAAAGTCATGGAGGGGAAGTCCATGAATACTAAATATGAAAACGCTCCCCCCCGTGCTGATGCCATGATAGCATCAATGAGAGCAATTGGATATGACCTTCCAATGGCAGTCGCCGATTTAATAGACAATAGTATATTTGCGAAGGCAAAGAATATTATAATAAAATATCACTGGGCAGGATCTGATTCATGGATATATATCCTTGATGATGGAAACGGGATGACAGAAAAAAAACTCAAAGAAGCCATGATACTTGGCAGCCAAAGTCCTAATGAAGAAAGGAGCCCCGGTGACCTTGGGAGATTTGGACTGGGATTGAAAACCGCTTCATTTTCCCAGTGCAAGATACTCACAGTCCATACAAAAACACCTGAAGGAGAAATCTCAACACGAAGCTGGGATTTAGACCACGTCGAACGTTCAAAAAAATGGGAGTTAAGTAAAAAAGCACCCCCCGGTGCTCCTAAAATTATATCAGATATTAATAATGTCCCTCGCGGTACGATTGTCCTCTGGCAGGGACTTGATAGAGTCGTTGGCAGGCATGATTCGGACGATGAAAATGCAATGAACGTTTATTATGAAAAGTTTATTGCCGTCAGAGAATATCTGGAGATGGTCTTTTACCGGTATATTTCACCGCCGTTTAACCTATCTATTACTTTAGGAAAAGAGAAATTAAAACCGTGGGATCCATATCTGAAATCAAACCAGTTTACCCAGGAACTTTCAAATGAAAAATATGAGGATGGGACAGTTAAGGTGATTCCTTACGTTTTGCCACATATTTCGAAAAGAAGTTCTTCTGAAAACGATATTGGCGCGGGAGCCAAGGGATGGAATGCACAGCAGGGATTTTATTTGTATCGGAACAAAAGAATGATTGTGTCCGGGGGTTATCTTGATCTGAACATTAAACCAGAAGAACATTACAAGCTAGTAAGAATCATGGTAGATATTGACAACAAAATGGACAGGGAATGGGGTATAGATGTCAGGAAAGCTACTGCAAAGCCACCGGACAGACTAAGACCCGAGATAGAAAAAGTTGCAAAGGCTACAAGGAACGAAGCTGTAAAAGTATATCGGGCACGAACCGGGATTCCACGAAAAATTTCAGGAAGAAATGAGCAGGATGTATGGCAGAGAAAAAGAAGCGGGGACAAAATAGTATACCATATAAACAGGGAGAACGTTGTTATCAAGAGGATACTTGATGAATTAAATCCGCCTGCTTCCCTGATAAGAAAGCTTTTTCATGTGATAGAAACCACAATTCCGCACCGGCTCATCATTATTGATAACTCCGAACATGAGGACTGTCACGTAGATCTTCCACCCGAAATAAATATGCCTTCCGAAGGGTTAATAGAGTTGTGCAAAGAGTTATATAATAATTACAGAAGGAAAAATAAAACGCACCAAGAAGCGGCGGATATTGTTCTCTCAATTGAACCTTTCAATACCCACCCGGCTTACAGGGCTGCCCTGGATTCAATGATTGAGGGGGAATAATACATATGGATATGAAAATTCACAACTTGATACTGAATATGTCCTATGCATATTTCGAAGACAAAAAGGTTACGCCTGATGAGATCAGGAAATTCATAGACAGATCAAAGAAATTCTACCCGGAAGAACTAATCAACGAAACATGGCTCTTTCAAAAGCTTGAAACCATGCATTCTGTCAATATTGGATCAATGGATGTTCTTGACAACAACACAGACCACATTGACTGGTTTAATCCATATACAAATACACCGATTAAGAATCCCTTTGAATGGAAATTCTGGAAAGATTATAAGAGTTACGTATCAACAGCGAAAAACTGGCCCAAGAACGTTGTGAACAGTATAGACAAGCTTTCCAGTGAGATTCTGTCAAGAATCGAAGAGTCAAAAAGGGACGGGGAATGGGACCGCCGTGGAATGGTGATGGGAAATGTTCAGTCCGGGAAAACAGCTAATTATACGGCACTTATTACTAAGGCGGCCGATGCCGGTTACAAGTTATTTATTGTTCTGGCCGGAGTTCATAACAGCCTTCGAAGCCAAACACAGACAAGATTGAATGACGAATTTCTTGGTTATGACTTGGATAGGGTTCAGAAACTCACTGGAATGGAAAAACGTATCGGGGTAAAGAAAATATTTCCAAATCATGGTGTGGTGTATACCCTAACAAGCAGTAACCAGAACGGTGATTTCAATAAACAAATCGCTTCCCAGGTCGGGATATTTCCCTCACCCGAAGGGCCGCCAATAATACTTGTTATCAAGAAAAACGTAAGTATCCTGAAAAATCTGATTAACTGGATTTCATCGATATCTGATGACTATGACCATAAAGGCAGACCGCATCTTTCCAACATACCCACCCTCATAATTGATGATGAATGTGATTACGCCTCGATAAACACCAGAGAACCGGAACTGGATGAAAACGGCAATATCTTTTCTGAATGGGACCCGACAAAAACCAATCTTCTTATCAGAAGGTTGCTGAATATTTTTGACAGGTCTGCATATGTGGGTTACACAGCCACTCCTTATGCAAATATTTTTATTCATAAAGACAAGAAGCATCCCAAATGGGGTGACGACCTGTTCCCGCGAAGTTTTATTATAAGCCTACCCACACCAACCAACTATATCGGACCCGAAAGGGTCTTTGGACTGGAGGCGGATTCAGACAGAAGTATTGATGAAATCGAAGCACTGCCTCTAATCCGATATGTTGATGATCACAGTGATATTATTCCCGACAGGCACAAGAAAACCACGGTAGTTGGTGAATTACCGGAAAGCATGAAGCATGCGATAAAAAGCTTTCTTTTAAGCTGTGCTGTCAGATCATTACGACAGGAAGGAACACCGCATAATTCAATGCTGATACATGTTACCAGATTTACCGCTGTGCAGGGACTTGTAGCCGACCTTGTTGAATCCGAACTTCGTAAACTGGCAGCAAGAATAATGAGTGGTGAAAACCTTGATGATTTCAGGAAAATCTGGGAGTCAGACTTCGTACCGACAACAAAAAGGATGTCAGAACTTAAGTTTCCGGATGCTATGGGACACTCATGGTTTGATGTTTTAAGCCAGTTGAACAAAACCACAAGAACGGTCAGAATTAAGGTTATAAATGGAACAGCAAGGGATTATCTCGATTACAGGGAAACTGAGCTTGAAGTCAATACCAGAAAAGCTGCCGGGGAAGAAGTTCCGTGGGAGGAGCAGGGACTAAATGTAATAGTCATCGGAGGCGATAAACTTTCGAGGGGATTAACCCTAGATGGTCTAACGGTAAGCTATTATCTTCGTGCATCAAGAATGTATGACACTCTCATGCAAATGGGGCGCTGGTTTGGTTATAAGGATGGATACAGCGATCTGTGCAGAATATATACAACTTTCGAACTGGCTTCATGGTACCGGCATATAGCAAATGTAACACTGGAACTCCGTGAGGAAATAAACTACATGGCCTCAATTGGTGAGACTCCTGACAAATTCGGTCTCAAAGTAAGGAGTCATCCCGGAAGACTCGTTGTTACATCCGCAGGGAAATCACGAAATGCACAAAAGATAGACCTCTCATATGCCGGCCAGAGAAAGGCAACAATTATATTCGACAAAAACTTACTGAAAAATAACGTGGACGCACTGGAGAAATTGATAAGAGAAATTGAACGATCAAAATATGCTTCAGTTCAGGGGAAAAACCGCCACTGGCGAGGAGTGTCATCTGAAACCGTAATAAATTTTCTCAACAATTATAAAATCCAGGATGCAGCAATAAGGGAAGTAAAACCGGAACTTCTGGCGAAATACATAGAAAAACAGATAAAAAATAATGAACTCTCCAATTGGGATGTTGTTATTGTTGATAAAGAAACAGGTTCCGGACAAAAGCAGACTGTACATATTGGTGACTACACTATCGGATGTGTCTCCCGAAAGGCAATGAAAACTGATGGTGATATCATTTCCCTGGGTACACTTATTAACCCAACTGACGATCTGCTTGACTTAACTGATGATGAGAGAAAAAGAGCTATTGATGATGGTCTGTGGGGAAAGCAGAAAATTCCTCCCAGCCGTAATATCAGGACTATTGTAAGGAAATATCGTCCCAAAGAAAGAGGACTCCTTCTGATATACCTACCTCATAGTCAAATTCCGGGGAAATCATACGGAGGTAAGGGTGAGGAAGTAGTTGGCTTTGGGATAAGTTTTCCTGAAAGCGATACTTCTGTTCCCATCCAGTATATGGTTAATCCAGAAGTTTATTCAAATGATGACCGGAGTCTGTGAGGAAGTGTCATAATGAAATATGATTTAGAAAAGATATGGGCTTTGCTTGAGGAGGGAACTGAACCTGCAGAATCAAGTCACAACCGGGTATACAGAAGACTCGATTCCGATAAAGAAACGGGCATCCGGCTTGGTGTGGTTACCCCCGGTAAAATCAGGGAAATACTTGTACAGATAAATGAAAATGAGGAAAAATCTTTCTCGCCCCCGAAATGGATGGGAATGAGATTTGAAATAATATCACTGGATATTCCAAAAACAACACATCACATAAGACTCTTTCTTTCTGACAGGGAACATAAATCTGTATTCTCAACTGTGTGTTATGATATAGTTGATACGCTGCTAAAGGTTCAGGAACCGGGTTTTCGTATTCAGGAATTACAGAATTGCATAGAAAGATGGAGTAGTTTCTTTCAAAAATATGGTGCTGAAGGATTATCACCGGAGATGCAGCGAGGTCTTTTCGGGGAACTTTCATGGCTCAGATTGATTTTATCCCGCAATATGAATTCCACATCCGCAATCAGATCGTGGAAAGGTTGCAGGAGAAATTTCCATGATTTTCAGTATAATGGAAGGATTATTGAAGTTAAAACAACCATGACAAAGGAACCCAGGAAAGTACGTATCAACAATGAAAGGCAGCTCGATAATCAGGGATTCGACTTCCTCTACCTTTTCATACTAACTCTACAAAGATTAGATTCAGGGGGTCAGAAACTTCCAGAACTGGTGGATGAAATCAGGGCTGTGATAAAGGGCGAAAGGTCTGCTGAGAATCTATTCGAGATAGCACTCAGGGATGCCGGATTTCTGGACGTACACGCCTCATTGTATACAGATGAATACAAAGTAAACAAACAGGAAATATTTGATGTAGAAAGTGGGTTCCCGCGAATTGTTAAACTTCCCAGTGGCGTGGGAGATATCACGTATACAATAACAATCTCGGCCTGCTCTGATTTTGAATTAAATATTGATAAAGCAATAAACAATTTCATGGGAAGGTGAAGCGGAATGGGCGATCTCAAAGAGGCGTCAGAAAGATTTCATTCGGATATCAGCACCGCGGCTCTTGAGCTTTACCTACTAAAAGAGCACAAGTTTGTTGAGGACGTTGGTGAAATTCTTGTGGACGCGGGTGAGCTGGAAGACTGTGTAAGATGCTCATATCAGGGACGGGGATTAAAGGTTGACGGGTATTATTTTGATGGAGAATTCGGCATTTTAAATCTCATAGTGTCCCACTGGATAGATGAGAATGATCCGGCAAAATCAAGAGTGACACCAAAGGAAATAGATAATATTTTTAAAAGATGTGAAAACTTTTTCAGCCGGAGTTTGAAGGAGCTTTTTAGCAAAATAGAGATTGCCAATGAAGCTCATGATCTTGCCCATCTCATTTATGAAATAAAAAAAGAAATCGCCGCTGTCAGAATATTTCTGATCACTGATGGTATTTGTCCAAAAAGACACGCGGAAGTTGTTGATATTGAAGGTATAGAGGTAACTAGGGTAATCTGGGATATAGAGCGAATACTGAAATTCACAGAAACTGGTGAAAGAGAACCAATTATTATTGATTTTATCGAAAATGGTGGTTCTATTCCATGTTTGGTTGAAGATACTATGGATAAAAGATACACAGTATATCTGGCATATATTACCGGACAAGCTTTAGCGGATATGTATTCTCGGTGGGGAACGAGATTACTTGATATGAATGTCAGAGTCTTCCTATCAGCACGGGGGAAGGTTAATAAAGGTATAAGGGAGACTATTGTTAACGATCCCGAAATGTTCTGTGCCTACAACAACGGGATAACTGTTTTTGCAAGGGAAATCGAATACACAGCCCTAAATAATGGTCTGATTGAGATATCAAAAGCCACGGGTTTCCAGATAGTAAACGGTGGTCAGACGGTTGCCTCACTCTACCACGCGAGCAAGAAACAGAAAGCAGAAATATCCCAAATATCAGTTCAAATGAAACTCATTGTTATAAATAATAAAGATGAAATTGATACCCTTGTTCCTAGAATAAGTGAGTATTCAAATACACAGAACCGCGTTAGTATGGCAGATTTAGCTGCCAACGATCCTCCACATCCGGAGTTGCATGAGATATCAAAACGGTTGCAGGCACCCGATCCGACAGGGGGATCACGACAAACTTACTGGTTTTATGAAAAAGCACGGGGTAGTTACGAGGAAACAAAAAGACTGGAGGCAAGGACTCCGGCAAAGAGAAGAGCTTTTGAAGCTCTATACCCGAAGAATCAGCGATTTGACAAAAGTTTGTTCGGAAAGACGTGGAATACATATCTCAGAAAACCTTACATAGTAAGTCTTGGTGCTCAAAAAAACTTTGCAAATTTTAATATGTGGCTTAAAGAACAAAAGGAAGACGATCTGAAAGAATTCTTCAAAAAAACAGTAGCATTAGTTTTATTGTGGAAAAATGCTGAGCGGATTGTCCGAAAGCAATCATTTGAAGGATACAGGCACAACATTGTAACATATACACTTGCCTGGATATTCGAGTTATCAAAAAATAAAATTGATTTGAGCAAGATTTGGAGAGAACAAGTCGTGCATGATAAGATAATCGATGCAGTTGAGGAAATTTCTTACATTGTCAATAAACACATCAGGAATACAGAAAAAAATGTTACAGAATGGTCCAAGAATGAAGAATGCTGGAAAAAGCTTTTAGATACGGATTATCAACTTCCCAAGGGAATAGAAGAAGTTTATATCGTTCCGGGTTCGAAGAAAGATGTTTACGATCCAAGAATAAAGGCAGAGGCAGAGGTTATCGAATTCTGCAAATCAAAGGGATCTAAATCTTGGTGGGAACTTGCGAAGTGGTTGAAGGACAGACAGTTTTTGGGTCCAAAGGCAAGAAGTCAGTGTGGTAATATGGGTAAAGCACTCGGAAGGGGACGTGAACCAAGTTATTTCTTGTCCAGAGCGTGCAAGAAAGTGTGGGAGGA
>Ga0315541_1004017_pt1 | contig 11000 bp, 6 predicted proteins | sample SalMarSW160190MG_FD_203095 | JGI IMG/M metagenome (GOLD analysis project Ga0315541, IMG submission 203095) | Salt marsh sediment microbial communities from the Plum Island Ecosystem LTER, Massachusetts, United States - Salt Marsh Sediment SW1601-190 ...
CCACCGGGCAACGGCCATGTCGTCCTCGTGGGCATGCTGCTCATAACGGCGATGGCGGCATACTGGGAGGCACACCGGCAAAAGAAGGGGCAAAAAACGGGGACAGGCGCCATTTTCTGGCTATTCCTCTACGGAGCAGGGACGGCCGCGGTAGTTTGGGGCGTGATGGCCATCCACCGGCTAATGGGGCCCAATATCCCTTTCCCGTTCATCGCCTGGATGCCCTACCGATTGATCAATCACATCCCGCCGCTCCTACTCGCAACGCTCGTGGGGAACCTCGCCAGTGTGTGTGACGAACATGAGGACAGGGTCGCCGGCGCCGGTGGGTTGATCGTGCCCGCCGCGCTCGTCTTTTGCATGCTCCGGCCAATCCTGGCGCCTATCGTTGGACCCGATCTCTTTTCCCGCTACGTCGCCGGCGGCGAGGCCGTGTTCTTCGGCCTCTTCGGCGCGGCGCTTGGCGCACTTCAGACGCGGCTGAAAGCAAACCGCACGTTTAACGCCGGTTCGCTGGCCGCATGGCTGGCCGCGCTCATCGGACTCGCGTTATACCACCAGTTTGGCCTTGCCTGTGTGATGGCCGGGTGGCTCATCGCACGTGTGGCCGGCGCAACGCAGGTCGTCGGGCTGAAGAAAACAGGGACGGTCCCGTCTCGCGGACCCGCTTGGGACAGTCTTCGTTTTCCGCTTCTCGCAGCGGTTTGCTTTGCGGCATGCCTCGCGCTGCTCGGCCACCAATGGCGCTGGCGCGAGCACATGCCCCTCAGCGCGTTTGACAGGCGCGTGGCGGAACACCTGCGGGACCAAGGCGAAGGTCAGGCCATGCTTCTGGCTTGCCCCGACGAGTTCATCCTCCAGGCGCGGACCGGCCATCCCGTCCTGGTCGAAACGGCCACCCCCTCGCTGATCAGCTACATGCCCGCGCTCGGCCCCGTAATACAGAAGATATACCACGACATCTACGGCATCCGCTTCGACCTGCCCGCGCCGGAGCACGCCGAAACCTGGGAAGAACTCTGGGCCGCCCGCACCAGAAGCCAGTGGCAAACATTGGCCCAACGATACCGCTTCCGCTACCTCATAGCGCCTGCAGCGATGGCGCTCGACCTCCCCACCGTGTTCGAGCAGGACGCCACGGCGCTGTACAGGATTCCTGAGCCATAATCCTGTCACGATTGCGGGCATGACTCACGGAATGGTCCGTGCCCGAGTAGTCCGGCCTCTCGCGGCAAGGGGCATGCGGTCGTTGACGTCAACCAGCCCGTATGGTATGACTGTCTCTGCCGTAAACGGGCAGGAACAGACTTCAGCGCAGTAGCAGGCCGACGCGTCTGCAGAGGGCCTGAGGAAAGGAAACATATGCGTATCACATCACATGGCGCCGCCGAAGAGGTTACCGGCAGCAAACATCTCGTCGAAATCAATGGTTACCACATCCTCTTGGACTGTGGTTTGTTTCAAGGCAGACGGAAAGAGGCGGCGCGTAAGAACAAGAGGTTGCCATTTTCCGTAAATGACCTACACGCCGTAGTGCTCAGTCATGCACACATCGACCATAGTGGAACGCTGCCGATGCTGGCGCGCCATGGCTATCAGGGACGCGTCTTCACCACGCCGGCCACGCGCGACTTGTGCGCTGTCATGCTGCTCGACAGCGCCCATATTCAAGAGCGCGACGCCAAGTGGCTCTCGAAGAAGAATATGAGCTTCGTGCCGCCCATCTACGGGGAGGAGGACGTCCGGGCCATTATGCGCCGGTTCATCTGCGTGCCCTACGACATCCCGATCGACGTGGCGCCCGGCGTGAGCGTCACGTTTAAGGACGCAGGCCATGTGCTCGGCTCCGCCATGATCCTCATCGAGTCCATGGAAAACGACAAGCGCCGCACGGTCGTCTATAGCGGCGACATAGGCCGGAAAAATATGCCCATACTCAAGGACCCGTGGGAGCCCGACGATGCCGACGCCGTGATCATGGAAAGCACCTACGGCGACCGCGATCATGACCCCATTGAAACGCTGGATGAAAAACTGGCCGACGTCATCAACCGCACCCATGCGCGCGGCGGCAAGGTGATCGTGCCCAGTTTCGCCCTCGAACGCGCGCAAGAGTTCGTCTACGCGCTCAAGCGGCTGGAAATGGACAACCGAATCCCAGACATACCCGTTTATGTCGATAGCCCACTCACCGTCAACATCACCGAAGTCTTCCGCCTGCACACCGATATGTTTGATGAAGATATGCGCCAACTGATGGAACACTCAGGCAACCCATTCCAACTCAAACACATTCAATACATTCGCAACGTAGACGCCTCGAAGCGGCTCAATACCTTGCGCGAACCCGCCATCATCATCTCCGCCGCGGGCATGTGCGAATACGGCCGCATTCTCCACCATTTGCGCAATAACTGCGAAGACAGACGCAACACCATACTCATCATCGGATTCCAGGCGAAGCACACCTTGGGACGACGTATCGTCGAACGGGAAAAGGAGATCAAAATCTTCGGCATCAAGCATCCCCTGCGCGCTGAAGTCAAAACACTCAACGCCTTGAGCGCACACGCCGGCCGCTCAGAACTCATCGCCTTCGGAAAGCGATTCAAAGACCGCGCCGAACGGCTGCTCCTGGCCCACGGCGAGGACGAGGCCTTACAGGCCCTTCTGTCCGGACTGCAAGCCGAAGGGTGCCGGAACGTCTCGATTCAAAAAGAAGCCACGCCCGTGGACCTGTGATCGGCTTTGGGAGTGCGGCGACACGACGCCGCTTTCGAAAACGGTGACGTATCGTCGCAGTCCAAAGCGCAAGTACGCTTGCGCGCAATTGTTGCAGGTACTTTACATCCTCAGACGAGTTTGAGGGTCGCATCCTGATGGTGCATTGTGTTGCTCTTTTTGCCTTAAGCTGTACTTAGAAGCGAAAACCAGGGTCAAAGCCCAAGAACGACTGAATTAAGTGTAGTATCCCCAGAATACAACCACGGCGAAAAGACTCTCCATATATTAGAGAACTTTGTTGCAGTGGCCAGTAAAAAGTGTTTCAGGAGTGTGCCACGCGAAACGAATGGTGTTTGGCATACAGGCGGAGGCGAAATCGCACTATTCTCTGATTTAGCAGGCGCCAGGAACTAAAACTAGACGGAACAAAAGAATTCAACCACGGGGAACCCGCCGCTACCCTTCTTGGCCGGGCTGGGAACCCTCTGCAGGATCGTGGCCATGCGCAGGCGGCGCTGATGCGTCGTCATGCGCGGACGGGCAGGGGGTTGGGGAGTGCGGATTTCATTGCGCGTCTTGAATCACAACTGCGCCGTTTCCTGAGGAAGCGAAAACCAGGGCCAAAGACCAAGAACGACTGACTTAAGTATACTGTCCCCAGAATTCAGGATTAGCGCTAACGCTCGGCCTCCGCCTCGGCAGCATCACGGCGGCCGTGGATGGCCTCAAGGACGATCTGGGTTTCCCCGTCCCGATGAATCCGCAACGCCCCTGGTGCGCCGTGGACCGCGCCGAAGCGCCACCGGGACGGGTCCAAGTCTTGGCCGTTGGCAAGCACACGCGGCGTGAACGTAATCCGGAGTGTTTCGGACCCGGTCGGTTCAAAGGTCCGGTATTCGATGCGCTTGGGCCCGTACGTCACGGCTACAACTGTCCCGTCCGAGCCGAGGATATGGTTGGCGTCGGCCGGAGCCAACTCGGGCAGGGCGGCCATCCCGTCAAGCAGGTGGGGCAGATAGTCAAAATACGAGTCGGAGAACCAGGGATTCACGTAACCGATCCCGACGTAGTTTACTGCCCGGCCGTCCCGGGAATACTTGCTGCAGGCGGAATATGTGGCCAGTGCGAGGGCGGCCCGGGCCTCGGCTTGCCGTGCGGTGTCGTCCGTCTCGGCCGCCCAGCGGGCCAGCACGGACGCGTAGCGCGCCGTGTGGCTGCTCATTTCCTTGAAGCAGACGTCCTGTTCCCGAATGCTGGGGGCCCCGTAGCGCTGGGTCTGGCCGAACCGGTGCAGCACCCAGGTGAGTAACGCGGCCACGTGTTCGAGATGCCGCGGCACGCGTTCCGGGTGGCGAAGGATGTAGCGGGCCGTCTCCACGGGGATGTGCTGGTTCAGGTTTTCATGATTCGGCTGGACGTCCTCGTAATACCCCGACCACCGATGGTTCACGAGGGGATAGCGGACGATCCAGTCCAGGAGTGCGTCGCGTACGGCGGGATACCGGCCCCCTGCCGTGTAACCCAGTTCCGTGAGCGCATCGAAAAACCGGACTGGGAAGATCATGCTCGCTGTGTAAGGGTCCAACACCGCCCCGGTCCGCAGATTGACCCGGAACGGCAACGGGGAACGTTCCGCGTCGCCGTCCGCTACGTGCGCCGCGACGGTCTGGGCCAAGGCCCGGGCCGCGTCCAAGTACCGACTTTCACCCGTGAGTTTGAACAACCGGATATAGGCCAGGCCGACCATGCACATCTTGTCGACCCCCGACCATTCATCCGTGTATTCGCCGTCCGGTGTGTCGTCCTGCGTCCGGGGCACGTTGGGCCAGGCCCAATCCCCCGGCGTGTGGTAATGCAGCACCCGGTCCACGAGGAGCCGTACCCCGTTGAAAGCCTGCCGGTCGCCCGTGTAGGCATAGTACCGGGCCAGCGTTTCCACGGCGTAGTAGGCGTTGCTGCCCTGGTTGTTCTGGTTGCGGCGAAAGGTCCCGTCCTCGTTCAACTTCGACGTGATGAGGTACCACGGGTCCGCACCGAACCGCGTCGGATGGGTCGGACAATGCACGACGAAATTCATGCTCTCCACAATGATTGCGTGCAGAGACGTCCACGGGAGCAGGCGCCCTTCCTCATCCAGGACGACTTCATGGTCTAATAGCAGGTCCCCGCTCGCGGTGGCGCTTCCGGCGAAGACGACGCCGAACAATACGATGCACGGTATACATCCAAGCAGCGCTTTTGGAAACACAAAACCGGCCCTCTCCGCGTCTTCCAAGCGCCAACCATAACACGGGGATCGCGAGGACGCAAGCAAGAGTCCCGTCGGGTGTCAAGCTTGCATCGTGTTGACCGATCGCATCAAGATTCGCTAGAGTCAGAAATGTCGGTTCGAGAGTGAGGGTAAAGGCGGGAAAAGCAATGTGCTACAAAGTTACCTGGTATCAGTTTACTGAACATCCCGATTCGGACTCTTGTTGGTCCCTGTCGGTCGGACCGGACGGCAGAATCTACGCCGCCGCGTGTGCCGAGACTGTGCCGGGAGGGATCGTCAAGGTCGTCCGCTATAACGCTGAGAGCGGTGTGCTGGATTACATCTTAGACGTTGATAAAGCCGTCGACGACCCAGGCGATTCAGGTCGCGCGACCCAGTGCAAGATCCACTACAGTTTCGCTCCTTCCTTGTCAGATGGGATGCTGTACATGGCCACTCACCTGTCAGGACCACCTATCGACGAGCCGGCGTACTCGCCCTGGCGCTCGTGGCACGATCCTAAGCGCTGTTTTCGTGGCAGCGGGCTATTGGCCTTCGATACCAAGACCGACGAAGTCCTTTGGTGGGACACGCTGATTCCGAAGGAAGGCTGCCGCTGCCTGCTGCACGATGAAGAGCGCGGGCTGCTCTATGCCCTGAGCTACCCGCGGGACCACTTCATCATCTATGAAATCAAGAAGCGACGGCGCCGCGACATCGGTCGCATCGGCTCTGTCAACGCCCAGGTATTGTTCCTGGACTCCAGACATCGCGTCTGGACGACGAACGATTACGGCCACTTGGTCCGCTATGATCCCGAGAAAGACCGCTTGGAGACCTCGCCCTGCGTTTTGCCACACAATTCGGCATTCCAGACCGGTTGGCACTCCGTTTTCTATGACGCAGTGGCCAGCCCCCATGAGGAATGCATCTATGCCGTAAACTGGATCGCCGACGCGCGCCTGATGCGCATCTGGCCGACCGAGGGCGAATGGGGGCGAGTAGAAGACCTCGGACCGCTTTCCCAAAAACGCGATCCCTCGGTGCCAATCAGCACCTTCATTGATCATGTGGGCGGCCTCGTGTTTGCCGGTGACGGCCAACTCTATTACGTCGCCTCGCGCTGGCGAGACCCGGTGTACAATCCGCTGCCGGGGGGTCACAAGGAGCGCGAGGGGATTGTCTGGCGGATGGACCCCCACACGCTCGAGCGCGAGGAGGTCGCCGTGCTTGAGCGGCCGGACGGATTCGCGAATTACGTTTCACGCGGCGCCGTCGATTGCAACGGCGACCTTTTCTTCGGCCATGTGGGGCAAAAGCCTGTCGGCCTGTTCAAGATCGATATGCCGGCTGACAGGAAGAAGAAAAACGCGCATTTGCCGCTCAGGATGTGGGGCTAGGCGGGAGGACGAATGGAATGACTTCCTCTGACGATAAGAAGGCCGTCATCGACGAGATCGTTCACGGAACGTTTGTCAAGGAAGGCGTTATGGTCGCCTTCCCACTCTGTTTTCCCGGCGCCACGACCCCCATCACTGCCGCCGAAAGCCACATCACCGCTCTGGATGCGACCGCCGACGGTGTTGTATACGGCGGCACGAGCGGCAGGCTGACGCACGTGTTCGTGGGCATGTTCAACGGCGTTACAGGCATCGTTTTCGACATGGGCACGGTGGAAGGCGCCGACCACTGCGCCGCCATCTGCTGCGGGCAAGAGTACTTCGTGGCGTGCGTCAATGGACCGGGCGGCGGGCGCATACTGCGCCATAAGCTCCAGCCCCTGCCCTTCGATCTCATCCAGGAATGGGCTTTCTCGCGCCAGCCCTTTGAAGACCTCGGCGAGGCAGGCAAGTGCGAGAGAATCGTCCACGCGGTGACCGACCTCTCGAGGCGATTTGTGATAGGCACTACAGATACGCATCTATTTCGTGTAGATTTGGAAAGTGGCCAAGTGGAAGTCATGTGCGAGCTCTTGGGGGCCGGGCGATTGGGCGTCGGTTCAAAGGGAGGCACTTTCGGCCTCGACGAGGGGAACCATCTGTGGCGCTGCAACGCGACGACCGGAGCCGTGATGCGCAAAGACGTCAAACTCCCACCTGGTTCCTGGGACAATGTCTCCCTGATATGGGCCCGCGATCGCGTTGACGGAACGCTGTATACCGCCGATGCCGAAGGGAACCTCTTCGCATTCACGGAAGAACGCGGGTTTAGCAAGTGCCTCGGGCGCACGAGACTCGCACCGGTGGGGCCGATGGCAGCAACCTTCGACGGCCGTGTGTTCGGCACATGCGGGGAGGAAATCAGCAGGCTCTTCTGCTACGATACCGACGCGCACGAACTCACGGACATCGGTGTGGCGGTCTCCGTGATCGAGAGGCGACGCTATGGATACGTGTTCGGCGACGCCGTAACCGGCCGCGACGGTCAGGTCTTCTTCGGCGAAGACGACGACCTCGGTCATCTCTGGCTATACTTCCCCCGCATCAAACCTCGCCGCAACTGAGCGGGCGGATTGCTGCCTTGCGCAAACCTTGTTTTAATGTGCTTTACCCGCGCTGGCACGCCGTTTCGTCGCATTCCTTGGAGTTGCCCGGTAAGATCAGGCGCCGCATCCCACGAGCGCCTGTAAGATTCTTCGCGCACTGGCATCCAGCGCCTCACCGGCGCAATATGGTGTCCGGGCTGTTTGCCATCCTTTGCCGGGTCCGGCGGCCAAGAGGGCCGACGCATTGTGCCTCCCCTGGCGAAAACTGCTAGGATGCGCCCTTGTTCGTCATGAGCAGAGAGGGGTCATGAACGCCAATTTCCGACCATTGGACCTCATCGTGGTAGGCCTGTACTTCGGTGGCATCACGTTGGCGGGCATCTATTTCGCCAAGAAGAACAAGGACACGGAAGACTACTTCGTTGGCGGCCGCAACTTCCCGGGATGGGTCGTCGGACTGTCGATGGTGGGGACCTCGATCAGCTCGATTTCGTTCATGGCCTATCCGGGGGACGCCTACAAGACGGCGTGGCTGCGGGTGATGCCGTGCTTCATGCTGCCGTTCGCCATAGTTATCGCGTCCCGGTGGTTTCTGCCGTTCTTCCGCCGCGGGAAGGTGACCTCCGCTTACGAGTATCTCGAGAAGCGCTTCGGTCCGAAAACGCGGGTATACGCCGCCATCATCTTCATCATCGGCCAGATGATGCGACTGGGCACGGTGCTGTTCCTGTTGTCCCTGCTCATACACGAACTCACGGGGTTGCCCTCCCTGTGGTGCATCCTCCTGGGGGGCGCGTTCGTGTCTTTCTACACGGTGGCGGGCGGCATTGAGGCCGTGGTGTGGACTGACGTGGTGCAGACGGTCGTCTTGGTTCTCGGGGGACTCCTCTGTCTGTTCTATATTGTGCACCAACTGCCGGGCGGACTCGCCGAAATCTTTCGAGTGGCTGTGGCGGACGGGAAATTCCGCGCGGCGGAAGTGGCCGTGAACAGCAACGTCGCCTTTCAGGCTGAGGAGACGGCCTTCGACCAGGTACTCTCCTTCGAGCCGGTCCGATGGACGCCGTCGCTCTGGCGCAAGACGGGCCTCATGATGCTACTGCTGGGCTTCTGCACCTGGATCGGCGAGTACAGTTGCAACCAGAACGTAATCCAGCGTTACTGCGCCTCGAAATCCCCCAGAGAAGCCCGGAAGGCCATGTGGATTTGCTGCGCGTCGAGCGTGCCGATCTGGACGTACTTCATGTTTCTGGGCACGGCGATGTACGTCTTCTTCAAGCAGTTTCCCGACGAGACGGCCTTCCAGATTCTGGTTGGCGCCAACGGGAAGGAGGCCGAGCAAATCTTGCCCTACTTCGTGCTGAAATGCCTGCCGCCGGGCATCTCCGGCCTGGTGATCGCGGCGGTCCTGGCCGCAGCCATGTCGTCCCTCGACTCGAGCATCAACGCGATCTCGACCATTTCCGTGGTGGACATCTACCGCCGCCACCTAGCCAAGGGCCGTGATGAACACCACTATCTCTTAGTCGCGCGAGCAGTCGCCATCGTCGCCTCCGTGCTGATGCTGGTCATTGCGGTCTGGTTCGACTCTTTGGAGAAGAAGACGTTCCAGGACACGGGCATCATTATCGCCGCATTCCTCGGCGGCGGATTGCTCGGCATTTACATGCTAGGCTTCTTCACGACCTGGGGCGACGGCCGCGCCATTCTCTGGGGCATTATTCTCACCACGGCCTTTACCATTTGGAAGGGCGGCGTCACGCTGGAATGGTGGGACGCACCCTCCAGCGCGTGGCTCAACACCGACAACTACTACACGGGCTTCCTGGCCAACGTCATCATGTTCCTCTCCGGCTTCTTCGTCGGCGGCCTGGCCAGCAAGCTCGAGGGCAAACAGCGCGACATGACCAACCTGACCATCTGGACCCAGGACGGCACACCCCTGGATTAGGAACACGATGACGACCAGGCTTTCACGAACGCCACCGAAACGGTGCACAGTGCACAATGCACTGAGAGGGAATCACTGGACCAGGGTCTCGACGCGAACCGGGGGTAGACGGGCACATGATGAGGGAGGGGAAGTGAAGAGACGTCAGTTCTTCATCGCAGGCATGTTGCTGTCTCTGCTTACGGCATGCCGACCTCTGCCGGCGAGCAACCGGCAAAGGTATACCCCGGTCAGGCGCATCAAGATCGAAAAACAGGGACTGACACAAGCGACCGAAGGGAGACGTGCCTGTCCCTGTTTTTCAAAAAGCAGTCTTATCCGAGATATTATCAAAGGTTGTGGACGACTGAGGAAGCCGCTCGTCCATCTCCGACTATGATTCGTCCTTGATATCTATTATCGGTGAGCCGTCGAGAGCATCCAGTCCGGTGACAACCAGGTGGTTTCCTTCGATGCGCACAGCTTGAACAGTCGACACTCCGATAGGGTTGGGTCTCATTGGGCTGCGTAGCCCGAACACGCCTTTTAGAGGGCGACTTTGGTCCCCGCGCGGGTGCGCCTTGAGGATTTTTCGAGCGCCTTGATCCAGCTTGTGCATCCAATATAAGACCTGCAAACGATCCCCTGCCGAGATGCCGTGAAGGCCGTCTTCGTACGCGCGGTCAATTTCCAGCAACGATTCTTTTCGAGACAGCACACGGACCTTTCCGATTGGCTCAGTGTTCATTCTAAGCTTCTGCCATGTTAGCTGTCACGAGGGCTCTCAACACTTCCGTTCGGTACCGCATAGATATCCACGTGCCGGTCGCGACGGGCACGGGTTGGCCCTGTTCGCCATCGAGCCATCGGGGCGGGTGCCTTGGGGAGGGCGAGACTCCTGTCGAGCCGCACCCGCCCCGACGGCTCGACAGGAGTCTCGCCCTCCCCACGTAACCCTTTGTCTGTTTGGATTTACACGATAGTCGACACTGGAATACAGCGTTGTAATCTTAGGTTCTCCTTTATCACGGCGACGGAAATGGCACACCCCTACTTAAAATAGGTCTCCATTCGGTCGAAGGCCTTGTTTATCATTTCTTGCGGAACGCAGAATGACATTCTCAAATGCCCTTGGCCTGTTTGGCCGAAAGCTATCCCTGGCGTGGTCGATACTCGAGCCTCTTTCAACAATCTTTTACAGAAGGAAACCGAATCCTTCTTGCCCTCGTCCACAAGTATTCTCGGAAACATAAGGTAGGAGCCACTGGGTCTTTTGTAGTCGAAGACGGAATCGAGCCCGTCGAGCCGCTCGCACATGAGGTCGCGAGCCGCCAAGTACTTCGTCTTGAATTCTTCAATACAGTCCTGCGGTCCCTGCAAAGCGCCAAGGGCCGCATACTGAGACACAACAGGTGCGCAAATCGCCAACGGGATGTGCGCCTTTCGGATTTCCGGGATGAACTCTTCGTCCGCGTGCACGTAGCCGATCCGCCAGCCCGTCATTGCATAGGTCTTTGTAAAAGTGTAGCAACTGATCACATGTTTCCTTATTTCCGGAATGGACGCGATGCTGAAGTGCGTGTTGCCGTCAAAGACAAAGTATTCGTATG
>Ga0315541_1004021_pt1 | contig 10984 bp, 8 predicted proteins | sample SalMarSW160190MG_FD_203095 | JGI IMG/M metagenome (GOLD analysis project Ga0315541, IMG submission 203095) | Salt marsh sediment microbial communities from the Plum Island Ecosystem LTER, Massachusetts, United States - Salt Marsh Sediment SW1601-190 ...
TGCGACTTCAAATAAGAATAAAGCGTTTTTCTACTCATTTCTGTCCGGCCTATCAGAACCAATCGGTGCCCTCGTGGGATATCTGATACTGATGCCGTTTTTGACACCGGCTGTACTCTCAGCACTTCTGGCATTTGTCGCAGGTGTGATGGTTTACATCTCTCTCGATGAGCTGGTACCTATGGCCCATCGATATGGCCATGGCCATCTTGCCATTGCAGGGGTTGTCTCTGGAATGCTTATTATGGCAGTGACTCTATCGATACTATAATTTAATCCACATGGCTTTATAAAATACACTTAAAATACTAACTTCTGTTTAATGAATATCAAGCTTCTTTAGTGGCTGTTAGAACATCCACCACTTTTTTAATATTCTCCGCCTTTGAAATTAAGAACAGCTCATCGCCTTCATTGATAACCTGTGCTCCTTTGGGGATTGAGAACTCTTCTTTTTCCTGATTATATGTCGCGATAAAAATACACTCTGAAGGAAAACCCGAGCTTCTTGCAATATCTTTAATACATTGGCCTGCAACTATGGCTTCCTGAGGTACAACTATCATAAAAATATTTGCTCTACCTCCACCTATTGTGCTTAATCTTCTAACCTTTGGATGCTCTATCTCCATCAGTATTTGGTTCACCATCAAATCAGTTACACGAACAATCTTATCTACACCCGCCTGTCTATAAGCATTCTCGTACTCTGGGTCTCTCATTCTCACTATGATATTCGAAACACCCAGACTCTTAGCCAATATTGCACAAACGAGGTTATCCGCATCATGGGGGGTAGCGCAAACTACAACGTCCGCCTTTGCAACACCGGCTTCCTTCAGGACTTCGATGTTTGTGTTGCTACCGTTGACCGCAACCACTCCGGTTTCTGCATAGAGCTTATCACAAACATCTTTTCTGGGGTCAATCAATACAACATCGTGTTTATTCTCCAGCATCCTGCGAGCTATTTGTCCACCAACAATTCCGCCCCCGGCAATTACAATGTACATTTTTTAATACCTCCCATATAACAAAGCATTTGTTATTTTGATTCGCTTAATATTTATCTCCATGCCTTTCGGGTAAAAAGCAGCAGGACCGGCAATATTTCCAATCTCCCTGCCAGCATTCCGAAAATATATGTCACTTTGACGACCGGATGTAAATTTATCATATCCTGCACCGAGATATAGCACGGGCCGATATTGCCTAACGCAGAAAACATCCCTGAGAAGGATTCCAAAGCGCCTTGATCCGAAAATAAGGCGGTAATCCCGCCGCCAACTACCAAAAACGCTATCCAGGCAAAAAACAACGCTGCCACCCGATGTATTTCCTTGTCGGGCACTATTTTGTGGTCAATAACCAAGCCTGTCGATGTATTCTTGGAAACTCTTACCTTGAAAAGCTCTCTGAACATCAGCCGGTTCAGTATCGCAATCCGCAAGACCTTAAACCCACCGCCGGTTGAGCCAACGCAGCCTCCGATGACCATCATAATCAGGAATAATTGTTTGGATGCCGCCCCGAAAAATTCAGAGCCAATATCTTTGGTTCCAAAACCTGTTGTTGTCAGAACTGAAATCACCTGGAATATAGCGTAACGAAAAGTCCGCTCAGCCTCTCCTAAATCCACAACAGTGCCCTTCGTGAATATAGCACTTAAAGCACCCGTCTTGTAAAGGTGGTCAATTATTATGATAACCGTAAAAGCCGCTATCAATCGCCACCAGTAGCGTATTTCGAGGTTATCCCAGAGTGCTTTGAAATCTCTTGTCAGAACCCTGTAATGAACCAGAAAATTTATCCCCCCCAACATCATCAAAAAAGTCAGAGTATATTCAATAAGTCTGTAATTCGGATGTCCTGTTAAGCGGTAGAATTCGATACTGCTGTCATGAGGTGAAAAGCCGCCGGTTGATAAAGTAGTCAATGCGTGGCAAACAGAATCGAAAACCGGCATCTTTTCAATAGAAAGGACTACCGCCGCCAGCAAAGTAAACATCGCATAGATACCCCACAGTATCTTCAAGGTGTTGTACAATCCGGGAGCCGGTCTGCCGGATGAAATCTTGTGGCTCTCGGCCCCGAAGATGTGATGAGTGCCGCTGCCCTTGAAAGTTACTATTAAAAAGAAGGACAGTATCCCTATCCCGCCAAGCCACTGTATCAGCGAGCGCCAGAATAAAATGCTCTTCGGCATATAATCCAGGCCGGAAAAAACAGTTATTCCGGTGGTGGTAAAACCGCTCATTGCCTCAAAGTAGGCGTTGAGCCAGCCGGAACCAATCCCAATTATCAAAGGTAAAGCCCCCACGGCCGAAGCGAAAATCCAGCCCAGAGCACACATCAGCATAGAACCTGTTGTATCGAGCTCCTCGGATTTAAATACCGTCCGCAGTGTCAAACCGACAAAAAACGAGACTAATGAAGAAACCACAAAGGCAGCTGCCGTACACCAGCCGTCACCATTTTGCCCCCAATAGATGATAACCACTATAAGTGGGAAAAGAAGAATTAAGCCTAAAATCTCCAGCAAGCCCCCGATAAAATGGAATATGGAATTGGCTCGTTGGAATCTGTTTCTCATCCGTGAGTCCGATGTTCATTTCACAATGCTGTCACACTCACCCATTATCATCTATATTATCGGTTAGACGTGGTTGTTTAGTTGACTGTCTTTCTCGTTTCCTGGCAGAATTTACCCATCAGCTTCATTGCTTTATTTATATTTTCGGCTGAACCGTCCATCTTCGCATACGCATCAACCAGTTCTAATAGTTCAGATGCCGGCTCAACCTGCCCATAGTGATGTGCAACATTAACAATAGCGGCGTCAAGGCCGTATTCCATTGCCTTGGCTACATAGGCCCTGCAAATCCCGACTTTCCGTGCCGGCAAGTCTCGTGCGCAGTTGCTTATTCCAAGCGAAAAGTGTACTGCCTCCATTTTTGGGTCGCTCTTGATTTTCTTTATCGTCTCGAACGTTCGAAAGGTATAACCCGGCACGTTCGGCTCCATCGGCATATCTATCGCTAATGGAAATACCGTCGAGTCAAAGTATATTTCCTCCGGCTTAAAACCATATTTACCGACCGCCACATCATAAATATCTTTTGCCAGTTGATGTAACTCCTCGACAGAATGTGAGCCGCCAGGACCGGTGGGCTTATCTTCGCTGACCAAAAGCCCAATAAACGCAAAGTCATATTTCTCCTTTAATGGCAATATTTTATCTACAGTATATATCTTGACCGAATTTACAAGCGGTTGTTTGACTTGCTCTGTGGTATTGTACCACTCTTTTAAACCGGCTATCAGAATGTCGTTGCTGCTACTGTCGATGCAAACCGGCACGCCCTTGCCCCATTTGCGAACCAGCCGGGCATATTCGACCATCATATCAACAGCAATCTGCGCATCGTCCTCGCCTAAGGCATCAAGATTGACCGCTATGTAATTAGCGCCATCATTTACCTGTGATTCAATCAATGCCCTGATATAATTCAATGGCTCACTCATTTTTGAATAGGCATCGTTGCCGAGCTGGGCCAGCTGCTTCATTATCTCACCGGTTCTCGGAATTGAAGCGTGGATTGATTCGCCGATAGTAATCAAAGGACTCCCCATAACATAGACCTTTCCTTCCAGTAAAACCCGTTAGAAATCTTTTGCTTGCCCCATTAGGGATTTTTATTTCTAACGGGGTAAATTCACGATTGAATTTCTCTATTCGCTGCCCGGCATCTTATCATAATCGGAATACTAAAATATCAAATATCTTTCCTAATCGCTATTTTATTTATAATCTGTGTTTACAAATACTTACATTCCCAAAAATAGAACATCAGGCCGCCAAAACGAACGTAAAATTAGTCTTTGCAGGCGTTATCGCCTTGTGGATAACCTGTTGATAACCCAAATTCCATCTCTTTTCCCAGACGACGATAGTATCAGGCAAAACCGATTTCGTTTGCTGTTATCTTTTCCCCCAGTCAGCCGGAATTAAAACTAATATCCCATAAGCAGTTTATAATAAAGGACTTAAGTTTGTAGACAAAATAGCTCTTCAAATTCCCCCTGATAGAACAGCCTATGAGCAGCCATTCTAATCCGCCTCTACGAAATTTTCAGATATATATCAAAATGAGTATGCTGTTAGTGGATAATTCGTATAGGTTTTTCCCATATAAACGGGCAAATTACTGTCTTCTAAAGCCCATTTTTTCGTGAAAAATGTGGTTTGCTCCTTTAATGCAGGGCCTGCTTAAAGGCGGTGATTTTCTCCTTTAGCGCTCGGCATGCTTTCATCGGGTTTTTGACTTCAGTCACTGCAGAGCAAACCGCAATTGCACCAGCACCGGCATTCAAAACATCCTCAACATTCTCCAGCGTTATCCCTCCAACAGCAACATTACCGATACCAGTATCAGCAAGTTCATCTGCTGCCTGCCTGACATAGTCCAGTCCGACCGGCTCAGCGTCCGGCTTCGTGCCGGTGGAATAAACAGGACCTAAGCTCACATAGGCAGGGTACTCCCGGCAGGCAACACGCAATTGTTCGAGTGAATGAGTGCTTTTGCCGATAATTAGCGGAGCCAATTGGAGTTTGCGAGCTTGTTCTATTGGTAAATTATTTTGGCCCAAATGAACACCGTCTGCACCAGCGGCAACTGCGATATCAACACGGTCATTGATAATGCTAAGGATATTGGCAGCTTTGCAAACTTTTACAAATTCGACGGCAAGGGCATAGAGTTTATCATCGTTAGCGTCCTTTGCCCGCAGTTGAATGCAATCTGCGCCGCCAGCCGTGCATTGATGCGTTAAGGAAATAACATCCGCAGGCAAATTACTGCTGATTACTACATATAGCCCAACTTGTTTGAATTTCTCAGCCGGCTCGGCGAAAAGAACAATATCCTTCTCAAGTGTATAGGCCTCAAATCGCAGCTTCTCGATTGCATCAGCTACGGGCTTATTTAACGTTTGCGTCATCTCCGCCAGAGCACGCAATGCCTCGGTCAGCCGTTTACACGATGCGGTAAAGCAATCGCTCAGATTGTCACGTGTAAGCTGTTTTTCGACCGTTTTTCCAACCCCAACATCACCGAGCGTATCTCTGCTTGAGATAAGCCGCCCTGCGTCGAGTTTGTTGATAGCCGAACAGAGCTCGTGTCGAAGCTGTTTGGCACGTTCAGCTAATGGGCTGTTATTCAGTGCAAATCTGCAAAAATCCTCTATTACCCGAATCCCCTCGCGGGAACGATTAAAATTGGCATCTATAATCCTGTAAATTGCACGCTCCATAACGGCTTTAATTATACGCCGCAGAATCGTAATTGAGTAGGGAAATCAAACTCTAAGAAATCCTAAAAGGGGCTTTTTTATGCCTCATCTGCATAGAAAATGTAGGCTCTTGCGCAAAAAGAAACGGAGCCATTCCTCCTCCGGCACGGCTCCGTATCACAAAAATATTATGAACAAAATCAGCTTTGCAAGTTTTTACCACAGGCAACGCCGATTCTGGGATTTATCGGATTCGGGCGGAGACATCATCCTCCTCCTTATAATTAAAGTTTTAGGGTGTTCCGCCCAATATCCTTAAAACCTTAAAATAAATGCGAAAATAAAAGTTTATGCAAAGGATATACCAGCAAAAAGAAACAAAGGAAAAACTCTAAATATGATAATACCTAACGACTTATAACAAAAATGGTTAGGTTTATACATAATGTTTTATTTACCGCAAACAAAAAAGTGCCCATTTTAACAAGGCGTTGATATTTATCAACGTCCATTGCTTTTACATTCCCTGTTTTCACATATATTTAGACGTAATGCCTTGAATAATCGAAAAAGCCCGCTAATGTTTACGAAAAACAACAGCTTGCGAAAAAATAAACGCTAAAAGCAATAAATCCATCCCAATGTTTGACTTTTTGATATGCAATATATGATGTCAAAGGCCTATACAATTACGACTCATTCACTTTTGCTTTATTTTTCTTTCATTAGATATTTGGCAGAGCAAATCCGGTTATTCCAGCGGCAGAGCCAGCGGTCGAATAGCACCTTTTTACCTGTTCGTTCCTGGTCAAGACAAAAAATGCTGTTTTGCTGCCACACAAGAATCTTATTATTAATTTTCTCGGACTGCTGTTCGTCCAATTCTACCCTGACCAATTCCAACGGGTCGGTGCTTAAATCGTAGGCAGTAAGCACTTTGTCTGCTGGATTATATATGAATTTTCGGCTGCCCTTTACAAAACCCGCAGGACTATACTGCATCCAGCCGGCAAAAAACACCTTACGGCCCTCAGGCATATTCCCGAAGGCGTTAACGCCGTCAAATCCGGTATTACCAATGTCAAATCCTAAAAGGGCAAGCAGGGTCGGCGCCAAATCAACAGAGCTAACCGGTTCTGTAATTTTCTTATTCGGTTCAATCAAAGATGGAGCTCGCAAACAAAAGGGTATACGCAGAACCTCCTCAAAAGCTATTCGCTCATGACCAAGTTGGCCGTGCTTGCCGAAAGCCTCACCGTGGTCTCCGATAACACAGAAAATGGTTTTGTCTGTAAGATTTAGCTTGGCGAGCTCTGCATCAAGCGCGGCTAAAAACTTATCGGTGTAATAAACCGCCTGCCGATAGCGTTCCTCCGGTTCCTTGGCCGGCTCGGCAAACCACTGCGGAACCTCATAAGGGTCGTGGGTTACAGAGCACATAATCGTCAGTAAAAATGGTTTTTCGTCTGATTTTATCCATTCGGTAATCGGACCTAACATTGAAAATTCATCACAGGCCAGATAGCCAAGAAAGCTGTTGGGGTCATCCAAATCTTCTCTGGCCCAGAATTTCTCGAAGCCGAGGTTATAAATCAGCCCGGGACGAGATTCAAAGTTTCCCTTGGCAGATTGAAAAAATGCAGTACGAAAATTCAAGTGACCCTTAAGAATCGTGGCAATGCTTGCATAGGGCTTGGCAGCAGGGACCGCCTCAGCAATATCTTGTGATACTGAAGGAAATCGGCCTGTCAAAAGCGCAAACAGCGCCTTCGTAGTATGGGTTACCGTTGAGCGAGCGTTCACAAATTCAATCCCCTCATTTGCCAATGTCGCAAGAAAGGGCGTCAGGTCGCTTTGCTTGTCCTCGAGAGAGGTGTAACCGTATTGAATACCCTCGAGGACAACTATAACAACGTTATGGTTTACCGGCTGCGGTTTCAGCGAAATATTTATCTGGTCGAATAACGGCACCTTTCGCTCAGATTTCGGCAACCGCCTGTAATCGGAGAAAACCAAACTTGTGATAGCTCTTATATGGCAGTTATAACGCAATCCTGCGGAAGCTATCTGTGGTGACCCCTGCCTGACTACAGCTAACCGGGCAACTGATACTGCTATGATTATAACGACTGAAGTAATAATCCTTATAATAAAACGTTTACGGTTGTAATTCGGCAGCTTGGGTCTTGCTAAAACATAGAAGAAAAATGCAAGACCGACAGCGCTCGGACCAAGCAAGGCGAAAGCCGCTTTTGGCATTTTTATCAGGTTAACTCCAACGATTCCAAACGCATTTATTGGAGACCGAACTAACGGTAAAAGCACGGTGGGCAGGATTTGCGTTCCCGTTCTTATCAGCCAGCCGGCATTTATAACAGACCATGTGCATACAATAGCTGCAATAACTATAGCTGACCGAATCACCCATCTTCGAGGCCACCGGAAACAAATGAGCGCCAGGATGACTTCAATCCCTAACAGTACGGAGATATCGGCGAGAACCCACTCAAAATATTCATTGAGCAGGCTGTAACGCCAGGAATGAAAGAGTTTTACCGCCAGCGTACAAAATAATGCACCGAACATAATAACGCTGTAAGCACGAACAGCCAAAAGGCCGTATAGCTGACGAATAATATGCAAAATCCTTTTACAACTTCTGTCGGATTGTAAACCTGCGATACTCATAGCAGAAGGATACGAATAGTCATCTGAAATATCAAGCTGTTTTCTGTGCTTGCTTGTTAGCGTCTTGGCAACATCGTCACATTACACACGTCAAAGCCATTTTAACCAGATGCGCAGATACATCTGTTTAGGTTATCAGCATCGCATCACCATAAGAATAAAAACGGTAACGCTCTTCAATAGCATGTTGATATGTGGCCAATATGTTCTCTAAGCCGGCAAATGCGGCTACCAAGGCCAGCAAGGTCGATTTGGGCAAATGAAAATTAGTTATCATTGCGTCAATAATCTTGAATTTATAGCCGGGCTTAATAAACAAACTTGTCGCGCCGTCGGCAGCTTTGACCTTTGATTCGACACCTATCGTTTCGAGTGTTCGGGCAGAAGTTGTGCCAACAGTTATTATTCTGCATCCCTTTTCTTTTGCTGCGTTTATTATCCGAGCGTTTTTCCGGTCAATGCTGAACTTTTCCTGATGCATTTTGTGGTCTTCAAGATTTTCTACAATTATGGGCTTAAACGTTCCTTCTCCTACGTGCAAGGTCAAATATGCAAAGCAGATACCGGCCTGTTTTAAATGCTCGATTAGCTGGTCTGTAAAATGTAGTCCTGCCGTCGGAGCGGCGACCGCGCCGGGTTCGCGAGCATAAACAGTTTGATAACGCAATCTATCCATAGCAGCAACGTCAGGGTCGTCATCTCTTTTTATATATGGCGGCAAGGGCGGAAAGCCAATTTTATCAAGGATAGTTTCAGCGTTACTATCAGTATTTATCTTCAGCCGGCACTTACCTTCATTTATCCTTTCAAGCAGCACAGATTCGCAAAAAACCTGTTTTTTTTTGTCTATCAGGTACAACTTATCGCCGGGTTTTACTTTACGGACCTTTTTTAGCATTACCTCCCAAACATCAGTGGAGATTTCAGCCAAAAACAATCCTTCAAGCTTACCGCCGGTATAACGCCGGGCGAAAAAACGGGCAGGTATAACTTTCACATCGTTAAGGACCAGACAATCACCGGCAGACAAAAACTCGCCGAGCCGGCTGAATCGGCTGTCGATAATCTCGCCGTTAGAACGATTGAAAACCAGCAGTCGCGAATCGCTTCGAACAGAAAGAGGCCTTTGAGCAATCAATTCCTGGGGCAAGTGATAATCAAGCATATCTGTCTTCATAACCAAACGTTATCAGACGCACAGAGAAATGACAAAAAAATTTTAGCCCAATAATAAACTAATTTATGGACTTTTATTGCAATCCGGAATTCTCCGCAGAAGTGGCTCAACACAACTGACGATACTGATATTACAAATCTGACTTTTAATGGTTGTTTCTCAAGGATATGACAATGGCTTCAGGAAAATGTTTGGAACAGACGGCAACCTCAATTGCTGCTTTAGGCAGGTACGAGCTTACAAGGCGCATTAAGAATTTCAGAGGCCGATTTAAGCTGGATTTCACCGAAGATTACCTTAATAACCTCAGCGTTGACAGGTTAAGACATATCCTTTTAGCTGCACTCATAAATGCAAAGCCGCGCAATTAAGAAAGCTTTTTAAATTCTGAGACAAATGCAAAAAAGCATCAAGCGCAAAAAAGTATGCTTAGAACCCACCAAGCCCAACACCTAATTTGCCCCAGCAGCCCTTCTTAATGAAGTGTAAGTCCTCCCAGTCTTCGGGGCCGGCTGCTACAGGCTTACCATCAATCGCAGTACCCGGGATAACTCCATTCGATTTATGCATGTTCGCGACTGATCTTGCCCACAATATCGTCCAAATACCCTTCCATTTATAGTAATCACTGCGGCCATCTGCAAAAGACACATTCGTTCCGTCACCGTGTCTCGATGGCGGGTCGTCCCACCATGCCTCCGTGTTATAATAAACGGCGTAGCTATCGGGGGTTACCCAGCCCTCATCAATAAAAACGATTCTGTTTGCCGGCGCTGGTTTGTGAATATTCGACCTTAGTTTAACCCATATACTAGGATCACTTCTTACTACTGGATCTCTATATTCAGCCATGCCATTCATGCCGTCCATTATTGAATAGGTTAAAAACTGATTTTTAATACCGGTTGGACAATTGTAAAGCTTATAGTTTTTGCAATATGACCATAATGCTCCTTTATCGATAGCATTTTTTTGCTGAGCTTCAGTCAGCATCTTTGGCGGATTCTTATCGTAATCAACGTGCCAGGCAACGCCTACCCAGGGAAGCTCGTTACGGTGGTCACCAGTTCCCATATCAGCTTCACCAGCCGTGCCTAAAGGGCAGCCATTAACAATTTTGTCATTATTAGAATCGGCATACAGAATCCAGGCAAGGGTCAATTGCTTGAGGTTATTAAGGCAGACGACACGTTTGCCCTGCTCTCTGGCCCTATTTAATGCAGGCATTAGTATCGCCATTAGTACCGCAATAATAGCAATAACCACCAATAGCTCTATCAATGTAAAACCCTTTAAAAATCTTTTACCTGCGCCATTAGGAATTTTTATTTCTAATGAAACAAACTCTCTTATTTTACCCATAATAACACCTCTTTTGATTTATATTTTCTTACTGTTTTTGACAATTCTACATGTTCAGGACAATTATAACCTTTCTGTTTACCCTTGTCCAGATAATTTATTTCTTCAATAGTTCGCTAACAAATTTATCATATCAGTTAACGCAAACACGCTCTTTATTATGGTTTCGCCACTCATTTATAAGATGCGCAAAACCGGCCTTATGTTCTGTTAATTTCGGATTTTTTGAGGATTTCTGCTCTATTTCAGGAAACCTGTGCACTCCAACCTGATTCTATGGCAATGCTAAAGCTGAAAAAACAAGCGATCAACTAATATTATAAAAAAGGCTGGAGTTTTTCTACTCCAGCCTCTGCGAGACAGTTTACAAATAAATTGCAAACTTATAAACTACTGCCTCACTCTCACCAAGATATAAGAAGAAAAGAACAATAATTTTATACTCTAATTATACAACTACCTATA
>Ga0315541_1004025_pt1 | contig 10980 bp, 9 predicted proteins | sample SalMarSW160190MG_FD_203095 | JGI IMG/M metagenome (GOLD analysis project Ga0315541, IMG submission 203095) | Salt marsh sediment microbial communities from the Plum Island Ecosystem LTER, Massachusetts, United States - Salt Marsh Sediment SW1601-190 ...
CCTCGCTCCACGCCCGAGAGCCGTGCGCGATTTGGAGCGGAGCGCGCCGGGGAGCGTGAGGAGTTCAAGCGCTACATGGAGAAGAAGGAACAAGAGCGGCAAGAGCTCCTAAAGCGGCTTGAAGCTCTGGAGCACCGCATTTTGGAAACAGGCGAGGCTGCGGATAGCATTAAGGCCGAACGGGAGCGGATTGAGGCCGAATCCCGCGAGGAACAAGAAGCCATCAAACGCGAGGCTATGGAACGCGTGGAAGCATCTGCCGCAGCACGCGATATCATGAATGAACCCATGGAAGGCGTTGCGCGCCAGATGGGCCGCGAGCAGGCGCTTGCGGATCGCATGAAGGAAGGAGAAGAAATCGAGAGCCAGTTGGAGGTGAATGAGAAAGGCCATGTCACCGGGTTCAAGAATATTCCGTACATCGATGCGGGGTCCGTGCACCTGGCGCTGCCGGCCATGTGGAGAAGGAATGATTCGGAGCGATCGTGGCTCAACAAGAACAAGCTCCCCGGTTGGGAGCGTCTCATGAAGGAATTGGACATCCAGGCGGAACACATGACGACCATGCGCGAATTGGCGGACGAACTCATCAATCAGAACAGGAGAGACGTAAAAGTGCTCAACCTCTTCTATCGGAGTGAAGCGGGAGTTGCGATGAGGGGAGTGGAGCAGACCAAGGCCGAAACGCTCCTTGCCTTGCCGGAAAATGTTTTAGAAGAAAGAGAGAGGCAGTTGGGAAAAGAGAACGAAGCGATCAACAGCGCTCTGGAAGAATTCGAAAATATTTCGCGCCAGATCGATGCGTTTATCGCGAAGAAGCAAAAAGAACTTGATGCGAAGCATATCCGTCTTGAGATTCGCGAACGTGATATTGGCATTTTGAGCGATAAGCTGAAAAATCTTCAAGCGGAACATGATCAGAACCATAAAATGCAGCAGCCGGAATATTTGGACATGCACGGGAAGCGCCTCCAGTTCGCATACGATCGCGCGAAAGCAAAGATAGAAGCGAAGAAGCGGGAGCTCTCAACGTCCAAGGGGGATGGGGAAAAGAGAAAGGGGATTCTTGTGGAAATCGGCGAGTATGAATTTGAAGCCTCGGAAGTGCAAAAACGTCTCGCGGAGTGGAGAGAGGATCCGGTGCGCGCCAGAGCCATGGGGTATCGGCTCGAAGCCTTACAGGACGAGGCGAAGAAACTTTCTCGCGAAATCATGTTCACTCAGGAGTTCTTACGCATTGCAAAGGAGGGCAAGGAACGAGATGAGCACGAGGCTGATATGATCGTTCGGGATTTTGACAATAAGTTTCTTGGCGGGACAACAGATCTCGTCGATGAAAAGATGCAAAGCCTGCTCCGCGAGAAGGCTCGCGTAGAGGGTGAGCTGTCATCCGTGCGCCGCGCCAGAATCATGCGGGAAGCGCCGCCCCGGGGAGATGAGATAGATGTTGATGTCATGGACGCCACAGATGATGGCGAAGAGTTGGATATCGATGTTGATACGAGCGATTTCGAGGATGAGTCCGAGAAACGAAAAGCCGCATAATGGGATAAATATCGAATATTGAATGTCGAAATCTGAAATGTTCAGATCGGAAAACGGCGCCTTAACGGCGCCTTTTCGATATCTGACACTCTACATCACCCCCGCTATTGACACCCGAGAAAAGATCCCGTATCCTTTTGCCCAGTGACTCGTTCTGGATGGACGGGTTTCTTTATTAGAAAGCATTTGGCGTTTAGCGTTTGGCATTTGGCCCGATTTTTTCGGCGTCAGGCCAAATGCCAAATGCCAGAAGCTAAACGCCAAACCTATGGCCAGCCAAATCTCACAAGCAATCAAGCAAATCTGCGATGAGAAGAACATCGCGTACGAATCCGTCATCGAGACGATCGAGGCCGCGCTCGCGGCCGCGTATCGCAAGGATTTCGGAAACAAGAATCAGAACATCCAGGTCGAATTCGATCCGGAGAAATACGACGGCGTGACGCAGGGCATCCGCGTATTCGACGTCAAAGAAGTCGTGGAAGACATGGAGTTGCCCGATCCCGACGAGGAGGAGTCCCAAGAAGGCGAAAAATCCGCAGAGGCACCTGTAGGGGCGCGCGGTGCGCGCCCTCAGGAAGACGAAACGTCTGAAAAAGAGAAAAAGGCTGAAGCCGCGGAAGGTGAAGCGGAAGATGAGGAGCCGAAGTTCAACCCCAAGACCATGATCATGATTCGCGACGCGCGCGACATCAAGCCGGATGCGAAGATCGGGGAAGAGATCCGCGTGGAGCTCTCCATTCCGGATGCGTTCGGGCGCATGGCCGCGCAGACCGCCAAGCAGGTCATCATGCAGAAGCTTCGCGAGGCCGAGCGCAACGTGATCTTCGACGACTTCAAGGGACGCGAGGGCGAGCTTATGAACGTGACGGTTCAGCGCCGCGAGGGCCGCATCGTGCTCATCGACATGGGTCGTGCAACGGGCATCCTTTTGCCGGAAGATCAGATCGAGAGCGAGCGCTACTACCCGGGGACGCGCATCAAAGCACTGCTTCGCGAAGTGAGTATGACGCCGAAAGGTCCGGAGATCCGCTTGTCCCGGTCGCATCCGGAGCTCGTCACCGCGCTCTTCGCGCAGGAAATTCCGGAAATTGCAAACGGCATCGTGATGATCAAAGCGATCGCGCGCGAGGCCGGGAGCCGCACCAAGGTTGCGGTCATGACGAACGACGATGCCATTGACCCGATCGGATCCTGCATCGGCCAGCGCGGTACGCGCATCCAGTCCGTGATCCGCGAACTCGGCGGAGAGAAGGTGGATGTCATCCTGTGGTCCGAAGATACGGCGGCATACGTAGCGGCCGCCCTCTCGCCGGCGACCGTCAACAGAGTGGAGATTGACGAGAACGAGCATCTCGCATCCGTATCCGTTGGAGCGGATCAGCTCTCGCTCGCGATCGGCAAAGGAGGACAGAACGTGAGGCTCGCAGCCAAGCTCACGGCATGGAAGATTACCATTACCGAAGAAGGCGGAGCGGTTATTGCGGACTCCGAATCCGGAGAGATCGTATCCCCGGAAGGAGATGCGAACCCTTTGGATGAGCACGGCGAACGCGCGGAGCGCGCCGAAGAGGCGGATGCGAACGACGTAGGAACGGGGTCCCCCCGCCCTCCGGAAGAGGAGCCGTCCGAAGAAAAGACGGAAGCTGTCGTTGAGGAAGCGGTCGAGAAGAAAAAGGCTCCCGCGAAAAAGAAAACGAAGAAGGCATCCAAAGGAGATGCCGTCGAAGAGGAGGACGCGCCTCCCACCGTTGATGCGGAAACTCCATCTGCGCCGTCAGACGAATCAAAAGGAGAATCAGCATAAGATTTTGAACGCGTGATTAACGTCATAACGCTAAACGCATGATCCAATTTTTCAACGTCATTCTCACCCAGCCCATCTTGAACCTGCTCATGTGGCTCTACGACGTCGTGCCGGGCCAGGATATCGGCATTGCGATCATCATCCTCACAATCATCGTGAAGATCCTCCTCTTTCCGCTGGCTCAGAAGCAGATCAAGCAGCAGAAGGCGCTCCAGGATCTCCAGCCGAAGATCGATGAGGTTCGAAAGACGTACAAAGACGACAAGGAGGAGCAGGCGCGCCGGCTCATGAGCCTCTATAAAACCGAGAAGGTGAATCCGGCGGCGTCCTGTTTGCCGCTGCTCATCCAACTTCCGATTTTCATCGCACTCTTCCACGTGCTTCGGAGTATTTTGGGCGATGCGGATTTGGGGGGCATGCTCTATTCCTTCGTCCCGCATCCGGGGCAGATCAATCCGACGTTTTTGGGCTTTGTCGATCTGCAGAGCCCGAACTACGTCATCGCCATCATCGCCGGTGCGGTTCAGTTCGTGCAGGCGAAGCAGATTATGTCGCGCGGAGCCACGAAGCCTCCGCCAAAGGAAGTCGAAGGCAAGCCCGGTGCAAAGGACGAGAGCATGGCGGCCATGATGAACAAGCAGATGGTGTACATGATGCCCGTCATCACCATCGTCATCGGATTCAGTTTGCCGGGGGCGCTCATTCTGTACTGGCTCACCATGAGCGTGCTCACCGTCGTCCAACAGTGGTACATGCTCACGTACAAGAAGAAGAAAGAGGGGATGGGAGGACCGCCCGAAGTTCAGGCGCCTGCGAATGGATAAATATCGAATTTCGAATATCGAATGTCGAACGCAGACCGCAGGAAGCCGGATTTGGAAGATCGAACGCTCATGTTTGCAAAGAGCGTTCGTTTCTTTCTTTTTCGAGTCCCAAAAACATTCATATCCATCGAAGATGCGAAACAGCTCGTTCGCTCGTCCGGCTCTATCGGCGCAAACTACATTGAAGCGAATGAACGTCTAAGCGATCGTGATTTTCTCTATCGCATCCGGATATGCAAAAAAGAAGCAAAAGAGACGATGTATTGGCTGAAGCTCCTCGATTATCTCAATGATGAAAAGCTCGAACGAGCCAGAGGCATTCTCCTCCAAGAAGCAAAAGAATTAATGCTTATTTTCGGTGCTATCGTTCGAAAAGGGGAGTAGCCTCTCAAAGAGGCTTTCGACATTCGACATTCGAAATTCGGTATTCGGTATTCGGTATTTTGAAGCTCGACATTTCCTATTCCACGTCCTATGCTTGATCCGTTATGCGCATCAATTCCAGGCAGTTCATTCATCTCCCCGTTATCACCGCATCCGGGCAGGAATTGGGGAAAGTGGGGAGTTTTGATCTCGATACGGAATCCGGGCGGCTCACGACCATCCGCGTGAAGACGCGCGGACTCGTGAAAGGCCTTTTGGATCAGGAGCTCTTCGTGGATTGGTCCGAGGTCGTGTCCGTGGACGAGGACAAGGTGGTTGTGAGCGATGCGAGCGTGCGGGAAGGCGTTAAAGCTCTGGCATCTCAGCCGGCCGCGAACGCCGGCGCCTCAGGGACGCTGCTGGCCGAAGGAGACGCGAACGAAGAGGGGTAGGGGGAACGAGAACGCATGATGGAACCGCTTCCGCTTCAAGATGCACGCGAATCGCTCATTCGAACGATCGCGTATTTTGATGCGATCGATTACGCGCCCACGTGGAGTGAACTTTCGGCGTGGACGGAGTGGAGCGGGGCGAGAGGGTTTGAGCAGGTCGCGCCGCCGAATGCGGCGGATCTCGTATCGGCAAAGAACGCCCTTCTCGAAGAACGGCGCATTGAATCCGACTTCGGCAGGCTGGCGCTGCCCGGCCGCTTGGCGATCCTCTCCGCTCGCTCCATGGAGCGAACGACGCTTTTCGCGCGCAAGGTCCGTCGAGCGCGCCGCGTCGTCAAATGGCTCGCGCGTTTCTCGAGCGTGCGTTTCGTCGCTCTTGTGAACACCACGGCTTTTGCGCACGCTCGCGACCGCGCGGACTTGGATTTTTTTGTTATCGTTAAACGCGGGCGCCTTTGGACGACGCGTCTGCTCTCCGCCAGCCCATATCGCATGCTCGGCAAACTCTCGAATGCGGACGCGAAGCCGGATGCCGTGTGTCTCTCGTACTTCGTTTCCGACGAGAACCTTGATTTGAGTTCGCACATGCTCACGCCGGACGATCCCTATTTTCGCTACTGGTTTCTTTCCATGCTTCCTCTCTACGATGACGGCGTATCCAGGGACCTCTGGGATGCGAACGCGCAGATCATCGCCCGGCACGCACGCGCAAATCGCTGGATCGTATCGGACGACCTCCGGGTCCAACGGCCGCGCATCCGCTTCCCGGATACGACCATCATCGAACCGCTTGCGAAGCGCGTTCAGATGGCGTGGTTCCCTTCGCGCATTCGCGAACGCATGAACCTCGATACGTCCGTGATCGTCACGGACGCCGCGCTCAAGTTCCATGTGGATGATGCGCGCCTCCGATTCCGAGCAGGGTACGAAGAACGATTGAAAACACTTGGAATATGATCGTTATTTCGCATTTCGCATTTCGCATTCAATTTCAGGAGGAGAAATGCGCAATGCGTAATGCATAATGCGCAATTGATTGTTATGAAATTCAGCGGTTCATTCTTGGCAAAAAGCTTCCCCATCCTCTGGCGCCTCTCCATCTTCATCCTCCCGTGGCAGACGCGGTGGATTTTTATTGATGGAACATTGAACGGATTTTCCTGGGAGCAGGGGACCATCAGCCTCTACGGCGGCCAGATTCTTCTCGCGGGTACGATGTTGGTCGGGGCCTGGGTCTTTCGTGCGGAGTGGAAGTCTTTTCTTGCGGGCAACGGGCAACGGGCATCGGGCAACGGGGGTCTCATCGTAAGCGCGATGGCGCTCTTCATCATCGTATCGACGGCAACGGCTTCGTGGACGGCAACGGGCCTGTGGTGGCTGCAGGTGATGCTCGTCGCCGGATTCCTTCTCACCCTTTACGTCGCGCGCATTCCGGTTCACGGGATCGCCAGGTGGTTCGTCATTGCCATCATCCCGCACGCGGCGATTGCGGTGGTTCAGTTCTTCGGGCAGGACATCGCAGGATCAACGATCCTGGGAATCGCCGAGCACCACCCGTGGGTGCAGGGGACGTCGGTGGTTGAGCACGGACTCTATCGCGTGCTCCGGGCGTACGGCGGGTTCCCGCACCCGAACATCCTCGGCGGATGGATTGTCGCGGGACTCGTTCTCCTCCCGCGGCTCATCATTCGCGCCAAATCTAAAATCGGCATGATCGGTTACGTCTTCGCATCCGTCCTCTTTTCAACCACGCTCGTATTCACGTTTAGCCGCGGAGCTTGGGTCGCCGGGACGCTCGGATTTCTCCTCGCACTCATATTCGCATGGAAACGATCAGATGGAGTGTTGCAGAAGCAAGCCGTGGCGCTCCTCGGCATCATGTGCGCGTGCGTCATCGGACTGTGGCTCTTTGCGCAGTTCGATCACGTGAAGGCGCGTTTCACCACGGAGCATCGACTGGAAGCCTGGTCCATCGAAACGCGTTCCAAAGCCATTGCGGACGGGATCGCGGCCTGGGAGCTCCGTCCGGTTACGGGCTGGGGCCCGGGCGCCGCGCTCGTCGGCGTCTCCGAGGTCCGCAAGACGGATGAAGACTGGTCCGCGATCGCGCCCGAGCCTCCGCACATCGTTCCGCTCGCTGTCCTCGTCGAAACCGGCGTGCTCGGCGCGATCGCATTCCTCGCGCTCGTCATCGCCATCATCCAATTCCTCGTCGTCCAAAGGCGTTGGGACGCCCTCCCCCTTATCATCGCCGGATCCGCAATCGCCATGACGGATCACTACCTGTGGACGCTCTGGCCCGGAATCGTCCTCGCGGGGTTTACGGTTTTCTTTACGTTCCGCTTGAATAAGGCATGAACGCATTGAATCATTTTGTCCGGAACCCCTAAAGAGGAATCCGTCATCCGGGTAATGCGCAATGATCTTGACAATTTTTTCTTCTTCCCCTATCGTCCCAATCATCAATCCTCTTTCGGGAGGTGCGATCCAGCCGGGTTCTTCGGAACCGTTTCGGTCTAGGGCTGGCCCTCACGGCTTTGACGGTCGTTTCATACGAACGTCAGAGCAGATCTGGGGGAAATCCCCCGTTTGGTCTTCGGACTGAACGTGTCCGTCCGAGACGGACAAGCCCGCCTTCCCAAGGCGGGTAAACCCGGGTCTTTCTGGATTAATAACCCATGAAAACCGGGCAAATTCCCATGCCTTACAAAAACGCAGATTCCCCCCTCCTCTGCTCTGTTAAGCCAAGTGAGGAGTCTAGAGCTTCATGAGGCAATGGGAGGGGATAGACTTCGGGCCGCTTGGATCGGGTTCTGGTCTAGAGCTTCATGAGGCAATGGGAGGGGATAGACCGGACGTTGCGGCTGAAGCTGCTGTGTCTAGAGCTTCATGAGGCAATGGGAGGGGATAGACCTTCAACCAGTCGGGCAGACGTCGAGTCTAGAGCTTCATGAGGCAATGGGAGGGGATAGACCTCGCCCCGAGCGTTCCAAGTCTCATGTCTAGAGCTTCATGAGGCAATGGGAGGGGATAGACCTCAACGAGGTTAGGAGCTCGTCGAGTCTAGAGCTTCATGAGGCAATGGGAGGGGATAGACCTCTCCAGGTTCTTCTTCGCATAGGGTCTAAAGCCTCATAAGCCGGAATGCACCTTTTCCTTATCATCCTACTCATCAGCGCGTTGCTCCTGCAACGCGCTTTTGAAATCGCGGATTACGGACCAACTTTTATAAGATAGGCAAACGCACAAAAAGAGGAACGTGCAGTCTGCAATCTGAAATAAAAAAGTAACCCCTCCTCCTGTCTCTTGCGAGATCCCGGAGGAGGGGTGAGTACGCGCGGGCGGAAGTCAGCCCGCGCGTTTCTTGGCGCGCTTGTTGCGGTCTTGGATCAGCTTGATTCCATGCCTGGCCGCGTGCGCGGCACGGTCGTGCGGCAAGACCGGAGCGGTGCGTCCGCATTTGCGGCATTCGAGCTCGCCGTTTTCGTTTCGCCATGTCTTGCGCTTGGCAGGGGGCTCTTTGGCATTGCCGATCGCTCCGCATGCCGGACACGTGAACTTGGTCACGTAGTCGCTCGCGTAGAAGTTCAGCCGGCCCGCGATCTTGGATTTGTACTCCAGAATCTTGGTCAGCTGGCCGAAGTTCCACGCGGAGAAGAGCAGGTTCTGCTGGTGGTCCGGACCCGCCTTCTGAACGTACGAGACGTCTTCGACGGCGAGCGCGGCGTCGTGCTCTTCGGCAAGCGCGAGCAGGCTGTTCGCCACGTCGTGCGCGATGCGTTCGAGCTCTCCGGCAAAGCGCCTGCCGCCGACCCACCGGCCTTTTTTCTGATCCCACTCCATCTCGGCTTTGCGCGCGAGGAAGGAGAGAATCTGCGCGTTCGGGGAAAGCGCGCCCTGTTTGAGCGCCTTGCCCTTCACCGAGAGCAGGGACCAGGACGCGATGGCATCCAGGCCGAAGCTGATCCCGAGCACGCGCTTGGGGTCGCGGACAGCGGGCGTGCGCAGCCGAAGGGTGAGCTGGAGGAACCAGCTGCCCTTCTTTTGCAGAAGCTGGCTCTGGGCGATGTGAAGATTGCGGCGTCGGAGCGTGCGGAACGCATGCGCGTCCTTTTGCGAAAGGAGCAGGAGCAGGTGTCCGTTGCGTTCCACGTAAGGTTCATCGCCCTGGATCGGCGCGCTGCGGAAGTGCAGGTTGAGCCCGCGCTTGCGTTCGGATTCCGGCGGCCGTTCCGCGTATTCCGAGAGCGGAACCGCGGCGTACCACTGCCGGAGCTCGGAGATGCCGTGCTTTCGCACGCGCTCCGGCCGGTTTGCGCGGACATACGGGGAAACATGCATGCATCCCCGGTGCCGGTTCGCTTTCGAGGTTCCGGCGTCGAACGCCGTTACCCCCTGAATCAGCCGGATGCCGTCGCCGCACAAAAACATGAGCGGAGCGAGCTTCGGGAACGGGGACTTCATGACCTCGGTCCAGCGTTCGTCCTGGATGATCCGCTTGTCCCCCTTGGGATCGTCCGCCGCGTACGTGCCGGGCACGGCTTCGCGCAGGGTCACGCGCCGGATCGGCGTGAGATCGTGCACGAGCGCGTCAATGGCGAGCTCGTAGGATCGCCGGCGGCGCTCCGGATTGCGGTCTTCCGTGCTCGGGAACGATGTTTCGCCGCGCACCTTGTCGGATTCCACGCAGGCGAGGTACGTCACCAGGTCATGCGCCGCCTGGCGGCACACGTTGTCCCGCATGAGCCGCGGCAGGGGTTCGATCAGATCCTTCAGGGCGTAGTGGATCACACTGCCCAGCATTTTCACCGGAATGAGATCCATCTCGTGTTTCCGCGTCGCGGCTTCGTTTTCCTTTTTCGGCTCGCGAACCTTCCACGCGCCGAGTGCGAGCCGCGTGACGGCGCGGAAGCGGGTTCCGTCCTCATTGGCGGGTTCGCAGGAAATGAGCCGGTACGAGTTGGTGTACCACAGGGTCGCGACCTCGCCCGTCTTCTTGTTCTGTCGCTGTTTGAGCGGCTGGGCAAGGAGATTGCGGAAGCGCTCGGCGCGTTTCTCATCCACGAGGAATGCGAGATCCGCGGTCCGGATGAACGCGTCGTCCTCTTCGTCCATGGTGATCGTGAGCTGGGAGCGCAAGCGCTCCATGCATCTCGCGATCGCGTCGGACACGTCCACGGACGCGCGTTCGAGCGCGCGCCGCTTCCATGCGGCCGGATCGTGAATCCCCAGTTCGATGACCACGGATTCTTCCTTGCCGGTGTTTCCTTCGGTCGATGAGCGGTACCACGGTTCCATCACGCGGCCTCCGTTTCGTTCGCAATGTCCGCGCGCGGCGGACGTGCGTTGATTTCGGCCGCGATAGCGAGCGCGGCTCCGGGATTGAGCGCGTTGAGCACGAGCCATGCCGCACTTCGCTGGTCGTGCAGTACCTGCACGCCTCTGCGCGCACGGCTGTCGTGCGGCTCGCGCTTGAGATGCTCTGCGCGCGCCGCGAGACCTCGGTGCGTCGTACGGATCATGGTGATGAGCGATGCTTCATCCGGCGGCAGCGTCCGGCGCTTAACCGGCCGCGGTCGCTTGGCACGTGTTGTTGCCATGTGTCACCTCTTTTGTTGTCGAGGAACATTCGACGGCGCGGAATTGCGCCGCCGTTTCCATTTGATGATGGATAAGAATAATTAGCAAATATCTGGGTTTTTGTCAATCGCTCGCTTCCTCGCATTTCGCATTTCGCATTTCGCATTTCTCTAAAGCGGCTCTGTATCGCAGACAAACATTAAGAGAAATCCGAAATGCGCAATCCGCAATGCGTAATAATCTTGACAACCCCCACTATTTTATATAACGTCCGAATCATCAGATTTCTCGCAAGAGAGGTTTTGATCCAGCCGGGTTCTTCGGAACCGTTTCGGTCTAGGGCTGGCCCTCACGGCTTTGACGGTCGGAAACGAACGTTAGAGCAGATCTGGGGGAAATCCCCCTTCTG
>Ga0315541_1004026_pt1 | contig 10978 bp, 9 predicted proteins | sample SalMarSW160190MG_FD_203095 | JGI IMG/M metagenome (GOLD analysis project Ga0315541, IMG submission 203095) | Salt marsh sediment microbial communities from the Plum Island Ecosystem LTER, Massachusetts, United States - Salt Marsh Sediment SW1601-190 ...
TCGGAATGACGTGTTCTGGACGCTTTCGTACGCCAGGACACCCACGTGGCCGCGCCTACTGCTGGCGCTCGGCGGTCTCGATGAGGTAGAGGTCCGCAAAGCGGTCGGCGAAGAGGCGGTACACCCAGCCGCAGAGCGACTTGCGGTTCAGCCGCACGGCCCCGTCCTCGACGTTGACGAAGACCTCTTCGAAGAAGTCGTGGACGAGGTGCGCGAAGACCTCGCAGTAGCGCTCGGCCGCCGGCACGTAGTCGCCCTTATCGAGCATCGCGGCGATGGCGTCGCGGTTCCCCCTCAGCGCCGCGGCCAGCTCGACCTCGAGCGGCTCGGACAGCAGCTCGTCTTCGACCTCGGCAATCCGGTCGAGGTCGCGCTGGATGCGGTAGGTCCGGTCCACCAGCTCCACGAGCGCCGGCCACCAGTCCTTCTGTCCGCACTCGGCGAGGGCCGCCATTCTGCGCCAGAAATCGCCGACGTCTTCACAGCCCGCCGCCAGCACCGCCCGCACGAAGTCGTGCCTGAAGCTCCGCTCGATGGCCGCGTGGTAGAGCCGGTCGCGGAAGAAGTCCAGGACCTTCCGGGCGGCCTCCTCGTCGCATTCGATCCCGTGCTCTCGCGCGACCTGGCGCGCCATCTCGACGAGATCATCCAACCGCAGCGCCAGACCGCCCTCCTCAATGATGAGGAGGATGCCGAGCGCGTTGCGGCGCAGGGCGTACGGATCCTGCGAGCCGCTGGGAAGCAGCCCGAGCGAGAAACAGCCGACGATGACGTCCGCCTTATCGGCCAGCGCCAGGGCACTGCCTTCCGGAGTGGACGGCAGCGCGTCGTCGGCCCCGGCCGGCCGGTAGTGCTCCGCGATGGCCGCCGCCACGGCCGGGTCCTCGCCCTGCGCCAGGGCCAGTTCCCGCCCGACGACGCCCTGGAGGCCGGGGAACTCGCCGACGAGCCCGGTCAGGAGGTCCGCCTTGCACAGGCGGGCCGCGCGCCGAACGTGGGCTTCAGAGACGTGGGGGCCGAGCTTCGCCGCAATGCGCGCTCCGAGTTCGGCCAGCCGCTCGACGCGCTGCAGGTTGTCGCCAAGGCCGCCCAGAAACACCACGTCCGCCAGCCGGGGGACCAGCTCCTCCAGGCTGCGACGGCTGTCCTCCTCCCAGAAGAACTTGGCGTCCTCCAGCCGCGCCAGCAGCACGCGCTCGTTCCCCTCGCGCACCAGGTCTTCCTGGTCCGCGGTCCGGTCGGACACGGTGACGAAGCGAGGCACGAGGCCCCCCTCGCGATCGTGCACGGGGAAGTACCGCTGATGCTCTATCATCGCGGCGCCGATCACGGGCGCCGGCATGTCCAGGAAGTGCGCGTCGAACGAGCCCTCGACCGCGTGCGGCCACTCGGCCATGTTGGTCACTTCGTCCAGCAGCTCCTCGTCGGTGAGCTGCGAACCGTAGCGTGCCAGGACTACGTTGATCTCCTCACGAATGATGTCCCGCCGCTCGCCGATCTCCACGATGACGAAACGCTTGCGCAGCGCGTTGCGGTATCGCTCGAAGGAAGCGTCTTTCAGCTCGGCCCGACCCCCGTCCAGGAACGGGTGCCCCCGCGTGACCCGGCCGGCCTTGACGCCCGCTATCGTCAGATCGACCACCCCTTCACCGAGCAGCGCAACCAGCCACCGGATGGGACGCGCGAACTGAAAGCCGTCCTCCTGCCAGCACATGGACTTGGGAAAGCTGACGGCCGCCGTGGCCTCGCGCAGGATGGCGGGCAAGACCTCGGCGGCGGCCCGGCCGGCCTGTTCGACCTGCGCCACGACGTAGGGTCCCTTGTCCGTCTCCTCGACACGAAGGGACTCCACTGGGACTCCCTTGCTGCGAGCGAACCCCTGCGCGGCCGGCGTGGGCTTGCCCTCCGCGTCGAAGCCGACCTTCGCAGGCGGGCCGATGCTCCTGACGGTCAACGACGGCTGCCGCTCGGCAACTCCTGCCACGGCAACAACCAGGCGGCGCGCAGTGCCCGCGGCGTGGACGACGCCGAAGGTGAGGCGGCTTTCCGCCAGCCGTGCCTTCAGCCCATCGGCTAGCTGCTGAAGCGCCGGCTCGATGTAGCCGGCCGGCAGCTCTTCCGTCCCGATCTCGTAAAGCAGGTCCGGCATCTCTGTTCTCGTTGAATGGATTCAGGCTCTTCCCGCCGCGAGGCAAGCCGGCTTCACATCGGCATGCCGACGATCGTGGCCTCGAAGACCATCTTGTCCCCCACGAAGCCCTGACAGCTCAAGGTGGCGCGGCGGGGCCGGACGTCCACTTCCTTGACGACCAGGATCAGGCGGTCGCCCGGCACCACCTCCCGCCTGAACTTGACACCCTCCATACCCCCGAATCCGATGAAGCCGCCCACCTTCACGGCCTTCTGGAAGTAGAAGCTGCAGAGCTGCGCAGCCGCCTCGCACATCAGCACGCCGGGCAGCAGCGGCCGGCCCGGAACGTGGCCGCGCACCCAGAACTCGTCGTCCCGCACGTCCTTGAAACCCACGGCCACACCCTCGTCCAGGTCCAGGTGGATGATGCCGTTGAGGTGTTCCATCTCATAGCGCTGCGGGTTGTGGCGGCGGATCTCCTCCGGGCCCGCGACGACCTCGGACAGGTCAATGGCGCTCAAGTCGACGAGAGGCTTCGGGGGCATTGGTTCCTCCTGTATGGCGGCAGCGCCGCGGCTTCGAAGCGGCGCCAATCCTGGGATTCTAGTCAGATGGCGTGATTGATGCAAGCCGCCTTGCGCGGTCTGCGGAGCCTTTGGGGGGCTCTGTGAGCTTGCCGGCCCGCCCCACTTGGTGTACAATCAGCACGGATATCCGCGTTTGCGCGCTTACCCGGGCGGGGGGAACGCGCCATGTGCCAGGCCGGTCTTGCACGCCTGGCTGCATCGTCGGCGGTCTGCTGACCGAAGGACTTCCAGGCAAGCGGGACGCCGGGGTTCTCCCTGGACTGGAACTCAAGAGGCGCCGGCAGGGGTTGCGGAAGGGTCTGCATTGCAGATACTTCCAGATGGAGGGGCCTCGCCGGCGCCCTTTTGCCTGCCGTTGGCAAGCCGTGTCGCCACCCCGGGTCAACTCGCCAACCTGCACCACATGAGGCAGACCGTTGTTCGAACTACTCAGCAAGGAAGAGCTGGCGCCTGAAACGTTCCGGATCACGATCCGGGCTCCGCGCATCGCGGTGGCCCGCCAGGTCGGGCAGTTCGTCATCGTGCGCCCCGGCGAACGTGGCGAGCGCATCCCCCTGACCGTGGCCCACGCCGACCCCAGGGCGTTGTCCATCACGCTGGTGTTCCAGGCGGTCGGGGACAGCACGCGGGAGCTGGCCGCCATGGAACCTGGCGACGAGATCCCGGACGTGGTCGGCCCGCTCGGCATGCCCACCGAGATCGTCCCCGCCCGCCACGCGGTAGCCATGGGCGGGGGCGTCGGCATCGCCCTCATCTGGCCCATCGCGCGTGCGCTCAGCCAGCACTGCGAGCGCGTGACCGGCATCATCAGCGCCCGTCATGCCGATCTGCTCATTCTCCGAGATGATCTGGAGGATGTCTGCGACGAGTTGAAACTGTGCACGGACGACGGCTCCCGAGGGCACCACGGCTTCCCGACTGAGGTGCTGCAAGGGATGATCGATTCGGGCGAGTCGATCGACGCGGTCTACGCCGTCGGCCCGGTGCCCATGATGCGGGCCGTCAGCGAAGTGACACGGCCGTTCGGCATAAAGACGATCGTCAGCCTCAATCCTATCATGGTGGACGGCACGGGCATGTGCGGCGGGTGCCGGGTGACCGTCGGCGGCGAGACGAAGTTCGCCTGCGTGGACGGACCGGAGTTCGACGGCCACCAAGTGGACTTCGAGGAACTGGGGAGACGCCTGCAGCAGTACAGCCGGGATCCGGCCGCCAGGGCGCTGCCGCGCTACGAGCCCGCCCACGGCTGCGACCGGCGGCACACGGAGCTTCAGGAGGCCATGATCCAGGCGGGACAAGAGGCCACCAAGGCCGTAGAGATACCCCGCCAGCCGATGCCGGAGCAACCCGCCGAGACGCGCACGCGCAACTTCGAAGAGGTCCCGTTCGGACTGCGGCCCGAGCAGGCCGTCCTCGAGGCGCAGCGCTGCCTCCAGTGCAAGAAGCCCAAGTGCGTCGAGGGCTGCCCCGTCGGCATAGACATACCTAGCTTCATCAAGCATATCGCCGAGGAGGACTTCCTGGGCGCCGCCCGCAAGCTGAAGGAAGACAACCTGCTGCCGGCCGTCTGCGGCCGTGTCTGCCCCCAGGAGGTTCAGTGCGAGGCGACCTGCGTGCTCGGCCGACGCGGCGAGCCCGTCGCCATCGGCAACCTCGAGCGGTTCGCCGCGGACTACGAGCGCCAGGAGGGGAAGACCGAATTGCCGGAGATGCAGCCGGCGCGCGGGATCAAGGTTGCCGTCGTCGGTTCGGGGCCGGCCGGGCTGACGGCAGCCGCCGAACTGGCCCGTCGCGGCTACTCCCCCACCATCTTCGAGGCGCTCCACGAGTCCGGGGGCGTGCTCACTTACGGCATTCCGGCCTTCCGCCTGCCCAAGGACATCGTCCAGCACGAGATCGAGCTGCTCAACGGGATGGGCGTCGAGATCGTCCGAAACTTCGTCGTCGGGAAGACGGCAACCGTGCAGGACCTCTTGGACGAAGGCTATGAGGCCGTCTTCATCGGCTCCGGGGCCGGGCTGCCGATCATGGCCGGCATCCCGGGAGAGAACCTCAACGGCGTGCTGAGCGCCAACGAATACCTGACCCGCTGCAACCTGATGCGCGGCTACGATCCCGACTACGCCACGCCCATCATGGTCAAGGACCGCGTGGCCGTCCTGGGCGGCGGCAACGTGGCCATGGACTCCGCGCGGACGGCGCTCCGGCTCGGCGCCGGCGAGGTCCGCATCGTCTACCGCCGCAGCATCGAAGAGGCACCCGCGCGCGCCGCCGAGCTCAAGCACGCCGAAGAGGAAGGCATCCAGTTGATGTGGCTGACCAACGCCATCGAGGTCCTCGGCGACGAGACGGGCTGGGTGCGGGGCCTGCGCTGCGTCCGGATGGAGCTGGGCGAGCCGGGACCGGACGGCCGGCGTCGCCCGCACCCGATCGAAGGCACCGAGTTCGAGTTCGACACGGAACTCGTCATCGCCGCATACGGCAACCGGCCGCACCCGCTGGTGCCGCGCACCACGCCGGGCCTGGGCGTCACCAAGTGGCGCACCATCGAGGCAGACGAGGTAACGGGCCGGACGAGCTTGGAGGGCGTCTTCGCCGGGGGAGACATCGTCACGGGCGCGGCGACCGTCATCCAGGCCATGGGCGCCGGCAAGCGCGCCGCCGCCGCCATTGACGAGTACCTGATCGGCAAACACGGGGAGAAACCGTGAAGCCCGAAGACCTGATTACATATTGCGGGCACTACGGCGGACAGTGTGCCAGGTATTGCGGCTACACGGCATTCCGCCAGGCCGCCGCGGTGCTGGCCGAGATAGCCGACGCGCACGGTTTCCAGCATTGGATGCCCGGCGAGCTGAAGGAGTTCGACTACCGCGAGTTCCGCAAGGGCCTGGAGTTCTTCCGCCGGGACGACACGTGGCTCGTGTGCCAGGTATGCTGCAAGGGCGGAGGAGGCGGCCCTCCGGGCTGTCCGAGGGAGTGCTGCGAGGAGCACGGGGTGGACGTCTGCTTCGAGTGCGCCGAGTTCCCGTGCGACCGGACGAGGGGCGACGCTGCGATGATGGCGCGGGCGGAGGAGTACAAGCGGCTCGGACGCGAGGAGTGGCTCCGTTGCGCCGCGAAAAAGGCGGAGCAGGGATTCGAACTCCACACGGCGAAGCGCTACCAGGTATCCGTGCAGGGCAGGCCCGGCTAGGCCACGCGGGGAAGCTTGGGACGGTTGACTCAATCGGCGGCGGGGGCGTTGGCGCGTCGCTGCTCTGCGAAGCGCAGTAGAGCATCGATCGAGCACTGCTCGGGTGAGGAGTGCAGGAAGGCTTCAAGTTCCTCCAGCGTAACCGGCTCATCGCTCGTCCGGAGCTTGCCGTCGATGACCTCGTAGAGCAGGTGTTCGCCCGGTAGCTCGATCTCGCTGCCGTCCGGCCTGCGGAATATTGCCTTGTTCTCAACCATGCTTAGATGGCCATGGAGAGATCCAACGTTCTCTGACCTGAAGACGGCGTAGGCCAGTTTGCCCGCTCGATGTCCGTAGTGCACCGAGAGCAGGCGCCCGTCCCGCACCGTTGATCGGCTCGACTGCTCAAGTTCCGGCTCGTAGCGGGCGTACACGCCGGCGAGACTCAGCAGTGAAGCGGTTACCACTGCAAAGCACACCAGGGCGCGCTCCCCCCGCGACAGGCGGCGCGGGGCCTTTCGCGCTGACCGGAAAAGCCCCCGCACCTTCGGTCGCGTCAACACGCCAAGCACCCACACACCGAGAGCACATAGCAACACCCAAAGAACAACTGCTGCCACCGGCCTGTCCACGGTCAGTTCATCAGGCGCCAAGGCTCCCAGCGGCGTGAACTCAAGAGCACCGACGATGAGTCCCCCAGCGGCCACCACGACGAAGCACAGCCCTGTGTAGACGACTGCTACGTCCCGCCAGGTTGGCCGCAAACTCAGCAAACCCAAACCGGCCGGCAAGTACAGGAGATTCAAGTCGAACAATGCACGATCCAGGAACCAGCCGATGATCATCTCGAAGAGCGACGCCGCCCCGCTGAACACGAACAGGAGCGCGACTATCTTGAAATCGAGCGGCACGGCCTGCCTGCGCTTCGCCCATTTGATTCGCGCGTCCGCTACGTCTTCCGACGCCATACCCCTTCCCCCCAAGTCGTCGTCCGACATCATACCGGCTGGGGCGCTGAGTTCAATTGCTGAAGCCGCTTGCTCAGCGTCCCGCATCGCGCATGGCGCGGATGTAGTTCATGCAGAACTCGTCGCGCCCGGCCAGTGCCTCGGCCGCGCGGACCGAGTCCATCAGCCCCTCCGCCGTCGGGTCGCAGATGGCCGAGTCCAGCCCTGCCATAATTAGGCACGCCACGTAGGCCCGGTTGATCAGGTTCCGGTTCGGCAGGCCGAAGCCGATGTTGGAGAGGCCGCACGTCGTGTGCAGCCCCTCGAACGCCCCCATGATGCGGAAGACGGCGGACACCACGGCGATCCCTTGCTCCCCGCCCGTGCTGATCGGCTGGATGCAGGGATCCACGTAGAGGCGGTCGCACGTGATGCCGGCCTGCCCGGCGGCCTCAACCAGCTTCGCCGTGACCTCGACGCGCCGCTCGGCGCTGTCCGGCAGACCCCGTTCGTCCATGGCCAGCGTCACCAGGAGAGCCCCTGACTCGGCGGCCAGCGGGAGCACCTGGGCCAGCTTGTCCTCCTCGGCGGTCACCGAGTTGAGCATGACCACGTCGCCTTCGATGAGCTCCAGGCCTTGGCGCAGCACGTCGGGATTGGATGAGTCCAGGCAGAGGGGCAGGTCGGTGCTGCGCTGCAGGACCTCGACGGCCCACTTGAGGTTATCCGCCTCGCGGGCCGGGTCGCTGCCGGCGTTGACGTCGATGAAATCCGCGCCGGCTTCGGCCTGGACGCGGGCCTCGCGTGCTATCAGGTCGGCGTTACGGTCCGCCATGGCGCGCGCGATGCGTTTGCGCGTGGCGTTGATTCTCTCACCGATGACGAGCATCTGGACTCCCTCAGGGCACGGCGGATGGGGCGGCGAGGAGCCTTCTTCCCCAGCCGCCGGCGTAACAGAAGCGGATGCCCAATATAGTGACGCCGGCCCGCGAAGTCAAACGCGAGGGGCCGGTGCCCCTGCCCCGAGAGGTGTTTCGGTTGCGTGTCGGCAGGCGGTGTGGTACCTTACGGGTCGGCCGTTGCCGGCCGGTTGAACCTATGCCTTTGGACAAGAGACTGGGGCCGTGCTAAGCGGGGCGCTAGCGGTGCCCTGTAACCTGCAAACCGCTTCAGCAGGGCTGACCACTTCGCGAGGGGTGAGTCCGCCGGTGGTCAAGGGCCGTGGGGACGACGTTGACGGGCAGGTCCCATGGAGTCGGGCGGCTGCGAACCTGGTCAGGGGCGGAAGCCAGCAGCCATAAGCAGTACCCCGGCTTGCCGTGGGGTAGCTTGCCCCGAGCCGTCCACCGGCTACTGCCCCGGCAGACAACCTCGGACGAAGCGCACGGCCCTTTTTTCCAGCCTCCAGGGCAGGGTGGCCCGCCCGGCCCGGCTTATCCTCCAGATACGAGCCGACCCATGTACGTCGTATTCGCCCGCAAGTACCGTCCGCAGCGTTTCGAGGATGTTGTCGGACAGGAGCACGTCGCCCGGACGCTTCGCAATGCGGTCCTGACGGGGAGGGTCGCGCACGCGTATCTCTTCTGCGGCTCGCGCGGGGTGGGCAAGACGACGGTTGCCCGCATTCTGGCCAAGGCCCTCAACTGCAAGGACGGCCCCACTGCCGATCCCTGCGGCGAGTGCGAATCCTGCCGCCGCATTGCCACGGGCGACGACCTGGACGTGATGGAGATAGACGGCGCCTCCAACCGCGGCATCGACGAGGTGCGAGACCTGCGCCAGAACGCGCGGCTCGTCCCCGCCCGCAGCCGCTTCAAGGTCTACTACATCGACGAAGTCCACATGCTGTCCGACCCGGCCTTCAACGCGCTGCTGAAGACGCTGGAGGAGCCGCCGTCCCACGTGAAGTTCATCTTCTCCACCACCGATCCGCAGAAGCTGCCCGAGACGGTCAAGAGCCGGTGCCAGCGGTTCGACTTCCGACGTATCTCGGACGCCGACATCATCGGCCACCTCGAGACCGTCTGCGAGAAGGAAGGGCTCCAGGTGGAAGAAGGCACACTGGGCGTCGTGGCGCGGGCGGCGCGGGGCAGCATGAGGGACGCCCTCAGCACGCTCGACCAATTGGCCGCGTTCGGCGAGAGCGTCCGCATGGAAGATGCCCTGGCCGTGCTCGGCGCCGTGGACCGCCGGGTGCTCGCGCGCATGGTGGATGCCCTGGCCCATGAGGAAACAGCCCAGGCGCTGGCCGCCGTGCACGAGGCCATCTTCGGCGGCACGGACGTGGAGGACCTGGCCGACCAGCTCAGCCAGTACCTGCGCGACCTGCTGGTGGCCTCCTATTGCGGCGGGGACGACCCCATGCTGGCCGGGGCGGCAGCCGACGCCGAGACGTTGAAGCGTCAGGCTGCCCTCTTCTCGCCCGACCAGCTCACGTACATGATCCAACTGCTGCGCGAGGCCAAACTGCGGGCCCGGCGCGACACGACGGGGCGGATCGCGCTGGAGCTGGCCGTCATAAAGATGAGCAGGCTGTCCGAGCTCGCATCGGTGCAGGAGGCACTGAGCGATCTGTCGAATCCGGGCGCGGCCCGCCAGGCCGCTCCGAGCGCGCCTGCCGCGCAGGCGGCTGGCCCGAGCCCCGTGGGCGTGCTGCGGCGCATGAGCGACAAGCTGAAGAAGGGCAGCCCCGGACCGGCCGAGCGTCCCGAACGGCCGGCGCCGCCCGAGGGGGTCAGCGAGGAGAAGTACCGGCGGATACTGGCCTCCGCCGAAGACCCGGGGGCCGCGCAGGAGGCGCTGCGGGAGGAGCCGCTCATGAGGGCCTTCATCGAGGCCGACAAGCGGCTCGGCCTGGACCCGGTCCGCCTTCAGCGGCAAGTCCCCCAAGATCAGGCGGAGCCCGACGAGGAAGAGCCGGCCGAGGAAGAGGAGCCCGAATAGGCCGCCTCGACGGGGGTTCGCGTTTCATTCTGTCGAAAAAGCGGAGAGAGCAAGATGAAAGGCTTCGGCGGCATGCAAGACCTGGGCGGGATGATGAAACAGGCCCAGAAGCACCTCAAGGACATGCAGCGGCGCATGCAGGAAGTCGAGGACGACCTGCGCGAGCGGGTCGTGGAGGGCAGCGCCGGCGGCGGCATGGTGCAGGTCATGTTCAACGGCCTCCAGGATCCGCTGGACGTGAAGATTGACCCCGTCGTGCTCGAAGAGGAGGGTCCGGAGTTCCTGCAGGAGATGATCCTGGCCGCCATCCGCCAGGGCCTCAAGAAGTCGCAGGAACTCGAGGAGGCCGAACGAGCCAAGGTCACGGGCAAGCTCAACGTCCCCGGACTGGAGGGGCTGATCTGACGTATTGCGAAGCGTCCGAATGACGTGTACAATGGGCGGGCGTTGACCCGATCCGAGCGGATGCGAAACATGGCAAAGGCATACACGGAGTCCATCGGCCGGCTGATGGAGCTGCTCTGCCTCATGCCCGGCGTTGGCGAAAAGACGGCCGAACGGCTGGCCTATCACATCCTCAGGCTGTCTGATGAGGAGAGCCAGGCCCTGGCCGACGCCATCCGCGAGGTCAAGGAGAAGGTCAAGCAGTGCTCTGTCTGCTACCAGTTCGCCGAGACGGACCCGTGCGGCATTTGCAGCGACCCCCGGCGCGACCGGTCCGTCATCTGCGTCGTCGAAGACGCCAAGGACGTGGTGGCCATCGAGCAGGTTGGCGAGTATCGCGGCCTCTACCACGTGCTTTGCGGCAGGCTGGCGCCGCTGGAGGGCGTGGCGCCCGAGGATTTGACGGTGGACAAGCTGATCGATAGGGTGCGCTCCGAGGAGGTCCGGGAGGTGATCCTGGCGACCAACCCCGACATGGAGGGCGAATCGACCGCGCTCTACGTGCTGGAGGCGCTGGAGGGGCTCCCCGTTCGGGTGACGCGCTTGGCGCGGGGGATCCCCAGCGGCAGTCACCTGGAATATGCCAATCCCGCCATCGTCGCCGACGCGCTGGCCGGCCGCCGTGAAATGAGAGGGAGCAGTCGCACCGAAGAACCGCATCAGGTGAATAAGGGATGAGGCTCGACGCGCACCTCCAGCTCCGGCAGGAAATGCGGCTTAAGCTGGCGCCGCAGATCATCCAGTCCATCGA
>Ga0315541_1004027_pt1 | contig 10975 bp, 11 predicted proteins | sample SalMarSW160190MG_FD_203095 | JGI IMG/M metagenome (GOLD analysis project Ga0315541, IMG submission 203095) | Salt marsh sediment microbial communities from the Plum Island Ecosystem LTER, Massachusetts, United States - Salt Marsh Sediment SW1601-190 ...
CCAGGTAATCATCGTCCATGATGTCACGCCTACCATGGAAGAATACGCGAAGGAACATGGCATCCATCCTTACTGGTCCTATGATCTACAGAAAAGCCTCCTAATAATAAACCATATTCCTTCACGATAACGCATCGTGAGATATCATTTTTGGCATGGTAATTGCTATTTTATCTATTTCACCAAAAAGATCTGTGGTAAAGGAAAGCAGTGAATTATATTGCCTCTGCATGGAGGCTTTGCTATTTTGTCCTAAGACGTGCCGCCAAAAAAAGCGCACATTAAAAAATAGTAAACGAGGATACCTCTTCGCTTGTATAATGAAAGATTTTACGCTGAATGCTTATAGACTCTATCTCCAGGCTATCAAATCTTCATACCCGAACTTTTTTAGGTTTGACGACTATCTCAAAGCTGACCCAAAGCCGGAAACCTTTTGTCTGATCCGCCACGACGTGGATCGGAAACCGAAAAGTGCCCTAAAGATGGCACTTCTCGAGAATAGCCTGTCTGTAAGATCCACTTATTATTTTCGGACCAAACCGCACACTTTTAGGGCAGAAATCATCAGAGAGATATATGAAAAAGGACATGAGATTGGATACCATTACGAGTCGCTTTCAGATTCCAAAGGAGACATGAGGCGGGCTCTCAAAGATTTCAAAGGAAATCTTGCGAGATTGCGGGCCATTGCCCCTGTAAGGACTATCGCCATGCACGGCCGCCCATTCAGTCCTTTTGACAACCGTGACATGTGGCGAGATTCTGCTGATCATAAGCGGATAATGGAGGAATTGGGAATCTTAGGGGAAGTTTATCTGGACATCGATTATTCGGATATTGCCTATATCAATGACACTGGCCGGAATTGGTCCTCCATGCAGTCCAATATACGTGACCACGTCGAATCCAACGTTCTCCGTGACTTCGCGAGCGGCAGCCAGCTCCTCCAATACATTGGTTCACAACGTGATCCGAAGATCGTCTTACAGATTCATCCGGAGAGGTGGACCGATTCTGTAAGGGGATACTATGTTCAATGGGCGACAGAATGGGGAATAAACAGATTGAAGGACCTGTTCGGAAAAAGCTAATTTTTCTCTCGACGGGAAGATGCGGTACTATTAGGATTACCCAGATCTTGAGGGAAAAGCTGTCACCTGAGACCTTTACTGTGGTTCATCAGATGCGCTTCTCTCGTCTTGCAAATGTGGTCGGAAATGCCATGTATTATTTTGGAGAATCACCGCTGATCAAAAGGCTGCTTTACTCCCTCATTACCTCCAGATACGAGCACGGGAAAGATTTTATCTCCACAGACCCGCTGACGGCAATGATCGTTCCTGATCAATACAAGCATTCAGCGAAGGTGCTCTTTGTTCATATTACACGTGATGACATATCCTTTGCCCGATCTATGGTTCGTTTTACCAAGTCTCGCTTTAAAAGCTTTATCGCCCATACATTCATCCCGCTCTGGCAGCCAGGTGTATGGCCTTTAGAAACTTGCTTTAACAAAAATATCATAGACAAATATGCCCTAGTATCGTCACGCAAGAACATGTTTTTTTATGAACGCTTTGGTCATTATTCGAATTATCTACAAATAGACATGAAGACTCTATTCAGCACCGATGCGCTTGCGAGAATCATTAACAGATGGTTTGGCATAAACATCACCATCACTAAGGAAAATCTTAAAATAAAAGCTAATGAATCCTCAGCGATGGTTGACCAAGGTTAATCGGGATAGCTCTCTGTTTTGTTGGCTTCCCTGTTTTTCCCCAAACTTATGATCAGTTCCGGCTACTATAAGCACACCGCCACCCTCTATGTAGCCCCTCTCATTCTTTCTTTCCTTTACATGGAAATTAATTCAATCAAAAAGTAGGGCAAAATATTTTTTTATGCAATCACAAATGTATATTATTTGTTGTTTTTTGAGCCCAACAAAGGTCGGGAGACTTATGCCCGCACCAGAAACGCTGTTTGTAATAGGCAGAATGCAATTCGCATCGATGTAAGGCATTTTATGACAAGGATAAAAGACTGGTCTTGTATCAATTCCATGTTTTCGAAGATGTTCCATAAGGGCATCCCTATTTCCGTTTTTTAAAACAATGGTAAACATCCAGTTTACGGGCTTCCTCACTATGTCTCCTAGAAAAGGGAGGCCTATTTCACTAACATCATTTAATTGCTTCACATATTCATTGAAGATTTGCTGCCGACGGCTCAGAAAATCGTCTATCCTTTGAAGCTGCGCTAGGCCAAGTGCGGCCTGCAGGTTGGTCATCCTGTAATTATAAGCAAGCATTTCATGGAGATATCTTTTCCTGCTAGACATGCCGTGATCTCTTAGCATCTTTATCCTGTTAGATATTTCTTCTGATGCTGTCGATATCATTCCTCCTTCACCACACGTTATAATCTTATTTCCATAAAAGCTATGGCAGGAGACATGGCCAAAAGAGCCCACATATCTTTCCTTGTAACTGGCTCCCAGCGCTTCGGCACAGTCCTCAATTAAATAAACACCATTTTCCTCGGAGATTCTGGTCAATGCAGACATATCAGCTGGATTGCCGTAAAGGTGAACGATTAAAATTGCCTTTGTCCTTGTGGATAACTTTTTTGCAACATCCTGTGGATCCAAGCACCATGTCACTGGATCAATATCTGCAAAAATAGGCTTTGCACGACAGTATAGGATAGAATTCACCGTTGCTATGAACGTAAAGGAGGGTACAATCACCTCGTCGCCTTCTCCTATGTCCAGGCTCAGCAAGGCAAGATGAAGAGCAGTTGTTCCATTAGAACAGCTTAGCGAGTATGATTGGCCAATGAATTCTGAAAACCTCTGTTCGAATTCCGAGATATAATGCCCCAATGAGGAAACCCACCCGGTTTTGATGCAATGGTTGAGATAGACACTCTCTTTTCCGTGCAGTTCTGGCTTTGAGATTGGTATCATTTTCACGTTCAGTAGGTGTCTTTATTCAGTTTTCTCGAAAGAATGCTTTTCTCATTAGGATAATTACTTGCATCCCAGGGGAAATGTTCTCCTTTCCTCCATCTTTGCCATCTCTCCAGGTCAGCTACCATCATGATCTCCACTAATTCATTGAACTTTGTGTGCGGATGCCATCCTAGGACGCTGCGGGCTTTTTCGCAATTCCCTTTAAGATAAGACACTTCATTCGGCCTCATATATTTTTCGTTAACCTCAACATAGCTTTCCCAGTTCAAATCAATGCACTCAAATGCTTTGATTGCAAATTCCTTCACCGTATGGGTCTCATTGGTAGCAATCACGAAGTCACCGGGTTCATCCTGCTGGAGCATCATCCACATCATTTTGATATACTCGGGAGCGTATCCCCAATCCCTTCGGGCATTCATATTACCAAGTTCCAGTTTGGATTCAAGGCCAAGCTTTATCTTTGCAGCAGAGTTAGTGATCTTGCGTGTGACAAACTCCAGGCCCCGCAACGGAGATTCATGGTTGAAAAGTATGCCATTGCTGGCAAACAGGTTATAACCTTCTCTGTAAATTCTAGTCATGGCGTGAGAGTAAAGCTTTGCCGCAGAATATGGGCTGGAAGGTGCAAAAGGGGTATTTTCATCCTGGTATTCAAAAGAGTTGTCGCCATATAGTTCGCTTGTTGATGCATGGTAGAATCTAGTCTCGGGACAGACTTTTCTTATAGCCTCAAGGAGTCTTGTTACTCCCAGCCCGGTAATCTCACCCGCCCCGATAGGCTGTTCAAATGATGCGCCAACAAAACTCTGGGCAGCCAGATTATAGATTTCGTCAGGGTGGGAAGCTTCAAGTGCCTCTACCAGAGATCCACTGTCGATCAGGTCGGAAGGGACCAACTCGATATTATCGAAAATCCCCAGATACTGCAACCGCCAAAAATTCGGTGTGGAAAGCCGTCTATAGGTGCCATAAACCTTGTAGCCCTTTTTGAGAAGAAAATCAGCCAAATAGGCACCATCCTGTCCTGTTATACCCGTTATGAGAGCTTTTTTCATAGGTCTTCATTCTTTCTCAAAATAGGTTCTGCATCCCACATCTAGGTTATCTTACCGATGCCAGAAAAATCCTTCCTCTATTTACTGCGCCTCTACTTTTAGTCGTCGATTTAGCAACCAAATGCTCGGAAACACCAGATTATCATTTGAAGCTGAACATTTACTGCTTTGCTTTCCAATGAAGAATAACAAAAGCATTCCCCCATCGATACGGTTTATTATATTTTGCATAAGCGACGTTCTCATAATTGGTCGGCAACCACTTAGTCATACCTATCCTAATATAACTGACTACCTTTTCTAAATTTATTTCATCTTTTCGTAAATATTCATCTAAAAAAGGATTTTCTCCTATCGGTACAGATATATATATTTCGCCACCTTTGACAATGAGAGATTTTAAGACATCAATCACCTTAAGCAATTTCTCCGGTTCTTTTATTGGTCCTTCATCATACCCTATATGCTCTAAAGTAGATATGCTTATGATCAGGTCATATTTGCCATTTGTAGTAAAGTGGACAATATCCTCATTGATAACTCCCTTTCCACGATCATATTTATCAACAACCTCATGACTGATATTGAAATAATGTGACATTACGTTACCTACTTCAAGGGTTCGCCCACCTATTTGATATTTCTCTAAAATATATTTGAAAATTGGTACCTCGATCATCCTAGAATTCAGCCAAGTATGATTATGCACATGAAAAAACAAAGGCAAATATTCTCCCGCAAAATATATGGTACCTTTATTGAAAATTTGGAACAATTTACATATAGGATATGCAAGAATATGATTAAAGACAAAAACTATTACATATACTGGCCCTTTCTCTTTCAGCACGACAAAAAAACGATTCAGAGTATTTTGTAAATACCTTGGCTTCATTTCAAATGCAGAATAGATAAAATTTCACCACCAGCCACACATCGTTCATGCTATCAAACACTTTAGTAAACTCAAAATCGATAACCAGTCCTTCCCCGCTAGGTTGTTCAAATGATGCGCCAACAAAACTCTGGGCAGCCAGATTATAGATTTCGTCAGGGTGGGAAGCTTCAAGTGCCTCTACCAGAGATCCACTGTCGATCAGGTCTGAAGGGACCAACTCGATATTATCGAAAATCCCCAGATACTGCAACCTCCAAAAATTCGGTGTGGAAAGCCGTCTATAGGTGCCATAAACCTTGTAGCCCTTTTTGAGAAGAAAATCAGCCAAATAGGCGCCATCCTGTCCTGTTATCCCCGTTATCAAAGCTCTTTTCATGATTTTCTATACCCTTATCCTGCTCCGATTACACAAAGACAAATACTCTTCTGCAAATTTTCCGGTATCCTAATGAAAACTTGAAAGAACTCGCATACAGGATATACAAGTATTAAGAGGAGGTTTCAAGTATACTGATTTGTATTGAAACCACTCCTGGTCAATGAATAGGTGTAAAAACCTCCAAAGATACTAATCACAAGGGTTCCAAGCAACCGATCGGCTCCTACCACAATAGCGCTTATCACTAAGTCAACCCCGTATACGCCAGCAATAATAGCAATAATGCCTTCACGGATTCCAATAGCACCGGGTGTAATGGAAATTAAACGTGTCAGTACAGTAGCTGAGGAGAAAAGGACACATTCCATAAAACCTATATCTTGTGAGAAGGCTCTGAAAACAATTAGCAAGCGCATACTGTGCACCAATATTGCCAAAATATCTAAAGTCAGAATTTTTACGGTCAGCAAGCTATTATCAGCTAAGACCCTCCAACCTACCTTCAGGCTTTCCAGCAATCGTTTCCATTTCATTGGCAGGCTAGGAAATCGAATTGGCACCCACAAAAGCATACAACTCACCGCCATGGCAAAAAATAAACCTAGCAAGGGAAGTGAAGGTGGAGATTTTCGGGAAAAAAAGAAAAAAGCTAAAACAAAGAGTCCAGCCAAGCCGCTTACTGAAATATAGCATAAATACAAAGCCATCGTGGCGGGCAAAAAACCGGCGTAACTGATATTATGTTTCTTTTTTAGATAGGCACCCTTTGCAATGATCCCCCCAAAGAAAGGAAGTTCGTTTGCAAGCCTATTCATAAACGCCAACCCAATTCCCTCATTAAGGGAAAGCAAAGCTCCAAGTTTTCTATAATAAATAAAATTGCTTACACCTCTTATACAAATGAGTAAAATTAATAAGACAGAAAACATCACAATGGACAAATATGAAATTTCAACTAGTTGTTTCAGTTGGTCGATATTTTGATGAATATACCAAATAAAAAATACCACAACTGCAAAAGCCAGAATGATTGGCAACCTCAATGCGCGCCTAAACCAGGGCCATAAAACTACTCGCCTCAAAATACGTAACTTTCCTTCTCTATTTCTTACATCTCTTTATAAATACTAATCAACATCATTCTTTTAAAAAAAGAGCCAACAACCGTAAAATGTACATTTACTTTTATCGTGAGAGAATTAGAATATGGGATTTTTAGATTAATTCGATTATTGTTCATAGTCCTCCAGTTCGTTTCGAGCGTCTCCGTCAAGAGGATACCTTAATCTCAGCATCAATTCCCCACAATTCTTATTGAAAAAGCGATGCATTTCTGTTGTCCAAAATTTCCTTTCAGGGAAGCCAGTGTTAATGTTTGAATTGATTTTTTGATTTACTAAAGCTTTTGCTTTGCCAATATGCACATCATTCGAGGAAAAGCCTGAGGTTGCAAATTCTATCAAATCAATGAGGTCCTCATGGTTTGTTTGCTTTTTAAAAAGGTCTTCAAACCTAAAAAGTCTGGCATTCTGCAAACTGTGCAAATCTTCCAGTATGATAGAGTTTAATTTATTCCACGCCCAACACAATTTCTTAAACCTATCAAAACTATCCCATTCCTCCTTATGAGGATCATTCAAGAAGAAGGTCGGATTTATGCGACGGGTAAGAGGGCTCATACATTTTCTTTCCTTATACCATTGCCCCCAATTCATATGTGATCTAATCCAATCATATCCGTTTCTTACGATATAAATAATGACTGCCCTTTCCCAAACCAAATTTAGATACGGGATTAAACCATAAAATGTGGGATTACATTCAGCGTAATATGTATGAGGTAATTTACTCAAAAACCTATATCTATGTTTGAAAAGGGCATCAACAATATATGCCTGCTCTTTTGATCTTGCTAATGCCTGATCAGAAAGAAATCGAATCCCATATTTTCCTCTTATCCTCGCTACTGTGATGTTATATAATCCGAAGTATTCAATTTGTTTTTTCCATGCACTAATTTCACTCAAGTTCATAAGTTTATCCGGCATATGAAACGAATCAATATTGTCCACAGATGATTCAAATAATTTTGAAAAAAAGAGGGTCCCAGTTCTTCCAGCAGACGTAAGAATGATAGAAGGTTTCTGAATCTTTATTCTGACCATAATCCCTTTACTGTTAATTCGATTTTTCTTTTCTATATGCAACCGATCCTTATTAAGCGCTCCACTACTCTATCCCACGAGTATTTCGATACAACAAATTCCCTTGCCTCATAAGATAGTTTCCTCAATCTATCCGCTGCAGTGAGTACGTATACGATTTTTTCACCTAAATCAAAGGCGTCCATAGGTGTAAAGTAAAATGCACCTCTGCCTTCTTTGATAGAACCGATATTGCCTCCTATTCTGCTTATCAAAGCGGGTGTACCACACGCCATAGCTTCCAGTGCGGCTGTTGCCGATCCTTCGGTATCGCCGTAACGATCCATGCAGGAAGGCAAAACGAAGAGTTGTGAGGATTGAAGAAGTGGAACCATGTCTTCTTCCGGTATAAAGCCGGGCAATTCAACCTCCTTTTCAAGACCCCAGTTTTTTCTCAGCGACACGAGATCATCATAAAGGGGTCCCCTGCCGCCCAGGATGAGCTTCGCATCCGGCAAGCTCTGTTTCACATATTTCATGGCCTCCAAGAGGCAGCAGTGACCTTTCCTTTCAACCATTCTTCCGCTGAAGAATATAACACGGTCCTCGTTACAACGATATTTCTTAAGCAGTCTTGTATTCCGGGGGGAAGGCTTATAGTATTCGGTATCTATCCCGTCGGGTATCATGTAAACATCCCTTCCATGACTCAGTGCCCTTGCGGCCTTTGCCGTTTCATTGCTGATGCCGACTATAAAATCGGCACCATTTATGGCACGGGCTATGAAGGGCCTTAGAGCCGCCATCCTGCCGGATATTACAGGAAATACTTCGGCTCCGTATATTGTTGTCAATAGACAGACGCCTGTGAATTTCTTGATCCATAGGCCGATATATCCGGTAGGGATGGCCCAATGTGCATTCACGGTCACGATCCTGTATCTTCTTATCAATCTTATTGCATGCCATAAAAAGCTGAATGACAGGAAAGGCGCGAGCAACTTATTCCTAAATTTTCTAATATTCTGTGGAATTCCTTCGTGATAGGTCAATGTTTCCCATGGCTCGCGAAAGAAATAATGGAACCGATGGACATTTACGCCATCAAGTAACTCATAGGAAAGCGTGTTTATGCTATGCGGTGTTAGAACGTGGACTTCATACCCTTTTTTGACCAATTCTTTGGCGAAATCCCTGACAAATTTTCCGTGAACTTTATTGCCAGGCAATTCTGTCTTTCCTCTGGGATAGATTGTAGTAAGGACGAGCAATTTCATCATATTACCCAAAAAGGTAAATTGGCTTTACTTGCTCTATATTGCAAATGATCCTTGGCAATTTTAAACTTACATACATTGATATCGTTTCTAAAAAGACAATCTCCTAAGATTCTTTCTAAAATCCTTCGATACAATCGATATATTCCCTATTTGCATCTAATCGCTACGTTAATGGCATGTGCCTCAGTGCGAAGAAATATTCGAACCAATATCTGTCTTTCCAATGATCTTATGGATCTCTTTAAAGTCTCTCAGTCTGCCCCTTCCAATGCACAGGGCCATCAACGCAAATTTTTATTATAGTCCATATCAAACCACATTCCGAAAAATAGTGTCTGCAGCCCACTAATCAAGGTAAAGACGAGAGCCATGGCATTGATATCAGGAATATCGCCCCTCAACGCCCAAATGTAGAAAAATCGTATAGTCAAAGGAATGCTTGAGATCAACAGAAAAAACGATAGCATGTAAAAAAAGATGAGGGGGTGAAAATCTTTTATAACGTATTTGAAGAAGAGCCTTTTCCAGAATCCTTTGAATAACAGCCATGATATCTTGGGAACAACTTTTATTAATTTTATCCCTGACTTCTCGCCGATGTTATAAACGGGCTTTACGTGTACGTCCCGCACCTTGAAGTCATATTGGTTCAGCTTTATGAGCATATCATTCGGCATGCCGTAGCGCTTGTAGATAGAGTCCAGATTCAATTTTTTAAGAGCCCGCAGGGAAACAGCAGTGTATCCTGTCTGGGAATCGGCAATGTGCCAGTAGCCCGAAGCGATCTTGGTAAAAAGGGAAAGAAAGGAGTTGCCGAAGTACCGATAATGAGGAATCATGTTCCACGCGTCTCCCTGAAAAAGCCTGTTTCCCTTGGTGTAATCAACAACTCCTTTGGCAACAGGCCGTACTATATTCTTGAGATCCCGTGGGTCCATCTGATTATCACCGGCCATAACAGCGGTAACCTCAATATCTAATTCCACAGCCTTCTTATACCCTGTGATAATCGCACCACCGACTCCTTGATTTGCGGTATGTTCGATGAAAACTATTCTCTTATCGGTTTCCGCTGTGCTCCATACAATCTTCGCTGTGGCGTCCTTGCTGCTGTCATCGACAACAATGATCGTATCTACAAAAGAAGGAATCGTCCGCAATGTCTCACCTATCAATTTTTCCTCATTGTAGGCAGGCACGACAACCCCAATTCTTTTGTTCAGGTACATCAACAAAAACCTCGATCTTCTTTCATTACGTAAAGTCTGAAATCTGTCTTGTTAGTCATTCTGGCGGACGCTGGATCAGGGTCCAGGGCAGGCGCCAGAATCCATTAAATTCAATAGGTTCTGGATGCCGGATCTGTCATCCCGGACCCCGATCCGGGACCGGCATGACGATTAGAGGAATTTTTACAAGTTTGTCATACTTACAACAAAGTATCATAAGCTCTCATCGATCTTTTCTGGATTTTCTTTTACCCATCTCTTTAATGCCTCTGCCATCGCCTTAATGTCCGAAAGATCCGATACACATATCTCGAATAGTTCCCTATACGATATTTCATGGTAGAAGTGAATCATCCTGTTTCTGTACCCGGCAAGGGTTTTGAAAATCACGGACTCACTATCAGATAAAACACCCATTTGCGCCATCGCATTCCCAATCTCTTTGTACTCAGTCACACCCTGACCAAAGCCTTTGGCTGCGATGTGTCTCCCAAGATCCATAAGTGCTTCAAGAGCCCTTCTCAGGCACGACTCAGCTGACCAAATATTCCTTTTGTCACTGGTAAATTGCTCATAATTTTCCAGAGGTAGGGAATCTATCTCTCCTAGCATTTTACTTATCCAGCTTATTCTATCAACAACAACCCTTTTTGAGATCTTGTCCGGGCTCATCAGGCACTCTCCATGATAAGTGATATCCTTTCCCGCTCAAGTGGGATAAGGTCCCCCGCCCTTCTCAGGATATAAAGATCATATTCATCAGCTTCATATGCATCCTTACAATATAATCTTTCTCCCCTGATAATATTGGCAGCCAGGAAAGGATCCACTTCGGGTATTACCGACAAATCAACATAACGTACCGAAAACAACTCTTCCAATTCCATGGAAACGGCAACCTTTTCCTTGATAGACAAAGTCTTTGATGGCGCAGGCTTTACTCCAATATCCACATCGGATGAAAAAGGAATATTGAGGCCTTGCACATTACCTTTTATCCATTCATA